>Ga0172371_10002372_pt1 | contig 29934 bp, 19 predicted proteins | sample Lak12m_FD_114543 | JGI IMG/M metagenome (GOLD analysis project Ga0172371, IMG submission 114543) | Freshwater microbial communities from Kabuno Bay, South-Kivu, Congo - kab_022012_12m | ecosystem: Environmental > Aquatic > Freshwater > Lake | place: Democratic Republic of the Congo: South-Kivu...
AACGGAGTTTACAAGCTCATGATTGACCGGATCTCCGAGAGCTCACGGCAGAAGGGATATACTCTGGCCGATCTCTCCGGGTACTTCGATGACACCTCGGAATGGGTTTTCACCGATTGGTGCCATTTGACCGCGGGCGCCAACTACCTGATAGCGAAAGAGCTCTCGAATCTCGTCAAAGAGCGGATCCTGAAACGCCCTCTGTCCGAAGGTGACCGCATAGGCGACAAGGAGAGCTATTTCCGGAATCCCACCGCGGCCGCTTCGGTAGTCTATGCGCCGCCACCGGATGATCCTGAGAACGGGCCTCAAAACATGCTCGCCGCCTTTCCGGGGCCGGGCCTTTACTCGTCAAAAGCAGTGGCTCCCAACGATCGGCTCGAGGTCGTCCTGGACCTCGGCCGAGAATTCGACCTGAGCAGACTCAGGCTGGTCTGGGATGAAGAGCCGGCGATCCCTGAGCAGTGGAGTGTTGCGATCTCTCTTGACGGCGAGTCGTGGACTCCGTGGATCAAAGGCGCCAAAAGCGACCTGGACAATTTCTCGCAGTGGCCCGGGTTCGAGTACTACGGAGCAGAGCCCGTGCGCGCCCGATACCTGCGGTACAAACCGGAACAGACCGCGGATCGGTCCATAAGCCTGAGATCCTGGAGCGTCTCCCGATAGGTGTTCAGGGGGTAAGTAGGACTTACCGAAGCGAGTGCGGAGAACTCGGAGAGAACATGGTGTTGGGAATGCCGCGGATGCGGAGGCCGCGGCCACGATATGCCGCGGTCCATCCCGTGTTTCGCGCGGGACCGATTCCCTGCTCGATGACCCTACCGACGATGCGATTTGCGATGGTCACGGCATCCGACGGGGCTACGGCGCCGGGACATGGCAGGCCCGAGTGTCACTGTCGCTATGCAATAGGGTACTATACTGGTTGCCAAAATTCATGACCTCGTGTACACCCCGCGTGGTAAAAAAAACGGTAACCGTTCACCGGGACCCGAGAACATGACCCGGAAGAAAGAACAGATGAACTATCCACAGATGACGCAGATGACGCAGATATTGGAAGCCATGATCGTCTTGGTCCCCTCTGGGCCTTTGCAACGAACGATTTCAATCTGCGGCCATCTGTGAAATCTGCGGATCACTTTCAGGAAGTCTTCCTTTGAGATCTCGGTGGCCTCTGGGTCTCCCCGGTGAACGGCTACCCGAAAAGCGAGTTTCAAGCCAAGGCTCTCTGGCAAGCGGCCGGAATATTCTCGCGACCGCAGGGCTGCGGGACTGTGGCGGCCATACCGGGGCTCACTCCTGAACAACCCCGGGAAACGTTGGTTCGAACCCGGGTCATCGACAATCTGAGTGATCGTGAGGCGCTCGTCGGCGCCGATGTGGGAGTTTTTCTCGGCCTGAAGCCTCATGATACCGTGTCTGTGATGGGCAAGTCCTTCACGGTGGCAGCGGTCCTTCCTCAAACTGGTACGGTGGACGATTCACGCGTCTTTGCGCATCTGCACACTGTGCAACAACTTGCGAAAAAAGGGGCGGTGATCAACGTCATTGAGATCGTGGGATGCTGCGACCAGATATCCAAGGGCTTGGCGCCGAAGATCAACGGACTGCTCCCGGAGGCGAAGGTAGTAACCATAGCGCAGGTCGTGGACACCCAAATCAAGACGAACCGGATGATGTCGAATCTCTCCATGGTTTTCTTGGCAGTGATTGTCCTGGTGGGGGGAGCGAGCATTGCAAACTACATGTACGGTAATGTCCACGAGCGCAGGCGGGAAATTGGAACCTTGATGGCATTGGGAGCCGGGTCGGGATTTGTACTGAGGATGTTTCTCCTGAAGGCGCTACTGCTGGGCATCGCGGGAGGAGCGGCGGAGTATGTGCTGGGGACGGCACTGGCAGTTGTTCTTGGGCCTAAACTTGCCGGGATCAGGGTACTCCCCATGCCGACACTCATGATTTGGGCCATGGTCATTTCGGTGATCACTGCTGTTGTGGCCAGCTATTTCCCTGCTCGTCGCGCCACCCGCGTTGACCCCTGCAGCACGCTTCAGGAGGTGTAACCTATGCTGAAGATGGAAACCGTAACCAAGGCATACAATCATCGTGGCTCGACGGTGACTGTTTTGAGCGACCTCAGCGTTGAGATTCCTCGCGGCGACTTCGTTTCCATAGTGGGTCCCAGCGGGAGCGGCAAGAGCACCCTCCTGTTGATGCTCGGCGGCATGCTTTCGCCCTCTTCGGGACGCATTCTTCTCGACGGTGACTCGCTCTATCATCTTGACTCCAATCAACGGGCCTCACTCAGACGAGACAAGATAGGATTCGTGTTTCAAACATTTAATCTTGTTCCATACCTTTCCGCTCTGGAAAATGTTCAGGTTCCCCTCTTTCTTGGAGGCATGAACGAACCGGATCAGATGGAACGAGCGGCAGGACTACTCGAACGGCTGGGGCTAGGTGACCGCCTGGGACATAAACCATCCGAGCTCAGTGTGGGACAACAGCAGAGAGTGGCTCTGGCACGTATGCTTGCGAATGATCCCTCCGTCATTCTGGCCGATGAGCCAACCGGGAGTCTGGATCCGGAAACCAGTGCCCAAGCCATAGGTTTTCTTGAGCAGGTGAACCGGGAAGGCCGCACGGTTGTTATGGTGACGCACGACCCGCAGGTGGCCGGCAGGGCGCTGAGAACTTTCAGATTGGACAGTGGACGAATAACATATGAGAGGCTTGGCAGGGGTTTTGTTTCCGTGGCGTAGACGCTCATCCTACCACATCGCATAAGGAGCAAAGAATTGTCTCGCCTCAGTTGGGACCGGACAGTCATGAGACCGATTGTGATCCGGAGAGGCCGGATGTTCCTTCGTATGATTCTCCCTTTCCTGCTGGTCGCTTCCGGTTGTGCCGACGACAGCGACAGGAAGGTGGTTGATTTCTCCAGAACCATCGGCGTCGCGCGACCGGATACGGCATCGCCGGAGCAAAGTGGTTTACGGGTAGCGGTAGGTGCGATGGTCTCTCCCAGGGAAACCTTCGCTCACTATCGCGAGATCCTGGAGTATATCGGTGCGAAGGCGGGAACGGAAGTTCAACTTGTTCAGCGCCGGACGTACGGTGAGATCAGTGACCTGCTTGGCAAGGGGGGGATTGACCTCGCTTTTGTGTGCTCGGGACCGTACGCCATGGAAAAAGACCGTCAGACTTTCGAGCTGCTCGCCACCCCCGAGGTCAACGGCTCGCACTTCTATCAGGCCTATCTCATCGTGAACGAAAAGAGCCCTTTCCACAATCTGGGAGACTTGCGCGGGAAAACGTTCGCCTTTACGGACCCTGATTCCAACACGGGAAAGTTGGTGCCTACGTATTGGCTTGGGCAGATTCAGGAAAGTCCGGAATCGTTTTTCGGCAAGACCATTTATACTTACAGCCACGATAACGCCATAATGGCAGTAGCTAAAGGCTTGGTCGACGCCGCGGCCGTGGACGGCTTGATCTGGGACTTTTACCACAAGAGGAATCCGGCTGTCACAGCCGCGACCAGAGTTATCAGGAAGTCGGAGCCGTATGGCATTCCCCCCCTGGTGGCCTCGGGAAAACTCTCCAGCGATATGAAAGGGCGTATCCGAGAGCTTCTCTTGGCCATGCACCAGGATGCGGACGGAAAGAGGATTCTCGACCACCTTATGATAGATCGGTTCGTTGAGCCCAAGGACGAGTGGTATGACGGCATCAGGGCGTTGATCGGGAAATCCGACCCGCGGCCGGGGAGAGCAGATGGGCCTCAAGAGCCTTAGCGGCAAGCTTGTGGTGGCGGTATCGTGCCTGGTAATCGTGAGCGGTGTGCTCATATCTGCGCTTGTCACTCAGCGGTACAGCGAAAGCATGCTCGCGGCGATCGCCGCTCAGGCGGACAGCCTGGCCCATGCGGTGGCGCTTGAAGCCGCGGAAAAGATTCTGATCAACGACCTCGTCGCGCTCCAGAAGATGCTGGACCATCAGATGCGGAGCAATCCCTCTCTCTCCTACCTGTTCATCGTCAGAGACGGGAGAATACTCGCTCACACGTTTGTCAACGGGGTGCCGCTGGACTTGATCGATGCGAATCATCCTTCATCAGAGGATCGCGGCCGCGCGCAGAAAATCGCTTCAGCGGAGAATGAACACTATCTGGATATTGCCTGGCCCATTTTTTCGGGTCGGGCAGGAGCGCTGCGACTCGGATTTTCCGAAAAGCCGTTTCGGGAACAAGTCAGGAAACTTTGGGTGGAAATGAATCTCCTCACCATGGGGGTTCTGTTGGTGGCGGTTGTGGGTAGCCTCCTTTTCGTGCGAAGGATCACCCTTCCCCTCTCCAAACTGGCAGGCGCCACCAAGAGGATAGACGAAGGAGATCTGGACGCTACCGTCGAAGTACGCGGGGAAGACGAAGTCGCAGAATTGGCCTTGTCGTTCAATCATATGGTCGCCAGAGTCAGGGACTACACGTCTCGCCTGGAGGACAAAGCGGCAGAGGTGGAGCGCAGCCATAACCAGACGAGAAGTTTCTGCGAAATCGTGCGAGAGATCGGGGCATTGCCCACGTTTCACGAAATCGGTCCGGCCCTCATCAGAAGATTTCAGAAGATGTTGAAGTGCCGCAATATGGTGCTTCTGGTTTTGACCGAAGAAAGGACGGGCCTGTACGTCCTGTCGGAGAGTGACGTAAGACTGATCAAGGACCCCGGCACGATACGTTCTGCCTGTGAGGCTCTCGACCAGACCGGTGAATTGATATTCTTGAATCAACCGATCATCGGGCGACCTTTCGGGCCCAATGGCTTCCAGGCCGCGTCGCGACAGGCCGCCCTGCCGTTCGCACATGACGGAAACCTCGTGGGCTGCCTGCTCATTGCCTGCCCGGACGAGTGTTCCTGCGATCCGGAGGAGGTTGATGTCGTGAGTGTCACCTTGACACAGGCCGCCGGCGTTATCAGGCGGGCTCTATTGCAGGAAGAATCCACCAATGATCTGCGCTCACGCATAGAAGCGTCCGCTCAATTCTGTGGAATCATCGGAAAAGACCCGAAGATGCAGACGGTCTACCGACTGATCGAAGACACCGCGGTCACCGACGCCACGGTCCTCATTCAAGGCGAAAGCGGCACCGGAAAGGAGCTGGTGGCCCGGGCTATCCATCAACAGAGCGCGAGAAGGGACAAGGCGTTTGTGGTGATCAATTGTTCCGCGTATCCGGACACCCTGCTGGAAAGCGAACTGTTCGGCCATGAAAAGGGCGCGTTCACCGGCGCGACTCGCAGGAAGGCCGGCCGTTTTGAACAGGCTCACGGCGGCACGGTATTTCTCGATGAGATCGGCGAAATTCCGCCCCCTGCTCAGATAAAGCTCCTAAGGGTCCTCCAGACCCATCGGTTCGAACGCCTCGGCGGCGAGCAGAGCCTGAGGGTGGACGTACGGATACTGGCCGCCACGAACAAGAATCTTCTCAATGAGGTTCAAAAGGGCGCCTTTCGAGAGGATCTCTTCTACAGGCTCAACGTGATACCCATCTTCCTGCCGCCGCTCAGGGAACGTCGCAATGACGTTCCGTTGCTGGCCCGGCATTTTCTCGCGGAGTTTTCCGTTGAGCAGGGCAAACAGATCACGGAGCTCGGTCCCGACGCGATGCGCAGAATCCTCGACTATTCCTGGCCGGGTAACGTCAGGGAGCTCGAAAACAGCATAGAGCATGCGGTCGTCCTTGCGAAAGGGACCAGGATCGAGACGACCGACCTTCCCGCGCCCGTTCGGAGCGCAGGCTCAGCAGCATTCGCGAACGACTCGCCGCTCATGGCAGAAAATGAGCGAGTGTTGCTCGAAAAGGTGCTTGGAGAGTGCAACTGGAACAAGAAAAGGGCCGCGCGGCGTTTGGGCATTGGCCGCAGCACACTCTACGCGAAGCTCAAGAAACACGGCATCGTGGAACCCACCTTGCAATAGTGGGGACTTGTGTCCTCCCCTCCGGGGGATTGTGCCCGGATTCGGGACATTCTAACCGGCCATAACCGCAAGAGAAAACTGAGATACCTCGTGAGTGTACAGAAATGAAGCACTCTTCCCCTCAGCCTCGGCCCGATCAAGGTCGTCATCGTTCATCCCCGAAACGCTCCATTTCATAAATACGGTCACGGACTCCCAGACCGGCGTCCCAAACCAAAAGACCACCGTTTCTGGTCCGTCACTCCGGCCAAAGCCGAGGTCCAGTGCTGCCAAGCCGGAGAGAATCGGACCGCTCTCCACTGCTCCCGGCCATGCGGGACTGGATTCCGACTTTCGTCGGAATGACGGAGAGCTCGGCTTGGTTCTGGTCTTCCAGTCGAGTCGTAGGAGGTTAGGGTCCGATACGCCACCGTACTAGCGAAGTCCTGTTCTTGGTTTCCTGCATGGCACATTTTTTGTATCTCCGTCACCCTGCGCGCCACCCGGGAGAAGCACCCATGAGAAAGCCCATTGTCGTGGTGAGTTCCGACGAAATCGAGCTGGCAGAGCTGTCCCGGACGCTGGAAGGCCAGAGCTACCGGGCTGTGGTCTCGCTGTCGACCGAACGGCTGGAAGCCCTCCTTCACGAGCACGGCTCGCTGGTGATGGTCCTGGATCTCGACACCGTCCCGGTTGACAATCGATTGTTCAGGGAGATCAAAGAGCGCAATCCGACCGTTCACATCGTGGCGATTTCTGCCCACTCTTTTCATCCCGAGCTGAAAGAGGCCATCGTCTCGCACATTGACGTCTGCCTTTCCAAGCCGACCAATCGGGACGAATTGCTCTTCTGGCTGAAGAGCATCTTTCAGGACCGGCCCGGGACGGAGACCGGTCGGAATCAAGAATCCGGCGCCAAAGACACGAGGATCAATCGTGACTCCAACCGCTACTCTCAGGGAGATGAGGAGATGCACAAATGAAGAAGCCCAGGGAAATCATGGACCGTCGCGAATTCCTTCTCACAGGGGGACTGGTGGGCGCGGGGACTGCCGTGGCTGCGGGAGCCATCGTCAAAGATCGGCTCCCATCCGAGCCTCAGGACCCCACGGGACAAGCCACCGTCCGTAACCTGAATGTCCTCAAGAATATCAAGCCGTCGGCGGGCGAGGACGATCACGTAAGGATGCAGCGGGAACTGGTGAAGGCCATGGCTAAGCCGATGGAGAAGCGTCACTGGATCATGGTCATTGACATCCGGAAATGCGTCGGATGCTACGCATGCACGATCGGCTGCGTGGCCGAAAACAAACTGCCTCCGGGCGTGGTGTACCGGCCTGTCACAACCCAGGAAATCGGGGAATACCCCAACATCCAGATAAGATTCACTCCTCGGCCCTGCATGCAGTGTGACAACCCTTCCTGCGTGCCGGTTTGTCCCGTCAAGGCAACGTGGAAGCGGCCGGACGGAATCGTAGTCATAGACTACGACAGGTGCATCGGTTGCAGATACTGTCTCAACGCGTGCCCATACGGTGCGAGGACGAGCGATTTCGGCCGGTCCTATTCCTCCGACGCTGCACACGGGGCGCCACTCGGAAAAGATCGCACACTGCTGGCGCCTGAATCCCCATGGCAACGCGAGCCAAGCAACGAATACGCGAAGGGCTGGAGGCGAAAAGACGAAGGCTCACCTGTGGGAAACGCCCGAAAGTGCCACTTTTGCCTCCATCGCCTCGAGGTCGGCCAACTGCCGATGTGCGTGACCACCTGCATCGGCAGGGCCACCTACTTCGGCGATGAGAAGGACCCCGACAGTCTCGTGGTGGAGCTCGTAACCAAAAACAACGTGCAGACGCTGCTTCCGCACTGGGAAAACAAACCGCAGTGCTTCTACATCGTTTGAAAGGAGGGTGAAGCGCCATGGCAAACTATTCAACCGTGTCGAATCCCAAGTCTGAAAGCGGCACTTCCACCGCTCCGTGGACGAAAATCCTCTGGATTCTCTGGATCGTGCTCCTCGTAGCAGGAGGATTCGGAGTGGCTCAGCGTCTGATGCACGGCCATCTGCCGACCGGGTACGGCTCGTACGTCCCGTGGGGCCTTTGGATCGGGCTATACTTTCTCGGCATTGGAATTTCCGGCGGCGCTTTCATCATCGGAGCGGTCGGGTACGTGTTGGGCGCGCCGGGGTTCAACAAGCTGTCGGAACTTCGCATGGCAATCGTACTGAGCATCGCAGCGATTCTTCCGTCTTTCCTCGGAGTGGCCTTGGACTTGGGCCATACGGAGCGACTCCTCTCTATCCTTATCTTTCCGAAGTTCACCAGCATGATGGCTTTCAATGCCTGGATGTACAATGTCTTTATCGTGGTCGCCCTCCTGGCTTGGCTCCTGAGCTTTCGGGCACGGTCCGTATGGTTGAAACCGCTCCTTGTTATCGGAGCATTCCTCTCGATACTGTTCCCCAGCCAAAGCGGCGTATTCTTCGAGGCAGTGAGGGCGAACCCATTCTGGCACAGCCCGATTCTCTCCGTACTCTTTCTCGCGTCAGCCATAGCGTTGGGAGCCGCAGGACTGATCCTGGTGCGCCGGATGCTCTTCCCGGACCGTAGCGTGGAGAAAGACGACCAAGAGAGCGCCCTCCTTACTCTTCGAGTCATCGCGGTCGTGGGAATCGTCGTGTACCTCGCATTCGAGTTTGCAGAGTTTTCCATTGCGTTTTGGAATCCGGGACCACACTCGCCGAACGTGCTTTTCTTGCTCGTTGGTGATTATTGGCCGGTGTTCTGGATTCTTCACATCCTGTTGGGAGCGCTGATCCCCCTCATTCTCTTGTGCGGCCCATCCAAGGCCGGGTGGTCGTTATCCGCATTTCTCGTGCTTGTGGGCTTTGCTGCGGCCAGGATGAGCATTCTCGTTCCCGGTCAGGTGGCGGGGCAGATTCCCGGCCTCCAGCAGGCATTCCAGGATGTGAGACTCACGTACACCTACCATCCCACCTCGACGGAGTACCTGGTCGGTTGTTTCATGGTGGCGTTGGGAATGGCGATTTTCTACGTGGGCATCCGTTTGAGCAAGACTACGGCCGCGGGCGTCGAACAAAAGGCATGAGGTGAACCATGAGTCACAGTGACGATAAAAAGATCAGTACGAGACGAGGCTTTCTGGCGGGTGGAGCCCTCCTGGGCGCGGGCCTTTTGGTAACGGAGGCCAAGGCTTCCGAATCTCCCGGCAGCGCTCGATCAAGCGCAGTGTTAAACAGCAAGCGGCCCGATGCGCCATACGAGCTGGTACAACCCTCGCACCAGATCTATACCGCTTGTCTCCAATGCAACACCGGCTGCGGCATTTCCTGTAAGCTGCAGGACGGTGTTGTCACGAAGATTGACGGCAATCCCTACAATCCGTGGACGCTGCTCCCTCACCTGCCTTACGCCACACACCCCGCGGACGCCGCTCCTGTGGACGGTTCCATTTGCCCGAAAGGGCAGGCAGGTCTCCAGACCGCTTATGATCCGTACCGCATCCGCAAGGTGCTGAAACGAGCGGGCAAACGAGGCGAGAACAAATGGGTCACGATCCCGTTCGAGCAAGCGATCAAGGAGATCGCCGAAGGAGGGAAGCTGTTCGCCAAGGTGCCCGGGGAGGAAGGCCGCGAGGTAGAAGGTCTTTCCAAGCTTATGGCTCTGAGGGACGGCAAGGTGGCCAAGGCCATGGCCGCAGATGTGAAAGCCGTTCTCGATGAGAAGGACCAGGCAAAGAAGAAGGCCCTGGTTGAGGAATTCAAGACCAAGCACGCGGACAATCTGGACAAGCTCATCGACCCGGATCACCCCGATATGGGGCCGAAGAACAATCAGATCGTACTGGCCTGGGGGAGGCTGAAAGGCGGCAGAAGTGACCTGTACAAGCGACTCGCCCAGGGCCTGGGAACGACAAACGCCCACGGGCATACCACCGTATGCCAGGGATCGCTGTACTTCACCTGCAAAGCCATCAGCGAAAAGTATGCGGACGGCAAATTCAAGGACGGAAAGAAATTCTACTGGCAGGCGGACACTGAAAACAGCCGTTTCATCTTCTTTGTGGGCGCCAATCTCTTCGAAGCGAATTACGGACCGCCGAACAGGGCCGTGAGGCTTACCGGGAATCTTGTGAGCGGCCACACCAAAATCGCCGTCGCGGACCCTCGGTTCAGTAAATTGGCATCCAAGGCGTGGAAATGGCTGCCGATTAAGCCGGGGACCGATGCTGCGCTCGCAGCGGGAATGATCCGATGGATAATCGAAAACAAACGCTATGACGCCAAGTTCCTTTCTTGCGCCAACAAGGCGGCCGCGGTGGCCGCGGGGGAAAGCAGTTGGTGCAACGCAACGTGGCTCGTAGAGATCAAAGACGGCAAGCCGGGCAAGTTCGTCCGAGCCGCGGATGTGGGCTTGGCCCAACCCGAGACGAGGAAGACGAAGGACGGCAAGGAATACCAGGAAAAGTTTCTCCTTGCCATGGTCGAAGGCCGGCCGGTAGCCTTCGACCCCAATGACGTCAAGACTCCGGTTTCCGGGGATCTTTTCGTCGATGCGAAGCTCCCGGACGGTACGGTGGTGAAGAGCGCCCTGCAATTGCTCCTCGATTCTTCGCGGGAACGCACTTTGAAAGAGTGGGCGGAAATTGCAGGGGTCAGAGAATCGGATATGGTTTCCGTGTCACGCGAGTTGACGAGCTATGGGAAAAAGGCCGCCGTGGACATTCACCGGGGACCCGCTCAGCACACGAACGGCTTCTATAACGTACTCTCCTGGATGACCGTCAATATGCTCCTGGGCAACTTCGACGCCAAAGGCGGAATGATCAAGGCCAGTACCTACGACTACATGGGTAAGGGCAAACTATACAGTCTCGGCGCCAATCCCGGGAAACTCACGGCATTCGGCATCAGCTCGATCCGTCACGGGATCGATTATGAGAAAACCACCATTTTCTCGGGGTACCCGGCCAAGCGCAATTGGTACCCTTTGAGCAGTGACATCTACGAAGAGATTATTCCATCCATCGGAGACGCCTATCCCTATCCCGTGAAGGCCCTGTTCCTCTACATGGGTGCGCCGACCTATTCTCTGCCCGCAGGGAACACAAACATCAAAATCCTGTGCGACACGGAAAAGCTTCCGCTCTTTGTGGCCAGCGACATCCTGCTCGGCTCTACTTCGATGTACGCGGACTATGTCTTTCCCGACTTGTCCTATCTTGAACGATGGGAGTTCCAGGGTAGCCACCCATGCGTGCCAAACAAGGTCCAGCCCGTCAGACAGCCTGCCATGGCGCCCATTCCCGAGGACTGCGCCGTATACGGTCAACGCATGCCAATGTCTTTTGAATCGATGATCCTCGCTGTGGCCGAGAAAATGAAACTTCCAGGATTCGGAGACGACGCGTTCGGAAAAGGGCTCGATTTGAAACACCCCGACGATTTCTATCTGCGCGCTCTGGCCAACCTTGCCTTTGGGGAAAAGCCGGACGGATCGGATGCGGTCCCCGACGCGGACGAAAGCGAAATAAAGATCTTCCGAGAAGCTCGACGCCATCTTCCAGCTACGGTGTTTGACGAGGCGAGATGGAAGAAAGTCGCAGGGGAAACGAACTGGCCCAAGGTCGTGTACGTGCTCGATCGCGGCGGCAGGTTTGAAGACTGGGCAAAAGGATACAAGGGCGACCGGGTGGCGCATCCGTATGGAGCATTACTCAACCTGTATCAGGAGAAGACCGCTTCCACCATACACGCGGGGACCGGCAAGAAGCACGCGGGATTTGCCACGTATATGCCGATCAGAGACTACCTCGGCAGAGAACCCGACGATTTACGCAAGGGGTATGATCTGGCGTTGATAACTCACCGAAGCATTGTCCATTGCAAGAGCCGCACGATTGCCGATCCGTGGCTCTCGCCGCTCATGCCTGAAAACGGCATTATGATCAACCCTGAAGACGCAAAACGGCTGAAGCTGAGAAACGGACAACTGGTCAAGGTCGTCAGCGCAACCAATCCCTCGGGAGAATGGGACCTGGGAGCCGGAAGCAAAAAGCCGATGATCGGGAAAGTCGTGCTCACGCAGACCATGCGTCCCGGTGTGACGAGCTTTGCCCTGGGATTCGGTCATTGGGCCACCGGCGCCACAGAGGTCTCTATCGACGGTGGGGTCATAAAAGGGGAAGCAAGGCGAGCGGCCGGGGTCCACGCAAACGCAGCAATGTGGATCGATCCGACCCTCAAGAACACGTGCATGCTTGACCCGGTCGGCGGCAGCGTAAGCTTCTACGATACCTACATTCGGCTTGTACCGGTAAATTCATAGAGCCAAAGGGGGAGGACGTTCTATGCGGACTCCCCCTCGTCATGCGCTCAGAACCACCTTCAATATGCTATCAACAGGTATACGGACGCAATGACCAAGCTGACGACCGTAATGGGCCCCGCCTCCTTGAAATACTGGAAGAAGCTGATCTTGTGCCCGGATCTCTCTGCGATTCCCGTTGTCACCACGTTTGCGGAGGCCCCGATGATCGTTCCGTTTCCGCCAAAGCACGCGCCCAAAGCCAGCGCCCACCAGAGGATCCCGGTCTCGGCGCCGGGAATGGTTTTCGTGAGAAAAGCCGTGATCGGGAGCATCGTGGCGGTGAAAGGAATATTATCGACGACGGCTGAGGCAACTCCGGCCACCCAGAGAATGATGAGCACCGCGAGCGTCAGATTACCCTGGCAAACATTCAGGATAGAGTCTGCCAGGGCTTGAAGAATCCCGGTCTGTTCGGCTCCCCCGACCACGATAAAGAGCATGATGAAGAATACGAGGGACGGCCACTCGATTTCCTTCTCCAGCAGCTCAACGATATCCATCCTGTTGAGTAGAACGATCAGGGCGGCGCCGAATAGGGCCGCAACGCTGACCTCCATGTGAAATACCCCGTGAAGGACAAAGAGGGCGATGACGCCCATCAGCACCGTACCGCCCACCGTCAGGACTCTGTGATCGGTGATCGGGTATTTCTCTCTCAGAAAAGAGATCATGTGGGGAACGTCGTCCACTTTGGCTCGATGGTATTCCCGGCCGTAGAGCACCTTGTTGTAGACGATCTGCACGATCATCACGACAATCACCACGGGTGTCAGATTGAAGACAAAATCGTTGAACGTCAGGCCGGTGTAGGAACCGATCATGATATTAGGCGGATCACCGATCAACGTGGCCGTGCCCCCAAAGTTCGAGGCCACCACTTCGGGCATGAGGAAAACGAACGGGGATACCCCCAGGACCATGGCGATCTCCATGGTCACCGGAGTCAGCAAGAGCATGGCGGTCACGTTGTCGAGGAACGCGCTCAAGACAGCCGTGACGATACAGAGGATCGTCGAGAGGAGGAAGATCTTCCCCTTAGCCATTTGAAACGACTTGTAGGCAAGCCACTGGAAAACGCCGGACGCCTTAAGTACCCCGACGATGATCATCATGCCCATGAGAAGGAAGACTACATTCCAGTCAACCGCGTGCAGCGCTTGTTCATAGGTCAGGATCTTGTATGATTCATTGAAATTGCCCAGGGTGTGGGTGATGACCAAGAGGACGGTTGCCCCGAGGAATGCGGCGAGAGTTCTATGAAGTATCTCGAAAGCGATGAGCCCGTACACGGCCACGAAAACCACCAGTGCTATCCAGAAAGCGGTCCCTTGATACCGTTGCATGCCGACCGTGAAGCTCGTGATGAAGCGCTTCGATCCGTCCCCGCTGGTCTCGTGCTCGTGAATCCTTGCGAGCTCCATCACCTGCGATGGCTTGAAGCTGGGCCGGGTGACCTTGATGGTCCATTTACCGTCACTGATCTTCTCCGGGGGGACTTCCAGTTCGATCATGAAGAGACCGTTCGTCCCCGTGGATAGGAGCTTGTGAGCGTCGCTCCCCTTGCCGCCGGGCGTGACGGGGCGGCCGTCATGGTACGGCTGGACATGAGCGTCAGCGAGGGGAGTCCCCGCTGAATCCAGAACCTTTCCCTGGATCACCAGGAGGGCTTGTTGCGCGATAGGCGCTTCGGCGCCGGCAATCTGTGTGAATGTCGCAACAGCAATCAGGGTCACGGCGATGATGATTCCAACAATCTTCATACCTCCTCCTCTCAAAGGATCGATCAGGCAGAGTCATAGACTCCGGGAAATGACAGGGAGTTTCCCGCCGTGGATCACGGCCGCAAGCACCGCTCCCGGGGGGCATCATTTGAATTCCGCCGATTCCGTCGTACGAGCAAAGACCTGAACACTCGGCTACAGGACCTGCGGTAACCGTTCACAAGGACGGAGGAACCTTCTGAGATCGCGATGGGAAAAACGGCCTGGGCGTCTGTCGCAGAACTCGAGACAGACTCAAGATCGTGGCACGAGAGTGCCGCAGCTCTGTTTCGTCACCCTCACCCCGACCCTCTCCCAGAGGAAGAGGGAGCCGTTTTGAGGCACGGGACAATTCCCTCTCCCATTGGGAGAGGGACGCAGGGTGAGGGTATTTATGGCACGTTTTCCGTTAACCCAGAGGTTTTGCGACAGGCTCCTAGAGGTTTTCCGCCTCGGCAAGAAACTCGGCGCTGCACTGCCGCGGGTTGTCCCAAGCGTTGATCAGATAGTCCTTGGCATCGACGAAGAACGACGCCTGCTCCTCAACGAGGGCTTCGGCCTGAAACGAAGTCATGTCTTTCGTCTCGTTGATAAAGGACGCTACCCGGCCGTAGTACAAGGGGGTCATCAAGTCCACCAACCTTCTCCTGTTGGCCGACCAGCTGTGATAGGTCCCGGCAAGCTCGTAGAGAACTCTCACCCACGTGTCGGGCGGGAGCCTGAACTTGCTCTCATCCATTCTTGCAGCCGCTTGCAGAGCGGCGAAACAATCATCACTAAAGACTTGCCGATAGAGGGTTCCGAAGTGTGTCAGCCCAAACTTAAAGGAATTTACCAGCTTGTGATAGTTGACTACTATTGGCTCCGGTTCGTCCCGCCCGATTTCGCCGAATGTCGGGATCGGTTCCCGCCCGGTTATGGTTCGCCAGCGGTCTTCGGTCTGCTCCATCAGGGAGAAGAGGGTTGACACCACCTGCCGAAACATCGGCCCCAAATGCTCCGACGGGTCTTTGGCGTCATGAATCTTCCTTCCCAGATGAGACTGGCACGGGCGGAAATCATGAATGATGGCCTCAACGGTCAACCAGATGTCGATACCGAAGCGGGCCACATCCGTTCCCCAGACGTCCTGCTCGACGTAGAAATCCACAAGTCTGCTGCTGAAGGCGAAATCGCCCCCGATAGGCTGCCGGATCTTCTTGCCGAACAGGGTCTGGCACAAATTGTATATGATGTTGTTGGTGATGGTCCCGTCATATTTGTACCGCGTATAAATGGGCGCGACGAAATCAAAATCGTGAGCCAAAACAGGGTCCAGAAGGGATTTCACCCACTTGTTCGTGATACTCCGAAGGTCCGCGTCCACCACCATGCAGGCCCGAGCCCTGAGGACGTGGGCAGCCTCCAGTATCATTCGAAGAGCCGTCCCCTTTCCGGGGATTCCCCTATAGATTCCAATGATCTTTTCTTGCCACGGTTTGAGCTCGAATTCCTTCGCCACGTCTCTCGTATCATCGGTCGAGCCCCCATCGGACACGACGATTACGGCACGCAAATCCGGGTAATAGTCCTTCAGACCGTGGGAAACCATTCTGACCACGTGGGCGATGGTCTTCTCATTGTTGAAGCACGGAATCCCCACGACGAGGTCCGCTCTTTCCAACTCCTCGATCCGTTTGGTGACGTACGGCCGCAGACCGCTGACGTATTTCAATACCGGTCTCCTGTCTTTTTGATGATCCTCTTAGTGGAAGATCCCTTCGTTGTCCAGATCGATAGCCGCAACCATCTCTCGCTCAAAACCGGGAATGGCCGAAAAAACTCGGTTCCAATTCGGAATCAACGGGGTTCCCAGGGGGTCACTCCGTATTGCATCCCCGGCGATCCGGATGGCGTGCGCGAAGGTCTCAAAGGCAACGGCCTCGGCATGCCGGTCGTAGATGAGGCCGTTTATCTTCGCATCACCATGGTACATAACCATGAGATCCTGAGCCTCTTTAAGAAAGGTTGCTCTCAGCGTGTTGAAGAAGCCCTCGCCCATCAGCACCCCGCTGGCGCTCAAGGCGCGGAATACCGTGCCGCACACATCGACGGCCATCTTGTTCAGTCCTTTCCGAGGATCGCCAGCGGAGAGCTCCTGATGCTTGTGCTCATAGTTTTCACACAGTTCTACCTGACACACCCGGTTCAAGGAGCAGTTCCGGTAGATCTCCGCCAGAACCCCCACTTCCAATCCCCAGTCCGCGGGAATACGATTGACCCTGGCCAGATCCGCGACCATCGAAAATTCCCCTGAGAGAGGGTACCGGAATGAGGCCAGGTATTCGAGTAAAGGAAAGTTTCCCAGGATTTGCGTCAGGGCGCGAAGCAGAGGCGTAACCAGGAGCCGTGTCGCCCGGCCGTGCAACCGATCCGTCACACGACTGTAATAGCCTTTGCAGAATTCATAGTCCAAGTTGGACATGACCGTGGGGTACACGAGTCGATTCAGCAGAGCGCTCGTGTACGAGACAATATCGCAGTCGTGCAGTGCTATTATGTATGACTCATTTGCCGCCAGGACGTATCCGTACGCCATCCAGGCGCTGCGCCCCTTCCCGTGTGGTCCCGCCGAAAGTCCGGCTCTCTCGATCTCCGTATAGAGTGAGCTGACTCGGTCGCCGTCGTTCCAGACGATGCGGACTCGGCGGCTGTCCTTGCTCAATGGTATGAAGTATGCGCAGGCCATGTCGAATTCCGCTTTTGTAGCCGGTCCCAGGGTCACGATAATCTCCCGCAGGTAGTTGACCGACTCCAGTGAGCTCATGATCCCTTTGAGAGCGCCGCCTTCCATCTCCGAGATCAGGCAGGGAAGCACCAGAGCGATGGGGCGTGTCTTGGAAGCTTCCTCAATTTCCCCCTCAATGACGGAAACGTTTCGCTCACCCAACAGGTGCAGGGTGCTGATCGGGCCTCTCTGCTGAAAATCGCTCATTGCATTCCTCCTGTTGTTCCGAGAGAATCTGGAGCACTGCCCCGTTCCAGCCTTTGGGTCCGGGCTCGATGGTTTGTCGCGATCGCGCGAGAAGGGCAGGAGGCGCCGGTTTTGGAGCAGGAGCGACAAGCACCGGGATGTCCATAAGCTCCAGGAATGGAAAATCGTTGGGACTATCCCCCAGTCCCACCGTGAGTACCCGACCGTAGAGACTCCGGTACGCTTCGATCACTTGCCAGACGGCCGGCCCTTTCCCTTGGTGTCCCATGAGGTGCCGGAACCTGCCTCCTTGCACAACCGCGAGACCTCTCCTCTCGGCAGCCGTCCTAACCGCTTCCTCCTTAGCCGCTGAGGCCGTCGATACGAGGAACGGCTCGCTGAAATCGCGGCGCTTCGCGTTGGCAGCCTCCTCGGGCGACAGGCCCGTAAGCTCGCTGATCCGTTCCTCCGACATGGAAGCGAATCCGACCAGTTCTAGCCCGGTTTCAGAGGAGATCTGCCGAAGGTGACGAGTTATCTCCTCGTAAGGCTTCCCCAAAGGTATGACGACATGGCTTCTTGTGGAGACGCATGGCAACTCGGCCGGCGAAGCGGCAAGCCGCTCGGCCACAGGCGTCGCGGCGCGAACAGCGATGGCGCCTCCGTTCTCCACGATGAACGGATCATCGAATCCGATTGCTTTGTGAAGCGCCTCCATTTCAGCAAAGGTCTTGCTGGAAACCAGCACTACGTGCGCTTGACGCCCTCTGAGAGCCTCAAGACTCTCAGCGGCCTCGTGCCACGAGTAGGTAGCTCTATCCAGGAGCGTGGAGTCCAGGTCCGTAAAGACAATTATCTTCGGGCAGTCCATCGCTCTCTCCATTGTCCTCAATTTTATGCCGGAATCGGAAAAAGGGGTTGATCCAAAGTGTCTTGATATATCGGTAAGTTGAGGTTCAACCGGTGATCGCTGCGCCCAGCGGATGACTGGACCGGCCGGAGAATTGTCAGGAAATCAGGATGTTGTCTGTCTGGTTTGAATCATCTGGCAGTTGCCAAAAAAAATGCCGGGTTGGACGATTTTCGTAGCACTGGATTACGATCCAGTCGCGAGTTTTGAGACAGTCTCGGGACGCCGGCCCCTTCCGGGCATCGCAGGGTACTCCTATTTCGACTCCTCCGGCGTCTCCTCGTGGTCTGCGCCTCCGTTCCTGAGGTGGCGATACAACGAATCCCGGGAGATCCCTAGAGATCGAGCCGCGTTCGAGCGGTTCCCCGCGCTGCGTCGAATGGCTTCGACACATACGCGTCTTGCCACATCTCGAGAGAGCTCGCTCAGCGTTCGGTCGCGAGGGCTCCGGCAAGATCTTGCCATCCATCGAGTTTCTCGATCTTGTGCCCGACGATCTCCGATGCCTCGTAACCGGTCATCGACAGGAAACCTTGATTCGTTTCGATGATGGCGCCGTCCCGGATGACCAAGATTCCGTCGAACAGCATCTCAACGAATTGCCCTAATCCTGGCTCCCGGGCGATCTGGTCATTGTTGGCCGTTTCGCCGCGGGCGCAGGCGTCGCTTTCCGAAAACGAATCAGTCGGCTCGTCCCTGCCCCGCGGATCGGATTGAACGTTGGAAATCATATCAGCGTCAGCTCCTGCCATGCGTTGACACACGTCGGTGCGGCTCCACGCCCTTGCTCATCGGTGGGTCTCCGGTGGAAGCCCCGGCTCCGGCGCTGTCTCAGTACACACACGTTTCCCTGCTCCTGTCAACATTCCCACTGCCGGGAATCCCCATGCCCGACAAGGTGACAGAGAAAGCAACCCCACGTCCAGTCTCGAGTTGTCCTCCTCACGGGACACAGGAATTCATTCCATGGACTTGTTGTTGATGAGTTTGAGCGCTTCTGCCGGGTTATCTCCCGTCGTCACCGCGATGGCGGGTATCGTGGCAAAGTCTCCGGCGATGACAACGTCTAGGAGGAAGGCCGGTATGGTCCCGGCTCACCTGTTCGTCGCTCCAGTGGTGGCAACAATCGATGTAGGGTCGAGGTATCGGCCCGTGGTCGGAGTCAGCTCGTAGAGTCTATACCGATCCCCGGAGCCGACCATCTTCAAGTCCCCGTCCGCAAGGGAGCATGTTCCTGTTGCCTGAAGCGTCACGGCATCAATCCACATCCCCGTTATCCGGACACTGTCCCGTTCGTGGCCGGGCGGGATGGAGACATAGACTCGGATCCTGTCCGACGAGGCTGCCAGAACGGACTTGTTGTCGGCCGCCAGCGTGACCACCTGTCCCAGGACCACGTACCCGATTTCTCTGGAATGGGCCTCGTACCTGATCAAGAAAACCTGAGCCGGTTCGCGGTCGAAACGTGGCTCGACCACCGGGGTCAAGATCGGCCAGCCGATCCCATGAAAGTGCGCTTCATATCCCCGAAGAGCCGTTTGCCGATCGTTGCTCCGCCGGAAATCGTACGCGGCCGGGAGACCGGCAGCCTCGTAACCAATGAATGCCTCCTCCACCCGCCGGTTTCCCAATTGCTCGTCCGGCTCGAAACCCGCGGGTCTTACCACCTGCAATGCCTTCCCCGAGTGCATGCGATAGAAGGCTGGGCTGTCCCAACTGCGGAAAGGATGAGCACACACGAGGCACGAGCCCCGCGGCACATCGGCCAGAAGCCCGTCCCGGAGCGCTATTTCGATAATGGCCCTGGGATAGCGCTCCGCCACCTGGTATCGATCGATGACGATGCGATTACTGCCGTAGGTAATGCCGAAAATGGTCGCGCCCACGAGCGCTGAAACGATCGTCGTCGTCAGGCGGAGTGACCTTGTGAGTCGCACGGTAAACGAGTGAAGCGACGCCACCGCGGCGGTCGCCAGCAACATGAGGCCGAAACCGGAAAGATATACGGGAAGATAACCGAGCCCCCATCGAAGCTCCCGTTGATACTTGGCCGAGAATGGAACCATGAGTGCCGGCAATACCCAGAATCCGAACCCGAGGATGATCAACGGGCGCACCCTGCTCGAGCTCCCCGCACGTCTTTCGGAAAGGGCGCAATTCGAAACCAGAGACCACAAGAGGAGCCAGGAACCGCATACCGCGAACAATTCTCGAAGGGAGCTCGTTCGAACATAGTCGAGGAAATCTCCCAGGCCGCGGGCGAAAACGTAGCTCAGCGGGGCCGCGGCCATGAGCTGTTTGCAGAACGTTACGATCCAGGCTCCCAGGTCCGGCCGGAAGGCGACTCCCTCATAGTGGGTGCCGAATTCCGCCCGGACCAGGAGAGTGACGGCAATGTTCACAAGAGATACGAGGCAATAGGGCAGGGCGGCTTTCACAACGGCTTGGGGTGAAGTCTTTCCGAAATGCAGGTACGCGACCAGGCCGTGGACGATCCAGAAGGTGTACGAAGCCTCATAGGTCAAAACGCACAGGACGTAGAAAACTATGCTCAGCACCCAGTAACGTGTGGTTGAAGATTCCAGGTAGCGAATGAACAAGATGAGCGACAGCAACCATAACGACAACTCCACCTGCATCAAGAAATAGTATGACAGTATCGGATCATGATATTGGCGGAGCTGAAGGAAGACCGGCGGAAGGAGAGTCGCTATCATAGCGGCGGCGACCGACCCGGTAACGAGTCGGACGAAATACCCGAACAAACAAACGTTGAGGAGGATAAGGAGAATCACCATGCCTTTGTACGCGTCGTGGGTCAAATAGTAGAAGACGGGGTAGTAATAGATTATGAACGGGTACCACCTGCCGCCGGCGACAAAATCCTTCTCCATGGACAGGCACAATTCGAGCAGACTCGTGTTGGTCAGCTCGACAAATCCTCTGATGCACGACTCGCACCACGAGTCGTCCCCCAAGTAGGGGCTGTCGAGGACCGGCAGGAGATTAATGCCGTTCAAGACGATGATAAGCAGGAAGATGCAGGTGATAAAACGCTTGTTTGCCATAGGCGAACGTCAAACCTGTCCCTATGTCAAAATGCTCGCCGCGGCAATAAGGATTGACCCTTGGTATAGTGGAGCGCATTGAAAAGGATGGAAAACTTGAAGCTGAATCTCGAAGAAGCCTCAACATCCTTTTGGAGAAGTGCGCTCCACTATCGGTCGGCCATAACCATGAGATTCCGGCAAGTTGTGGATGATCGCCACGCGGGGATCTTACTCAAAGTCAACGAAGTCTCACTGGCTTTCCCGTATGTGAAGAGTGCCGCGAATTTCAATGAGCGGCACTGTAGCACAATGTTTGACTGTTCACAACGGCGGCTTTCATCCCGATCACATCCTTCTACTCCATTTTCTCTTGCCTGACCACCCCACTTTGACGAAAGCCCAAACATTCGTGCGATTCAGCCAACGAAACGTCACATTCAAGGACCCGTAAAATTGTCTCGGGCACGATCTACTGTGGATTATCACCTTCGGATTCTTGCCAGGAACATTCAAGTTAAGCCATGACCGCACGCTGTAGGCCTGAAGAAAGGCCACGTCCTTGCAGTGGGGAGGCTCGCTGCCGTAGGACAGGATGCGATCCGGAACCTCGTACAGATGGATGACACAGTTCTTCGGGATACGGTGAGCCTCGGCGGCCAATTTGGTCAATATCAGAAAAGAAATTCGAGCGCTGTCTTCCCACGCCTTGTATCGATTGAGCAATGGCGAATAGAGCACGAGTGAACATGCCACGAGGACACCGAACGCGAGGACCGCCAGCCGCGAGCCCATAGGAAGAGCCAGCGACCAGGTCGGCTTTGCCCGAAAGGCCGGCAACGTCATGTGCAGTTGCCTGGCACTTCCGACGACCGTGCAAGCCAGCAGCCCGCAGAACGGAATGACCACGAAGTACATGCTCCGGTGAGAAAACGTCAGGGTCAGGTCGAAGAGGACGAGAGGCAGGGCCAGCCACCCGGCGAAATAGAAGAGTAGTCCGGAGTCGGAAGTGTTAGGCACGGGATTGACATTCTTCCTCGCATGCCAGAGGTACAGCGCCACATACGCCACAACAGCAGAAACGAGGAAGGCCGTCACACCATAGCCTGCATCGCGTATGCCCAGAAAATCCGAAGGATACAACAGGTCTTGAAAATACGAGTGAGTAATATTGGCTATATACAGAACAGTTTGCATGGCGTCGAGCGGGTCTCGTCCCGTGTAGCCGCCCATCCCTCCCAGGACCTTGACACGCCACGCGATATACAACACGGTTATGATTGCGTAGGGAATCGCCGCTCTGAAAGCTTCGGTAAGCTTTCTCCCGTGGCGGAAGTCATCATGGAGGAGGGCGTACCCCAGGATCAGCAGGGGTAAGACAACGGCTATCTCTTTACTCATCAACGCGAGAGCATAGGAAACCACCGAGAGGACGAGGAGTACCTTCTTCCCCCTCCGGGTAACACCGGTTCGGACGAAGGCCAGCAAAGACAAGGCAATGAACAAGGTTGCCAACAAATCGTGTCTTCGATCTATCGCGGGGACGCTTTCCATGAGAATAGGGTGCGTGGCAAAAAGGATGCCGCCCACCCACCCGACGGCATAATCGTTTCCCGCGAGAGAGCTCAGCAGCATTACCGCGACAACGCTCACCAGTATGTGAAGAAGAAGATTGGTTAGCTGAAAACCAAAGGGGTCGAGCTGCCAGAAGAAATAGTCCAAACCGTACGATAGCGCGGCCATCGGCCGGTAGAATTTGGCGACGTCAACGAACTGGGTTCCGGCCATCAAGGGTTCGGTGAAGAGCCTTAATACGTCGCTGAAGGAATTGACTCTGCTCGTTTCGATCAGGGTCAGGGTATCCGTGCCCGTGAAGAAATTGTCAAGCACGTGCCTGGTTGCCAGAAAGGCGACAATGGCTGTCGAGACAACCGCTGCAATCACCAGTCTGTTTGCGCCTCTTTTCCCGCGCACCCATGACCTCACGACGACGATCTACAAACGGAGCAGCCCTCGGGTGGCCAAGGGCCATCTCGAAATTGCTCTTCGAGATCACCTCGAAATCGGGGCGGTTACCCAGCGGACCTGCCGGCAACCTGGCATTGGAGTGTGGCGGGATCATACCGCCTCGATGCTTGACTGTCAATTGAGAATCTCATCCCGCCAAATTGAGCAACACGAGGGTCATAATCATCCGGCCGTGGGTCCCCAGCCCTGATTACCCTGCCAGGCCGGCACGTGGTCCGACATCAAACGCCGGAGGCCCATGAGACGGGCCAATTCCAGGTAGGTCGGTAATCCGCATGCTGTCATCCCCTCCGCTCCATTTCTCAACTTTGTACTGGAAAGGAAAGAGAGCTTCTGCCATACTGCGCGCATCTCGTCGGTGATGGAGTGCAGGACGGATTCTGTCTCCCTGGTGTGTCGGTGTCAACGAGGGTTTTCACTTTTTGGGGCCCGCGATTAGGGGATCGGCGGATCCACGCGAGGTGATTTCGGGAGTCTGTGCAGAGATACCTCTGCAAGTCTCGAGAAGACACGCCGGAAGCTGGGAGTGGCATTCCGGCAGTAACCCAAAGACCGCCTGTCCCGACAAAACTCGCTTCCGCGGATTCCCGATCTCATGAGACGGCGAGCGCTGGAATCGCCGGGATACAACAACCCCGGATAGGTTCGAAAGAAAACCAGGCGGAATGGTTCTGCTCATCCTCAGCTTGACGCACACTCTCACCCATGGGAAAGTTTTCACACGTGGAACGAAATGGCCCTCGTTTGCCGAATTTATTGAGAAGTTACCCTGCCTTGACGTGTATGCGGGTGTGACAAGGTCCGGGTGTTCGACGATTGAGCCCGCGTGAGGGGTTTCGAGACAGCCTTCTGCTGAAGTCTTTCCTGATCTTGCCACGTCGTTCGATCTTACGATGCGTGAGCGCGCAGCATCCCAGAGCCAACGGCGCCTTGCCGCGTGGCCGGGAACGGGCAGGAAGGACCTTTTCTTACCGTAGTCAGGAGTTTTGTCGGGAAGGGCAATGCCCACCAGGCTTTCGACCAAGGGAGACCACAATGAGGAGCGGATATCCCATAAGCGGGAAACCCAACACCGGCCCAACAGACCCGAGCCCCAATTGCGCAATGCTTGAAGCCAAGATCGCAGAGCAGTGTGGGTATAAGGCCGCTTTCAGAGAGAGTGAAGACAGATGGCGCAAACTGCTGGAGCTCTCCACGGACGGCATCTATCTTCAGGTTGACGGCCGTTTCGCGTTCGTGAACGCACCCATGACCAAGCTGTTGGGAGAAACCAAAGCCTGTGACCTCGTCGGCAGGCGTGTGCTGGAACTGATCCATCCTGATGACCGGGAAGCAGCCCGACAGCGAATGGACGTGGCGATGGAATCCGGCAGGACAATGTCATCGACGGATCAGAGATTCGTATTGCTTGATGGAACAGCCATTCATGTGGCGGTGTCCGAGACTCCCGCCGTGTACGCCGGACGCAAGGCCACCCAGGTGATCGTCAAAGACCTTGCGGCTCGGAAACGGTCAGAGGAGAAAGAGCGGGTCAGCCAGGACAGGTTCAAAGACCTTGTGCAAACGATTAACGAGGGCTTTGCGGTTCTCGATGAAAGAGGCATATTTACACACGCCAGCTATCGATTCAGGCACATAGTCGGCTTCTCTCTTGGTGAATTGGACGGTCGTTCAATGCCCGAGCTCATCGAACAGGCCGGCAAGGAGTCCTTTGCCGAGCACTTCCGCACGGTTAAGCAGAAGAAAAACAGGGTTGAATTTGAGGCGCTTTTGAGGGCCAAGGACGGGCACACCGTCCCAGCGCTACTCTCGCTGCACGGTTTGCACGACCAACAGCAACGATTCAACGGTGCGTACGTTGCAATTACCGATATTACCGAGCTCAGCCAGGCAAGAGAGTTGTTGGGGAAAGTCCGGGAACAACTGACAAGAGCCTCCCGTTCCGTGGCTTCGGAACCTGATGTGATGGCTGAAAAGAAAGGGTCTTCCGAAATCGCTACCCGGCCACGGACGGAACCTGTTGGTCTGGCCGAGGAACGTTTTCGGGCAGTTTTCCAGTGGACGGGCGATAGCGCGTACATCAAGGACGGAGCGCTAGAGTTCGTGATTGTGAACTCTGCCATGGAGAAGACCTTTGGCGTTTCCCAGGCTCAACTCGTCGGAAAAGGCTCCGACGGCATTTATGATAAGCAAACAGCGGAGCAGATCCTGGAGATCGAGACACGCGTGCTCCAGGGTGAATCCATCGAAGGGGCGTACACCAGAAAGATCAGGGGAATCTCAGTGAGATTTCACGAAATCCGGGTTCCTCTTCGCGGCGAGTCCGGAGCGATTGTGGGATTGTGCGGGATGCTCCGGAACCTCGCCGAGCCCACAGTCCACGCCTCATCAGAGAGTGGCCCCGCTTTCGAGTATCCTTCGGCAGCCATGCGATCTACTCTGGGAAAGGCTCGGCAGGCCGCGGCCACGGACAGCGTGGTCCTTCTGCAGGGTGAGAGCGGTTCAGGAAAAGACTTTCTCGCACGATTCATACACGGACATTCATTGAGGAAGAAGGGCCCGTTCTTCGAGATCAACTGCGCGGCGCTCTCCTCCGAGTTGGTGGAATCGGAGCTGTTCGGGCATGAGTCCGGCGCCTTCACCGGGGCTCGCGCTCGGAAAAGGGGTTTGGTGGAATTGGCCGAGGGGGGTTCACTGCTGCTCAACGAGGTTGGTGAGCTTACGATGAGCATGCAACCCAAGCTGTTGACCTTTCTGGATTCCAAGAAATTCATGCGCGTCGGGGGAGAGAAGCCGGTATTTGTCAACACCAGAATCATAGCTGCATCCCACAGGGATCTGAAGAAGGAGGTCGCAGAGGGTCTATTTCTGAAGGCGCTTTACTATCGGCTCAACGTCTTCACCATTCGACTGCCTGGCTTGAGTGAACGACGGGAGGACATTCCGGTCCTGGTTGAGGAATTGACCGCGAAACTCGCTCGAGACATGGATTGGCCGCGAACGCCCGAGCTTGATCCCGATCAGATAGAAGCGCTTTGCAGACGCCGTTGGCCAGGCAATGTTCGTGAGTTGCGTAATGTTCTCGAGAGGACCCTGATACGCTGGAACAGCGGACAGTCGGACTCGGCCTTCTGCTCGGACGATCCTGACGAAGAAATCGGCGCCGCGCTTGATGATCAATCGTGGGACCTCAATGTGCAGCGCCGAAGAGACGAGCTGACGCGGATACTCTGCCAGGAGGCATTGAGACGTTCCGGAGGAAACAAGAAGCTGGCCGCAGAATTGCTCGGGGTTTCTCGGATTTCTTTCTACAGGTACCTCAAGTCGCCGAATCTGGATCCGGAGTCTGTTCCAGAACTCTAACGCGGTGTTTCAGTTTTGTAACAGCCGCGAACCGCCTCAATATAGCCATTCTCCCATTTCATGAACCAAATATGTATCATGCCTGAAACGTGCGATCCTCCAAGAGGATATCTCGGCTCATACGTTCCGCCCCCCCACAGATTAACTTCCTTAGTTGTTCGGCATAGTTGTCTCCAGCCGGTCTTCCAGCTCAGGTCTGGCATGGAAAGTGCCAAAGCAAAAGCGGTGTCCCGCAAAGATGCGGATTCACATGCGTCATGGCTAGTGCCGGCCGGAGGATGCGCCAAGAGTCCTGACCCCTTGGGGAGCAGGACCAATGACCGCCGAAAAGGGGCCGACTGAAAGGCTTTGAGCGGTTTTCGGCCGCAGCGACCGGCTCCCGAGGTGCGCCACGGTGCGAGTCCTGGGCGGTGAGGTGTCGAGGCGGCAGGAAGGAGGAGTAAGGAAGAGCCCGAGCCCATCGGTCCGGTCGGTCAAGGGAATCACAGGCGTCCTTCAGGGGCGTCTCCCAATGGCCGTGTCCGAGTCGAGGCGCGAGGTTCGATGCTGGTGTGAACAAGACGCAATCAGGGGTGTTACGGTGTGACACCTAGAGATCGGGGCTCAACGGGTCCCAGGTTAGAAGGAGGCGTTTCATGGATGAATCCAGCAAGCTCAAGGCGTACTGGAGAGAAAACCTGTTTATCATCCTGATGCATCTGATCGTATGGGCCTTGGTGTCCTATGTTTTGGGCATCATCTTCGTCCTACCACTCAATCCGATTCACCTGGGCGGATTCCCGCTGGGATTCTGGTTCGCCAATCAGGGGTCAGAGTTCGTCTTCGTGATCATGATCTTCGTTTATTGTGCTTTCCTGAACAGGTTGGACAGGAAGTACAACGTTCACGAGGACTAACCGGCGCTTCTGCGCTTCTCCGGCATACTGCCTGATCGGAAAGGAGCATCATGGATAGCATACTTTTCTGGACGTGGATTTTCGTCGGAGCGAGTTTTTCACTCTACATCTACATAGCATGGCGCGCTCGAGTCTCGGACGTCAAAGGTTTCTACGTGGCCGGCTCCGCGGTTCCTCCTGTGTTCAACGGCATGGCAACGGCGGCTGACTGGATGAGTGCCGCGTCGTTTATCTCCATGGCTGGAATGATATCCTTCATGGGTTACGCGGGTTCTATGTACCTCATGGGCTGGACGGGCGGGTACGTGCTCTTGGCCCTTCTCTTGGCGCCGTACCTCCGCAAGTTCGGGAAATTCACGGTGCCCGACTTCGTGGGGGATCGGTACTACTCGAATACCGCGCGCACCGTGGCGCTCGTCTGCGCGATATTTGTGTCCATGACCTATGTCGCGGGACAGATGAGAGGCGTCGGAATTGTGTTCAGCCGGTACCTGGGCCTGCCGATTGAAGGCGGAGTCATAATCGGTATGCTCGTCGTGTTTAGCTACGCGGCATTGGGCGGCATGAAGGGGATCACCTGGACCCAGGTGGCGCAGTATTGCGTGCTGATTCTAGCGTATCTCATCCCTGCATGGGTGGTTTCCTACAACCTCACCGGGATGCCGATTCCCCAGTTTGGATACGGATCTCACCTGTCCGGTGGTGAGAACGCAGGCAAGTGGCTCCTGGAAACGATCGACGTCTTGAACAAGGATTTGGGGTTCGCTGCCTACACCGACGCGTGGGTGAAAGGCACGAAGTCCATGCTCGACGTGCTCGCTATCACCTTCGCCCTGATGGTCGGGACCGCGGGCCTGCCCCACATCATCATCCGTTTCTATACGGTTCCCAGCGTCAGGGCTGCACGAGCCAGCGCAGGTTGGGCTCTCCTGTTCATTGCCATGCTGTACACGGTGGCGCCGGCGGTTGCAGCCTTTGCCCGCTATAATATGATAACCGGAGTCGAAAACAAAACATACCAGGACGCCCCTTCCTGGATAAAAGACTGGGAAAAGACCGGTCTGGTGGCCTGGGTGGACAAGAACAAGGACGGGAAAATCCAGTACCGCGCCGGCGCCGCCTTCGTGGGACCGCCGCAATTCACGCAAGAGGTCGGAGCCGCCGGCCAGAGGTTGATCAGCAACAAGCTGACAGACAACGCGAACGAGCTCTGGGTCGACAACGACATCATCGTCCTGGCCAGCCCACAGATTGCCAACCTCCCCGCCTGGGTCGTGGGGCTTGTGGCGGCAGGTGGTCTTGCAGCAGCGCTCTCCACGGCTGCGGGGTTGTTGCTCGTCATTGGCTCCGCGATTTCCCACGATCTCTATTATCGTATGTGGAACCCCCAGGCGACCGAGAGACAACGTATGATGCTCAGCCGCATCATGATCGGTGTCGCCATCTGTGTTGCAGGTTACTTCGGAGTGCACCCACCAGCCTTCGTTGCGCAGGTGGTGGCCTTTGCCTTTGGCTTGGCCGCCTCCTCGTTCTTCCCGATTATCATCATGGGCATCTTCTGGAAGCGCGCGACCAAGGAGGGCTGTATTGCCGGTATGATTGTAGGGATCGGATTCACGGCCTTTTACATCCTCCAGGTCAATTTCTGGAAGGCTGCGCCGTGGTTCCTGGGAATCAGTGCTGAAGGAATAGGCACCGTCGGAATGATCTTCAACTTCATCGCGATATATGTGGTGTCATTGATGTCTTCCCCGCCGCCGCAGGAGGTCCAGGACATGGTGGAGAGGATTCGGTATCCGAGAGGATCCACGGCTGTTGGTGATTCACATTGACAGATAGCGGGAGCGTTGTGGTCCGTGTCCCCATCCCCTAGCCCCTTCCCAAAGTTTGGGGAAGGGGAACCGGAAGCCCCCTCTCCAAACTTGGAGAGGGGGTTGGGGGTGAGGAATCTTGAGCTCGCGGTGAACGGCTACAGCCATGAATACGATCCGTCGTCTTGAGCCTGTCATGACGGCCCATGATGGAGACAATCCCATGCGCTCCACGGTTTTACTGGTCAACGAAGAACCCGAATTTCTCGACACCTTGTCACGGTCCCTTGTCGGGCTGGGCTTTCAACTGGCTACTGCCGGCAGCGGCCAGGATGCCTTCAGGCGCGTTCGCCAAGAGGAATTCGACGTGGTCGTCATCGACCTGCTGATGAAACAAAGTGACCCTGTAGCGCTGCTGAGGCAAATCAAGAACTTGGCGCCGCTTACTGAAGTGATCTTAATAGTGAACAAGGAAACGATTGCCGCTGCCGCAAATGGGATGCGATTGGGAGCGTTTGACTACGTTCTCACCTCCGAGGTATTGACTGATCTCCCGTACAAGATCCTCATGGGCAAGGGTCGTAAGATCGAACAGGAGAATAAGATCAGATTGACGGAAGAACGCCTGGCCGGGGATGCCGCGCTTCTTGATTCTTGGTAAGTATAGTAAGGGGCCTTGAAATTCGTGGGAAAGTTGATGCCATTTTGAGTAGGGGCGAATCTTGTATTCGCCCTTCTTCGGTCGAAGAGAAAACGGGGAAATCAGAGGAAATCGTGCGATCACGAGGATCGCCCCTACGACAATCGTGT
>Ga0172371_10002374_pt1 | contig 29919 bp, 24 predicted proteins | sample Lak12m_FD_114543 | JGI IMG/M metagenome (GOLD analysis project Ga0172371, IMG submission 114543) | Freshwater microbial communities from Kabuno Bay, South-Kivu, Congo - kab_022012_12m | ecosystem: Environmental > Aquatic > Freshwater > Lake | place: Democratic Republic of the Congo: South-Kivu...
ACAAAACCGGTAAATTGGGAGATTCTTTTTGGGGCCTATGATCGAATCTCATGCTCACAAGCAAGGGATTTTCAGCGCCGCAATTGTCAATTTGTCATATTGTCATATTGTCATTTGGTCATATTCAAGGCTAAAGACCGATGCCATTTTGGAGAGAGTTTGTCATCGCACCGGAGGTTAGAATTGCGAGTCGCCTGACCTTGCTTCATGCTGTGTGCAACCGTGTGCAACCACGGTAGCTTGGCATGGAAAGAGTAGACATATTGGATGTTCATACCCCCATAGGTAGCGTATATATGGATAAACTATCCCATATATACGGGGTGGACACAATGGACAGGGCGCAGGGTTCTCTTACACAGAGGAGGTTCGCAGGTTCGAGCCCTGTTCCGCCCACTAAAAACCCCCACCCGTGGGGGTTTTTTGGTTTGGTTGATCTTTCTGGCAGATCAATGAGAGAATGAAAAGCCAGGCGATTATATACAGCCAAGGGATGCTATAATTCCGCTCTAATTCATATGGATGCAAAGTCGATTCGCTTGCAAGACCTGCTTCGTTTGGCGCTCCCGCAGCCGGCTACCTGGCTGGCGGGTGAGTTTAAACCCGAATGTATGGTACGTTGGGTTGCTACAAGCCTGGACGAGCTGCAGCCGGGCGATCTCTGGTTGGCCGATGCGTCCAGGCTGGATATCCAGCATATCCAGGAGGCTTATCAGCGCGGCGCGGTGGCTGTGCTGCTAATGGGCGGCCGCGAGTTCAAGGTCCCGAGCGACCTGGTAAATCTGGCTGTTCTGACGATTGACAATCCGGGGGATGTGCATGCAATTCAGCGGCAACTCTTGATGGTACTGATCAACCAGCGGGCGGCTCTGATGGAGCGTGGCGCCCGCATCCACGCGCAGCTTTCTCAACTGGCCGCCGAAGGGAGAGGGTTGGAAGGGCTGGTGAAGGCTATGGCTGAAATCGCCGGGCGCGGCATCCTGATCCAGGATAAACGTGGATGGATCCTGGCGCAGCATTCGTCCTCTACGCTTTCATCCACCTGGGCGAATATCCTGGAGCAATTGGGCGACCTGGAAGGTTTGCCGGATTTACTGGCTGACCGCCGTCAGGTAGGCAGCCCGGGCACCATCGTAAGCCAGCAGGCGCCAGGCGGGCTGGAGCGGCTGATTGCGCCGATCATCGTAGGCGAGATGGCGCGCGGCTATCTGTCGTTGATCGGGTTACAGGGCGAGCTAGATAAGCTGGATTACCTGGTAATCGAGCAAGGCAGTTTCGTTTGCGCGGTCGAAATGGCGCGTAACAAGGCGATCCGCGAGACGGAGAAACGCTTAAAGGGCAATTTATTGAATGCCTTGCTGCAGGATGACCTGTCTCCCAGGGATGCCGGGTTGTGGGCGCAGACGATGGGTCTCGATTTAGGTGAAGCGCATGTGGCTCTGCGCTTTGCCTGGGAGGGCGCAGACCCTCCCTCCCAGCGCAGGCTGGAGACGTTGGTGAACGGCGCGATCGCTCAACTGAATTTGAAAGTAATCGTCAGCCCCCTGGGCGGTGAGGTGATCTGCTATTGCGAGGTGTCGCAAGTGCAAGGGCGCCCGGAATCCGCGCTATTATTTGGGCAGACTGTATTGGAACAGGCCAGGCAAGAATACCCGCACGTACAGGCGCGCTGTGGCATTGGGATTCCAGCCCCAGCTTTGGAGGACTGGCGCGTTTCGCTGCGGCAGGCGGGTCAGGCGCTCGAAATGGCGCGCCGCCTGGCTGAGTCAAAACCGCTCTATTATGCTGACCTCTCGGTTTACCGGTTGCTATTCCAACTCGAACACAGTCCCGAGTTGATTGCATTTCAGAAAGAGACGATTGGGCCATTATTGGCGCTCGAAAACGCTAACGAGCTCATCCATACCCTGGAAGCTTATTTTGAGCATAACGGTAACATCTCGCAAACCGCCGAAGCGCTCTTTCTACATCGCAATACCCTGATCTATCGCATGGAACGCATCTTTGCCATCACAAGCCTGGAGTTGGATAAGCCAGAGAATCGTCTGGCTCTGCAGCTCGCTCTGCGCATCCACCGCATGCTTGCCAGCCAATCTTAACCGGCTTATCCCCAATTTATTCGTCAAAATAGACAAAAAGCAGCCGAAAATTTCGTTGTTATTGCCAATAGACAAATTTCTGCAAATTTTGTAAACTACTGCTATTAGATTGAGTAGATAGAATCTTACTTCAAACGATGAACACACTCTTCGCGATCGATATTCTGGTTATTGTCCTGGTTCTCATCCTTGGGATTGAGAACCCATTTCACTTCAGGGCAGCCGAACTCCGGATCAGTCGAAGAGGATAAGGCCAAAATCACCAGACCAAAGGGCTGCCTGCAAAAGGCAGCCCTTTTTATTTTGGCGAAACAAGTTTCGCCTATAGAATAGCAAATATTATAGAGGCAAGTTGATGCGTTCTGACCAGATCAAAAAAAGTATCGAGACAGCCCCTCACCGTGCGCTGTTGCGCGCGGCGGGCGTAAGCGAAGCAGATTTTGAAAAACCATTTATTGCTATTGTCAATTCATACGCCGATATTGTGCCGGGTCACGTCCACCTGCAGGATTTTGGCCGGCAGATCAAACAGGCAGTCCGTCGGGCTGGCGGAGCGCCATTCGAGTTCAACACCATCGCGGTAGACGATGGTATCGCCATGGGGCATGCCGGGATGAAGTTCAGCCTGCCTTCTCGCGAGATCATCGCTGACAGCGTCGAAACCATGCTGATGGCGCACCCATTCGACGGCATGTTGTGCATCCCCAACTGTGACAAGATCGTGCCGGGGATGATCATGGCGGCGTTGCGCGTCAACATCCCCTGCATCTTTGTCTCGGGTGGGCCGATGCCGGCTGGAAAAACGCCTGAGGGTGAAGCGGTGGACCTGATCTCGGTCTTTGAGGCGGTTGGGGCGTATAAAGCGGGCAAGATTGATGCGCGCCGGTTGCAAATGCTTGAAGAAAGCGCCTGCCCGGCCTGCGGCTCCTGCGCGGGTTTGTTCACCGCAAACTCGATGAACTGTTTGTTGGAGGTTCTTGGGTTGGCGTTGCCTTTCAATGGCACTGCCCTGGCCTTGAGCGCTGAGCGTGAGCAACTGGCCGAGCAGGCGGCTATTCATATCATGCAGTTGGTCAAGACCGACCTCAAGCCGCGCGATTTGGTTACGACCGAAGCCATTGACGATGCCTTTGCACTGGATATGGCGATGGGTGGCAGCACGAACACGGTCTTGCACACGCTGGCGTTTGCGCATGAGGCAGAGGTAGATTACCCGTTACAGCGTATCAATGCCATAGCCGATAAAGTGCCGTATCTGACCAAGATTAGCCCTTCCGGACACTGGCATATGGAAGACTTGCATCGCGCCGGCGGGATACCCGCCATCCTGAATGAAATCGCCAGAAATGGAAACACTCTGCACCTGGAACGACCGACGGTGAGCGGAAAGACCCTTCGGCAAGCGATTGCTGGTATGGGCGTGAAGGATTATGAGGTGATCCGCCCATTCGAGAATCCCCACCGGCGCACCGGCGGATTGGCTGTCTTGTTCGGCAACCTGGCGCCGCAAGGCGCGCTGATCAAAACAGGCGGGGTGGCTGCCCATCTTCGCCATCACAGCGGCCCGGCTCGGATTTACGAAAGCCAGGAAACGGCGCTGGCGGGTATTTTGGCTGGAGAAGTTCAGCCGGGGGAGGTAGTGGTGATCCGCTACGAAGGCCCGCGCGGAGGACCTGGAATGCAGGAAATGCTCTCGCCAACATCCGCCTTGATGGGTATGGGACTGGGTGAAAGCGTGGCTCTCCTGACCGACGGTCGTTTCTCGGGTGGGACGCGCGGTTTGTGTATTGGTCACATTAGCCCGGAAGCTGCCGCAGGAGGCCCGCTGGCAGCCCTGCAAGCTGGCGATGTGATCGAAATTGACCTGGAAAACCGTACGCTGGAAGTTCGTTTGAGCGCAGAAGAAATCCAGACCAGACTGGAGTCTCTGCCTGCTTTCACGTCGCGGGTAAATAGCCCCTGGTTGCGGCGATATGCCCGCATGGTCACCAGCGCCAGCCAGGGCGCGGTATTGGTGTAAATTTGAATTTTTATCGGGTTGATTGAAATCCCTGACAGCCAATGAGGAGAAGCAAAATGAAAAAGACAGGCGCAGAAATACTTTGGGAATGCATGCTTCGCGAGGGCGTTGAGGTAGTTTTTGGCTACCCAGGCGGCTCGAATATGCCAATATACGATGCCATGCTGAAATATCCCGTACACCATGTGTTGGTGCGACATGAACAGAATGCGGCGCACATGGCAGATGGTTACGCCCGCGCGTCGGGCAAGGTGGGTGTGGCTATGGCTACTTCTGGGCCGGGCGCGACCAACCTGGTAACTGGCATTTCGACAGCAATGATGGACTCATCGCCTATTGTGTGCATCACCGGACAGGTGCATGCTCACCTGATCGGCGGCGATGCCTTCCAAGAGGTGGATGTCACCGGCATTACCCTGCCGATCACCAAGCATAACTACTTGATTACCAGCGCAGAGGATATTGCCGAAGCGGTGCATGAAGCTTTTTACATCGCCCGCAGCGGACGGCCTGGACCGGTATTGATTGACATTTGCAAAAACGCCCAACTTGAGCTGGTTGACGATACTAGTTTCGCCGAAGATTCAAGCGAGGCGGCGGAACTGGTTTCGTCAATGACCACACCGCCGCAGATCTCCATGCCCGGTTTTCGCCCGCCCAGTCACGCCCCCGAAGCGGATTTGCGCCAGGCTGTCAAGCTGATCGAGCAGGCCGAATGTCCGGTGATCCTGGCCGGTCACGGCGTGCTGATTTCGGAAGCGATGCCAGAGCTATACCAGTTTGCGGTCAAAACCCACACACCGGTGGCAAACACACTGCTGGGTTTGGGTGGTTTTCCAGCCAGCCACCCGCTCAATTTGGGGATGATGGGGATGCACGGGGAGGCATATTGCAATAATGCAATTCAAAATGCCGATCTGCTGCTGGCGTTTGGTATGCGTTTTGACGACCGTGTCACTGGAAACTTGCGTACCTACGCGCCGCGGGCGCGCAAAATCCATGTTGAGATTGACCCATCCGAAATTGATAAGAATGTCGTGGCGGATGTGTCTTTGACTGGCGATTTAAAAACTGTGTTGGGCGACCTGCTGCCCCTGGTGAGCGAGCGCGAACATACTGCCTGGGTGAGCCAGATTGAGGAATGGCGAGATGAATCCAGGATGCGGGATATCCAGACCTGGGAGGACGATGGCAGGTTACACGTGCCGCATGTGGTGCGCGCCATTTGCCAGGCCACCCAAGGCGAGGTGGTGGTGACCACGGACGTTGGTCAACACCAGATGTGGAGCGCGCAATACTTCCAGGTAGACCATCCCCGCCGGTTCATCAGCTCGGGTGGGTCTGGCACGATGGGGTTTGGATTGCCCTCTGCCGTTGGCGCGTGGTTCGCCCATCCGGAAGGTGAGGTGTGGACCATCGTTGGCGACGGCGGTTTTCAGATGACCCAAATGGAACTTTCGACTGCCATCCAGGAAGGCGCGAATGTTAAGATCGCCCTGATGAACAACAATTTTCTGGGCATGGTGCGCCAGTGGCAGGAGTTTTTCTTCGAGCGACGTTATTCGGCGGTTGCATTGCACAATCCCGACTTCGTTAAGCTGGCCGAAGCGCATGGCATTCCTGCCATCCGCGTGAGCGAACCCGGCGAAGTGCAGAACGCCATCGAATTTGCCCGCCAGACGCCTGGACCGGTGCTGCTTGAGTTCAAGGTTGAAAAAGAAGAGGCTGTTTACCCGATGGTGCCGACTGGCGCAGCTCTGGATGCGATGATCCGGCGGCCAGTTCGTCAGGCGAAACTCGTTTCGTCAACCGATATGCCGCTCATGCCGCAAAAAGCGGAAGTCTATGGCGAAACGAGTTTCGCCTAAACAACAGGTCTTGTTGGAGGCAAGATGCAACATACGATTATTGCGTTAGTTGAGAATAAGCCGGGCGTGTTGAATCGGGTCGCTTCACTGTTCCGGCGGAGAAATTTCAATATCGAGTCGCTGAATGTAGGCCGGACAGAAGACCCGGACATCAGCCGGATGACCATTGTGATGGACAGCGACGCTCTGGATGCGCGTAAGGTCGAAGCCCATCTGTATAAGCTGGTCAACGTGATTGACGTGCAGGAACTGACCAACCAACCTTCCGTCACGCGCGACCTGGCTTTAATCAAGATAAAAGCCTTGCCAGAACAGCGCACTGAGATTGCCAACCTGGCTTCGATCTTCCGTGGCAAGATCGTGGATGTAGCGCCCGATTCGGTGATCGTTGAGATCACCGGTACAGAAGACAAGATCGAGAGCTTGCTCGAACTGCTACGTCCAGTAGGCATCATGGAAATGGTGCGCAGCGGGCGGGTGGCGATGACACGCGGAGATGCGTTCGGTGTGCGGCATATTGCCAGTGGAAATGGCAAGCCGTCTCTTGAAACGGTTCACTAACCGGCCAGCCAACACCCGGCAGGTAGCGACTACAACCTTTATTGGAGGAAGTGATTATGGCAAAGATTTATTACGACCAGGATGCAGACCCATCCTTAATCCACAGTAAGCGAGTCGCCGTCATTGGCTTTGGCTCGCAAGGACACGCCCACTCGCTCAACCTGCGCGATAGCGGCGTGGATGTAAAGGTCGGCTTGCGCCAGGGCAGCAAATCCTGGCACAAAGCCGCTGGCGTTGGGCTGACCGTTGAGCCGATTGAGGCGGCGGCGGAATGGGCGGATGTCATCATGCTGCTCGCTCCGGATACTACTCAACCCGTGATCTATGAAGCTCAAATTGCGCCGCAACTCAAGCCGGGCAAGACGCTGATGTTTGCTCACGGTTTCAACATCCGTTATGGTACCATCCAACCCCCGGCCGGGGTGGACGTCAGCATGGTGGCGCCGAAGGCGCCGGGGCATCGCGTCCGTGAGGTCTACCAGGAAGGCGGCGGGACGCCCTCATTGCTGGCAGTACACCAGGATGCCAGCGGGCAGGCCAGGGCTAATGCGCTCTCATACGCCCAGGCGCTTGGGGCGACCCGCGCCGGTGTGTTGGAAACTACTTTTGCCGAGGAGACCGAGACCGACTTATTTGGCGAGCAGGCCGTGTTGTGCGGCGGAGTAACCGCCCTGGTGAAAGCTGGTTTCGAGACGCTGGTGGAGGCCGGTTACCAGCCCGAACTCGCTTATTTCGAATGTATGCACGAACTCAAGCTCATCGTTGACCTGATGTATCGCGGTGGGATGAATTATATGCGCTATTCGGTGTCGGATACCGCTGAACAGGGCGATTATGTGGCTGGTCCGAAGCTGGTGAACGAAGAGACGAAATACGTCATGTCGCAACTGTTGAAGGACATTCAGGATGGCTCTTTCGCCGCCAGTTGGATTGAGGAAAACCAGCGCGGACGGCCCTGGTTTAACCAACAGCGTCGCCAAAACCAGGAACACCCGATCGAAGTGGTCGGCGCGCAACTGCGGCAGATGATGCCTTTCATCAGTCCGGTCACCATACTGCCAGGAGAGTAGCCGATGAATCCCACTCAAATCCGGATTTTCGACACTACCTTGCGGGATGGCGAGCAATCGCCTGGGGCAAGCCTGACCTCTCCCGAAAAAATTGAGATCGCCCGCGCGCTGGCGCGCATGGGCGTGGATATCATCGAAGCCGGTTTTCCGGCTGCCTCCCCCGACGACCTGGAGGCAGTGCGCCGCATTGCCTTAGAGGTCGGTCGCCCGCAACCGGGCGCCGGCGAGCTGTACCGGCATGCGCCGGTGATCTGCGGGCTGGCGCGGGCGACGCGTGGCGATGTTGATGCTGCCTGGCAGGCGGTTCAATATGCCGCACGCCCGCGCATTCATACTTTCATGGCGACCTCCCCGATCCATATGCGCTATAAACTGCGCATGGAGCCGGAACAAGTCGTCAGCCGAGTCAAGGAGGTGGTCGCCTATGCCCGCAGCCTGTGCCAGGATATTGAGTTCTCTCCCGAGGACGCCGGGCGCAGCGAACCAGAATTCCTGTACTGCGTGTTGGGCGAAGCGATCCGGGCCGGGGCTACCACGCTGAATATTCCGGATACAGTCGGGTACACGACGCCAGACGAATTCTATAGCCTGATCGCTGGCATCCTGGCGCACACGCCAGGCATTGAAAATGCCATCGTTTCGGTGCATTGCCATAACGACCTGGGGCTGGCAACCGCCAATACCCTGGCTGGCATTCGCGCGGGAGCGCGCCAGGCTGAGGTGACGGTTAACGGCATTGGGGAGCGGGCTGGCAACACCTCTATGGAAGAAGTGGTGATGGTTTTGCATACCCGCCGGGCGATTTTCAATCTGGAAACGGGCATTGATACCACCCAGATCGCCCGTATCAGCCGGATGATTTCGAACTATACCGGCATCCCGGTCCAGCCCAATAAGGCGGTGGTAGGGGCAAATGCTTTTGCCCATGAAGCCGGCATCCACCAGGATGGTATGCTCAAGCACCAGAGTACCTACGAGATCATGCAACCTGAGACAGTCGGCGTCAGCCGTTCGCGGTTGGTGTTGGGCAAGCATTCTGGCCGGCACGCGCTGAAGATGCACCTGGAAGAGTTGGGATACCAGCTCAACCAGGCCGAGATTGACCAGGCTTTCGAGCGCTATAAGCAATTGGCCGACAAGAAAAAAGTTATTACCGACGCTGACCTGACTGCATTGGTAGAAGACCAGGCTTTCCAGTCGCAGGAGGTATTCAGTCTGGAAGGTCTGCAAGTAGCTTGCGGCACGATGGGCATGCCCACCGCGACCATCCGACTGCGCGGCCCGGATGGACAGTTGCATACGCGGGCGGTGGTTGGCACCGGCCCGGTGCATGCCGCCTTCGAAGCGGTTAATGCCATCATCGAAACGCCCAACACGTTGGTCGAGTTCAATATCCACGCCGTTACCGAAGGTATAGACGCCATCGGAGAGGTGACGGTACGGTTGCAGGCGGAGAACGGTTCGGCTACCAAACGCACCTCGCCGCAGAACGATCAACTCAGCGTGCGTACCTTTGGCGGCTATGGCGCGGACACCGACATTATTGTAGCCAGTGTGAAAGCCTACCTGGCGGCCTTGAACAAGCTGCTGGTAGCCAAGGGATATTTCGGAATGGCAGAATCTGCGTCAGCGGAAACCAGTCCAAAACAGGGCGCCGGGTTAACCGAATTGCCGCAAGCAATCGAAGCCGGTTTATTCACCGCTTGAAGGTAGCAGCCAATAATTGATAACTCAGGCCTTTCAAGCGGACGGAAAGCAGATCGCGAAAACCTGAAAGGTCGAAAAAACCGATAAGGAGAATAGAATGGACACATCCACAGACACCCCTACATCTGCCGGCGAGCATTCAGTGGCGAAACTGGTTTCGCCTTTCGAAAGCTTTCCCAATTACAATAATTTCCCGTCGCAATGGGACCTTTCGGAGATGGAAAGCCCGCTCGCGGCGCCCCATGCGCACTGTACCGAACAATCTGCGACCGCTGCAGAAGTCAGCGAGATGCCCATCCCGGTCGGCGATAGCGACTCGGTCTTCGGCGAAACTTGTTTTGCACATGATCCGTTTCCAAAAACCCGCACCTTCCCGGTTTATTGGGATTTATCTCGGTGAGTATGTTGTCTCCACGCACACTCTTTGACAAGATCTGGCGCCAGCACGTTGTCTTCCAGGAAGCGGAAGCGCCGGCGGCGCTGTATATAGACCAGCACTACATCCATGAAGTCACCTCACCGCAGGCTTTTGAAGCGTTGCGTAACCGGGGACTGAAAGTTCGGCGGCTGGATAAGACCACTGGCGCCACCGACCATTCGACTCCTACAACCGGGATGTCTATGGATCTGGTGGACGAACAAGCCCGGCGTCAGGTGGCGCAAATGCATCAAAACTGCCGGGAGTTCTCTGTGCCGCTGTACGACCTGGATCATGAGCAACATGGCATTGTGCATGTGATCGGCCCTGAATTGGGACTTACCCGCCCAGGCATGACCATCGTGTGCGGCGATAGCCATACGGCAACGCATGGGGCATTTGGAGCGCTGGCCTTTGGAATCGGCACCAGCGAAGTTGAGCATGTCCTGGCTACGCAGTGCCTGCTGCAAGAGCGCCCAAAGACCTGCCTGGTGTCTTTCACGGGGCGGCTGGGGACTGGCGTAACCGCCAAGGATGTGATCCTGGGTTTGATTGCATCTATTGGCACGGGCGGCGGAACGGGTTACGTTTTTGAATACAGCGGCGAAGCCGTGCGCGCGATGAGTATGGAAGAACGCATGACGCTGTGCAATATGTCTATTGAAGCCGGCGCGCGGGCTGGCATGGTTGCCCCGGACGAGACGACTTATCAATATCTGGCCGGGCGGCAATTTGCTCCCCAGGGGGAGGCCTGGGAGAAAGCTCTGGCGACCTGGAAGACTCTGCCTTCCGATGCGGGGGCGGTTTACGACCGACAGATCACATTCGACCTGTCTGCATTGGAACCGATGGTTACATATGGCACTAATCCTGGGATGGGCGCGTGGATCAGCCAACGCGTTCCTGACCCGGCGGAAGAGACCGATGAGACGAAACGCCGGATGCTGGAAAAAGCCTTGCGTTATATGGATTTGCAGCCCGGCCAGCCTTTGGCGGGGCAACCGGTAGATGTGGTCTTCATCGGGAGTTGTACGAATGGCCGCCTGTCTGATCTACGCCAGGCAGCCGCGCTGCTGAAAGGGCGCAAAGTATCCGAACGCGTTCGGTTGGTGGTGGTACCCGGCTCGGAAAGCGTCCGTCGCCAGGCTGAAGCTGAAGGCCTGGACCAGGTGATCAAAGCGGCTGGCGGCGAGTGGCATTTTCCCGGCTGTAGCATGTGCCTGGCGATGAACGGCGATGGGCTGCTGCCGGGGCAATATGCCGTCAGCACCAGCAACCGTAATTTCGAAGGTCGTCAGGGCCCAAACGGACGTACCTTCCTGGCCAGCCCGCTCACCGCTGCTGTGGCTGCGATTTCCGGCTGTCTGAGCGACCCGAGACAGCTTTTATAGATCAGGTGATGTCTATGCAACCTTTTATGATCTTGACTTCTTGCGTCATTCCGCTGCCGTACAATAATATAGATACCGATCAGATCATCCCGGCCAGCTACCTCAAATGTATTGATAAAACTGGCCTGGCGGAAGGATTGTTCTTTAAATGGCGCTACCTGCCGGATGGAACACCGAATCCGGACTTTCCGCTCAATCAACCTCAATACCAGGGCTGCCAGGCGCTGTTGGCAGGCGAGAATTTTGGCAGCGGCTCGTCGCGCGAGCATGCGCCCTGGGCGCTGACCGCCTGGGGCATTCGGGTGGTTATCAGCGTCTCGTTTGCCGATATATTCCGCAATAACGCGTTGAAAAACAGCCTTTTACCGTTGGTAGTTGACGCCGAAACCAGCCAGAAGCTCTTCCAGTTGGCTGCGACGGAGTCTCCGCTCACTGTGAGGGTCGAATTGGCTTCGCAACGGTTGGTCTTACCAGATGACAGCGCGGTCAGTTTTCCGCTTGATCCGTTTAGCAAGCTCTGTTTGCTGGAAGGGGTTGACCAGTTGGGTTACCTGCTCAAACACGCCGAGAAGATTTCGGAATATGAGCGACAACACAGCCCGGCCTGATTCAGGAGTACAAAATGAGCGACCTCTATCTGTATGACACAACTTTGCGCGATGGCTCTCAAAGCGAGGGCATCTCCTATTCTGTTGACGACAAGTTGAAGATTGCCCAGCGACTGGATGAGTTCGGCGTACATTATATCGAAGGCGGCTGGCCTGGCTCGAATCCCAAGGATGAAGCTTTCTTTCAAGGCGCCCGCCAATTGAAGCTGAAACAGGCGAAAATCGCTGCCTTCGGCGCCACACTGAAGAAAGGCGGTCAACTGGAAAGCGACGCGAACATCCAGGCTTTGCTGGTGGCTGAGACTTCGGTTGTCACGTTGGTCGGGAAAAGCTGGGACCTGCATGTCACTGCCGTCTTAGAGACCACGCTCGAAGAAAACCTGTCTATGATTGGCAAGAGCGTAGCTTATTTTAAGGCGCATGGGCGTGAGGTGATCTACGACGCCGAGCACTTTTTTGATGGCTATAAAGCCAACCCTGAGTACGCTCTGGCTACTTTGCAGGCTGCCGCAGCAGCCGGCGCCGACGTGCTGGCGCTATGTGAAACAAACGGTGGAGCGCTACCGTGGGAAGTGCAGGAGATTGTTGAGACGGTGGCTGCCCAACTTGATACGCCGCTTGGCGTGCATACCCACGATGACTGTGGTTGCGGCGTAGCCAATACTTTGGCAGCGGTGCGCGGCGGCGCAGTGCATGTGCAAGGCACGGTCAACGGCTATGGCGAGCGAGTAGGCAACGCCAACCTGTGCAGCGTGATCCCGAACCTGCAACTCAAGATGGGCTTGCAGGTGTTGCCGCCGGAAAAACTGGCCGGCCTGACCAGACTCTCTCAGTTTGTGGCGGATATCGCCAACCTGCCGCAGGATAAGTTCTTGCCCTACGTTGGCGCAAGCGCCTTTGCCCACAAGGGCGGCATTCATGTGGCTGCCATGCTGAAGACCGAAGCCAGCTACCAGCACATAGACCCGGCATTGGTCGGGAACCAGCGCCGAACAGTGGTTTCGGAGCTATCCGGGCGCGGCAACGTGCTGGATAAATCGCGCGAATTTGGCCTGGAGATCAGCTCGGAACACGCCCGCGAAGCCCTGGCCCAAATCAAATCCCTGGAAGCGCAAGGCTTCACCTTCGAGAGCGCAGAAGCATCGGTCAGCGTCATGTTACAACGTCTGTTACCCGGCTACGAGCCTCCGTTCGAGCTGATCGATTTTGCCGCCACGGTGCAGCACCGCCAGGGGCGCGGCATGTTCGCCGAAGCGACTGTCAAAGTGCGCATCGGCGAACAGGTGATCCTTACCGCCGCTGAAGGCAATGGGCCGGTGTCTGCGCTGGATGCAGCTTTGCGTAAAGCCCTGGAAGATGTTTACCCCTCCCTGACAAAAGTCAGGCTGGACGATTATAAAGTGCGCATACTGGATAGCGACAACGGCACTGGCGCAGCCGTGCGCGTACTGATTGACACCAAAAATGGCACCCGGCGGTGGAGTACGGTGGGCGCCAGCACCAACATAATAGAAGCCAGTTGGCGAGCGATGGCCGACAGCTTTGAATACGCCCTGTTGAGTGGGGCGGGAAAGAACGGTCATTGAGATGGCAGCTATTCAGGCGCGCATTGCCCTGCTGCCCGGCGATGGGATTGGTCCAGAGGTAAGCGGCGCCGCCCGTTTCCTGCTGGAAGCGATCGCGGAGCGTTTCGGGCATACCTTCCGCATGGAAGAATATCCGATTGGCGGAATAGCCATTGATTTGAGTGGGACTGCTCTGCCGCAGCCGACCCTGGCTGCCTGCCAGTCAGCCGATGCGGTATTGCTCGGCGCAGTCGGTGGACCGAAGTGGGATGATCCGACAGCGAAAGTACGCCCCGAGCAGGGGCTGCTTGGGCTGCGTAAAGCGCTGGGAGTCTTTGCGAATTTACGACCGGTGCAACTTCACCCGGCATTGATTGGCGCCTCGCCGGTGCGTCCTGAGCGTTTGAAAGGGGTGGACTTGCTGGTGATCCGCGAATTAACCGGAGATGTTTATTTCGGCGAACCGCGCCTGCGCCGGGTGGTGAACGGCGAAACCCAGGCTATTGACACGATGAGCTACACCGAGGGCGAGATTCGCCGTGTGGCGCACATCGCCTTTCGGATGGCGCGCGGGCGGCGCAAGAAAGTCAGCTCGGTGGATAAGGCGAATGTATTGGAAAGCTCACGCCTGTGGCGGCAGGTAGTGAGTGAAGTCAGCCGGGATTACCCGGATATAACGCTCGAAAATGTCCTGGTGGACGCGGCGGCCATGTTCCTGATCAGCAAGCCTGCCTCATTTGATGTCATGTTGACCGCCAACCTGTTTGGCGACATCCTGACCGACGAAGCCTCGGTGCTTTCTGGCTCGATGGGCAACCTCCCTTCGGCCTCGTTGGGCGATTTACCGAACCGTTTGGGATGCCCGCGCGGGCTATACGAGCCGATCCATGGCTCTGCGCCGGATATCGCCGGCAAAGGCATCGCTAACCCGATTGGTACGATCCTGAGCGCAGCCATGCTGCTGCGACACTCGCTTGACCTGGAACTGGAAGCGCAGGCGGTTGAACAGGCGGTTTACCAGGCCATCCAGGACGGCTGCCGAACGGTGGATTTAGGCGGCCAGATGAAAACCGCTCAAATGCTGGCGGCTATTTTGGAACGTTTACCCCAGCCGCAGGGCATTGTGGAAGGCGCTTGAAATGCAAATTGCCTATCAAGGTCGGCCTGGCGCCTATTCCGAAGCTGCCATCCTGGAATATTTCCCCGATCAGCCAGAACCAACGCCCTGCGATTCGTTTGAGGCAGTGTTTGCAGCGGTTGAAACGGGCGAATGCGCGGCTGGGATGTTGCCAATTGAAAATTCGCTGGCAGGCAGCATCCACCGCAACTATGACCTGCTGTTGCAATACCCGCTGGCTATCACCGGCGAGCATTACTTACGCGTCGAACACTGCTTGATCGGGCTGCCGGGTGTGCAGTTAGAGGAAATCCGCAAGGTGATCAGTCACCCGCAAGCGCTGACCCAGTGCGAAGGGTATTTGCGCCGGTTGGGCGTCTCGACCTCGGCCACTTTCGATACTGCCGGCAGCGTCAAGATCGTGCTGGACCAGGGAGATCGCTCGCAGGCGGCTGTGGCCTCTCACCGCACAGCCGGGCTATATGGCATGGCCGTGTTGGCGGAGGGCATTGAGGACGACCCGGCCAATTACACCCGCTTTATCGTCATCCGTCCGCAGCCGGTGACCCCGCAGGGCGACGCCAAAACTTCGATAGTCTTCACGCTAAGAAATAACATCCCCGGGGCGCTGTTTAAAGCTCTGAGCGTATTCGCTTTGCGCGATATTGACCTGACCAAGATCGAATCTCGCCCGTTAGTGGGCAAGCCATGGGAATATCTTTTCTACATAGATTTTGCAGGCGCGATCATGGATAGCCCGGTCCAGCACGCCCTGGAAAACTTGAGTGAATATGCGCTCAGTTTGCGCGTGTTGGGTTCTTACCCGCGCAAGCCGCTGAAAAATGGTTTTTAATCCAAGAGGAGATGAGCAGATGAAATCAAAATATGTTTGGATGAACGGTGAGTTGGTTGAGTTTGAGAAAGCAACGCTCCACTTCCTGACCCCGGCCTTGCATTACGGGATCGGAGTGTTTGAAGGCATTCGCTGCTACGCCACCGAGCGCGGCCCGGCGGTCTTCCGCTTGCGAGAGCATATGCGCCGGTTGCTCAATTCGGCCAAGGTAGTGGGCATCCGCGATTTCCCTTACTCGGTCGAGCAGTTGGCTGAGGCGGTGCGCCTGACCGTAGCAGCGAACGATTTCTCCGAATGTTATATCCGCCCGCTGATCTATCTGACCGATGGCGGCTGGAACTTAAGCGTCGACACCGGCCAGCCTGGCATTGGCATCGCGGTGTGGGAATGGAATCATTACCTGGGCGAGGAAGCGCTGGAAAGGGGCATTCGCGCGAATGTTGCCTCCTTCACGCGCCACCATCCAAACGTGATGATGACCAAGGCGAAAGTGACCGGCAATTACGCCAACAGCGTGCTGGCGAAGACTGAGTCTATGCGCCTGGGCTTTGACGAAGCGATTCTGCTTGATCCGCAGGGTTACGTAGCCGAATGTACCGGCGAGAATTTGTTCCTGGTGCGGGATGGTAAGATATTTACCCCGCCCACCGCACCGGTGCTGGAGGGCATCACCCGCGATGCGTTGGTGACCCTGGCGCATGACCTGGGATTGGAGGTATTCGAAATGCCCATCTCGCGCGACCAGTTGTACATCGCAGACGAGGCCTTCGTGTGCGGCACTGCCGCCGAATGTATTGCCCTGCGCGAGGTTGACTTCCGCATAATTGGCGATGGGCGTATGGGTCCGATCACCCGCATGGTGCAACAATCCTTCCATAGCGCCATCCGTGGTCAGCATCCCCGCTCCGATGAGTGGCTGGAGTATGTGCATAACGATCTGCCGCAACAGATGCCGGTGCAGGAAAGCGCCTCAGCGCTCGCGATGTACGCTGACTGAAGCGATGTTCTTTATCGCCGCTCTCCCACCGAGACAATCTGCTGGTGAGAGCGATTAAAAGTTTGTCGGTCGGATACATTCTCCGACCGACAAACTTTATTTTGATTGGTTGTAGATCGCCAAATAGCGTACTCCCAGGGTGAAACCGAGCAGAGCATACGCCACGATGCCAGTGGCTACCCCGATTTCCACCAGGGATGGAAAATACGAGTGCGCCACCGCATTGCCCAGCACCCCCGGCGACCAATCTGGTGGCGCCACCAGACCCGAAAGCGTGATATTCCACCGGTTAATAACCACCCCCATGACAACTAATCCGAGCGCCAGCATGACCAGCTTTTTACGTTTGCACAAGGCTGGCAGCAACAGGATCATAGCTGGCAGCGCACCGCCCAACAAGATTTCTACACCCCAGAACGTGCTTGTATATGGGGTTGTAGCTCGCAGGCGAGTAAGGATATCTGCAGAACCAGGCGTATGGCTGTAATAGGATGTAGACGCCCAATCCCAGAGTTTGATATACAGATAACCCAGGGTGATGAATCCAACTGTGCGGGTGACTGTGGCGCAGACCTCGGGCGATAAAATATTAATGTTCTTTAGTCGGGCAGTCAACATGCTAGCCAGCAACGTTAGCGCCATGCCGCCGGCTACCGCCGAGATGATAAACATTACCGGCAAAGATGGCTTGAACCAGATCGCCCGCCCGCTCAATACACTGTAAGTAGCGCCCAAGGATGATTGGTGCAATAAAGATAAGAGCATTCCTACCACAGCCAGGGCCGGGGTCAGGCGGTGAGCAAAATGACCCAACTTGCGCAACACGGGCAGGCGCTGCCCCAGGCGGCTCTCAGCCACCACCGGCAGCACTTCGATCATCAGGATGCTGGAGTACAGCACAACACACCAGGTAATTTCCCATAACACAGAATGCACATTCCAGTACACTAACGGATGCCAGAAGCGATCCGGACGACCGATATCCATCGCCAGGGCCAGCATGGCAGAGGTGTAACCCAAGAAACCGATGAACACCGCAGGACGCGCTAAGCCTGCCAGTCGCTTGATGCGAAACAGATACACTGCGGCCGAAAATGAAAATGCCCCGGCGCCCAGTGCAATGCTAGATAGGTCTAAGGTAATCCATAATCCCCACGGCACCTGGTCGCTCAGACCAGTTACCTGTAAGCCGTGGATTAGCGCCTGAGACATGGCAATCAGCCCCACACCGAATAACAATATTAAAGCCATGGTCCAGGCTCGCCAATGGATGTTAACCGCGCGGTGATCGAGTGTACTGCTCGCCATCTCAGCCTCTTTCATTCACTGGAGCGACATAGTGTACTTTGGGTTGGGCGCCCCAATCTTCTCTCAGACGGAATGTGTCATGATCGCTTAGATACTTTGACAGTGGGCTTTCCGGATCATGGATGTCTCCAAATATTCGCGCCCCGACCGGGCAGATTTCGACGCACGCGGGAGTCACGCCCAGATCAATGCCCGGGGTGTTGCCGGTAGCCAGCCCACGATCTATGCGTTGGACGCAGAAGGTGCATTTCTCGACAACACCGCGTGGCCGGCGCTTGACTTCTGGAGAACCCCATTCTGGCGTATTTGGATTGGGAGCTGTTGAAAGCTTCCAATTAAATCGGCGCACATCGTAAGGGCAGGCAACCTGGCAGTAGCGGCAACCGATACAACGGTCATAATCCATCGCCACAATCCCATCTGGCCGGATCCAGGTGGCGCCCACCGGACAAACCCGGGTACATGGGGCTTCCTTGCAATGCTGACAGGGACGGTTCATAAAGAAATCGACGCCGGCCTCGCTCCGTTCTGGGAAGACAATGTTCCAACGCATCGAATCCTCGGCCACATCATTAACCGCCTGGCAGGCGCGCACGCAATATTGACAGCCAATGCAACGCGACAGGTCAATGACCATATGCCATTCTTGACCTGTTTCGCCAATTCCCTTGTGGGTGGATGCCCCGATGCCTTGCACGGCTTCGGCAGAGAGCGGCCCGGATATGACGACCTGTGTGACCAGGGCCGCGGCGGCGGTTGCGCCAGCAGTCTTCAACAGGTCGCGCCGGGTGAGCAGTGGGGTCTTCCTGCGTCTTGGCTGGGCAGCTTTACTCATTTTTCTGCTCCGGATGCCTGTTCATCTTCCGTTGTTTCTTGTTCTGTTACTTCATCTTCCGCGCGTCGTTGGTTGCGGGCTACGAAATAGACTGTACTACCGCCCAGCACCAATCCTACAATCCCGCCTTGAAAGAGGGTAGAGAGACGGGTGCTGGCGAGCGCTGCCTGGAGCGCCTGGATCTGCTGTTCGTGCGGCAGCCCGGCTTCTTGCCCATCGCCGGTATATTGCGCTACCAACCCTGGCAGAGTAGGGCTAACTGGCTCGCTCGCGCTGACGGCCTTGGCTCCTGCTTCATAACCGGGCAACGGATGGCCGATGTGCAGTGTATCCGTATGACAAGCCACGCAAGTAACCGCTGTAGTGGTGAAAGAATGACCGGTCGGCTTCAATCCATCCACAGGTTGCGTTTGGGGCGGTATCACCAACGCATGACATTCGATGCAACCAATACCCTTCTCGATGTGCAGGTCTTTTTGGTGTTCGCCCAGATCTCCTTTATGGCAATTCAGGCACAACTCGTTGGGATCTTCGAATAACGTGTTTTGGTTATGTGGGTTATGGCAATCGGTGCAGCCAACCCCCGCCGCAGCGTGACCGGTTAAACGCCACTCTCCTAACGTGATTGGGTGGCAAGCGCCGCAATAGTCTGCGTCCGAGCGAATGTCTACCAATGCAGGCGGGTGGCCTTCGACTGTCTCACCGTGGCATGCCTCACAGGTCACACCTTTCGCATTATATTTGCCGGTGGTGGCCTGGTAGCCGCTAGTATGACACAGCAAACATTCGCCCGGTTCCCCCAGCGATTTCCAGCGTTCATTGAATGCTGGCTCATCGAAGGCGCGCGCGTGAGGGCTGATCATCCAGGCGTCGTTGACATCTGGATGGCACGTGAAACAGTCTTTTGGCTCTGGCGTAGGTGTACCATCGGTTTGATTGCGCGGCGCGGCAGAAGCAACACTCACGACCAGCGCCATGCTAATTAGACCAATGAATAATCCTAATATCAAAGCGGTGAGAGGAATGCTTTTAATAAGGGGGGTATGTCTCTGCATTTTCATTCCGGTTGCTCTCCTGGCAGGGGGAATAGATCAAGCGGGCTTCGGGGATTGGTCACTCGAGTCCAACAGAAAATCCCAGAACGCATTTTGAGCTTTGGTTGCTGGGCGGCGGCAATTGCGCGCCACATAGATCTGACGGCAAATGTCCATTCCCCGTACGCGCACGGTAGCGACTTTGCCAGAACATATCCGATCTACAACCATTTTTGAGATGAAAGCTACCCCCAGCCCTTCCTGAACCGCCATAGCAATGGCTTCTGCATTGCCCAGGGTGATGAGAACATGAAGATCGGTGAAGGCTATGCCATGCTCAGCCAGCGCTTCCCGCACCGCGCTGAAGGTGCCGGAAGCAGGCTCTCTGACAATAAAATTCGCCTCCAGCAGTTCCTGCGGGTCAATCTCGCCGCGCTTGGCCCAAGGGTGGTCGAGTGGGGTGATTAAGATAACATCGTCACACAGAAAGGCTAATGATTCGATATCGGGATAGCTCTCTTTGGGGATACTAAAGAGAGCGAAATGCGTTTCACCATCTGCCAGGTGGCGCAGAGACTCCACTTGTGGAGAGACCTGGCAGGTGACTCGTACATCGGGGTGCGCATGATGAAACTTAGCCAGGATTTGCGGCAAGATATATTTACCTGGGGTAGTGCTGCATCCTACAATCAAATGCCCGTAAATTAGTCCTTTTAGTGATTCCATCGTTTCATCTATGCGAGTTGAGAGTTGCACGGCTTCGCGAGCCAGGGGCAGCAAGGCCAGCCCGGCTTCGGTCAATTCCAGGTTACGCCCGGCGCGTAGAAAGAGCTGCGTTCCAAAATGTGCTTCTAAGGCCTGAATATGTTGGCTAACGCTCGGTTGCGTCATGTGTAAACGCTTGGCCGATTGGGTAAAGCTGAACGTTTCGGCCGCGACCATAAAGATATTGAGTTGGTGGACATCCAGCATAGGCTTACTTTTCCTCCTGAATCATAGCATAAAACCCATAAGCAACTCGATGGGTTTGTATTATTCTATCATAGTTTATACTTATAAAAAAGAATAGGTAATACCGATAAGATTTTGTTATAGGTAACACTTGTTTGTCAATGGTTATTCTTATATAATCTCAATGGATAATCTTTCAATATGAGGCAGGTACCTTGCGAATTCTGAGCTGGCTGATAATAATCCTGATGTCTGTCTTGCTATTGGTCGGTTGCCAGGGCAGGGCATATTCTGATCTGCGCGAAAACGCCTCCGTCTCGCTTAGTTTACCGGTAGGATTAGCTGCTAATTCAGTCAATCCTACTGCAGTCGCTGAAGAACCGGCCGCGCCGGCTCCGAATGAATGTTTGAATTGCCATGCAGACAAAGATCGTTTAATTGAAACGGCGAAACCGGTGGAGCCGGTGGCTGAGAGCGAATCGAAAGGCGTTGGCTGAGGGGGAGATGTGGCTCCGTTGGAGCCTTGGGAAAAAGTATTGGTCAGTGCAGAAAAATTCCCAGAGACGGTGCATGGTCACATCGCCTGCACAGACTGTCACGGCGGCGTCCAATCTGCTGAAAAAGATATCGCGCACCAGGCGTTGGTCGCTCGTCCCAGCGAGGGCAACCCAAATGCATGTAGCAAATGCCACACCGATATAGCTATGGTCTATCCCGGTAGTTTGCATGCTACATTGCAAGGCTACTGGACTGTCCTGGAAACGCGGAGCGTGCCTGCCGATCACCCAACGCTGGAAAAAATGTTCAGCAATCACTGTTACCGCTGTCATGCATCCTGCGGGGATTGTCATGTCGCCCAGCCCAGTAGCGTGGGCGGCGGCCTGTTTGAAGGGCATCTGTTTGCCCGCACCCCACCGATGACGCGGTCTTGCACCGCCTGTCATGGCAGCCGCGTTGGCAATGAATACCTCGGTAAAAACGAAGGCTTCCCCGGCGATGTGCATTTCCGCGAAGGCCGGATGAATTGCGTCAATTGCCATGCTGATGAGGAAATGCACGGTCAGCCGTCCAATTGCATGCAATGCCATAAAAGCCCCGAAACGGTCAGCTTGCCTGCAGCGAACCATCGGTATGCAGGTTTGCAATCACCCACCTGTGAATCCTGTCACCCCGATACGATCTTGGGCAAAGATAACATCGAGATGCACACTGTGCATGGCGCAGACCTGTCGTGCCAGGTTTGCCATTCGATTACCTATACCAGTTGCGATGGCTGTCATGTGGCGATCAGCGACAAGTCTGGAAGCCCTTATTTTGAGACTCAAAATACTTACTCGACTTTCTTGATTGGTTTGAACCCGCAGCGCAGCTACACCCGACCTTATAAATATATACCGGTGCGGCATATTCCTACCTCGCCAGACGCGTTTGAGTTTTACGGTAAAAATTTGCTGCCTAACTTTAATTTATTGCCCAACTGGGCCTACGCCACCCCACATAATATTCAACTCAAGACGCCTCAGGCCGAGACCTGTAACTCCTGTCACGGCAACCCAGACCTGTTTTTGACGATAGATAAGGTCAATACAGATGAAGTTGAAGCCAACCAATCGGTGATAGTTCCCTTGATTCCAGCGCCAATTCTCGAGACACTCGAAGGCACCACCAGCCCATAAGGCTGTTTATCTACATTCCAGTAGTAAAAATTATCTGAAGGAGGATGATTCAATGTCTACAAAAATGCGCCAATTGCTTGCCTTTTTACTTGCCTTTTCGATGTTGTTGGCAGCCTGTGCGCCTGCTGCTACTCAGGTGGTAGTAGAACAAACTCAGGCAGTAGTAGCGACCGAAGCAGTCCAGCCTAGCGAGGCGCCGGCTGCCGTGGCAACCGAGCCGCCAGCCCCAACGGAAGCGCCGCCCGATTTCCAAGCCCTCTTTACCGAGATGATCGCCTCGATTGTCGAAAAGGGCTACGGGGTCGTCGCCGCTCCTAAACTGAGTGAAGAATTGGCGGATAAAGCGCCCTTCTTGTTGGATGTGCGCGAAGCTGCTGAGATTGAAAAAGATGGTTTCATCAAAGGCGCAGTCCATATTCCCGTGCGTGATGTTTTGAAGAATCTGGATAAGCTGCCCGATTTAGATCAACCGATCGTGGTCTATTGCGCTTCCGGTCACCGAGGCGGCATGGTGATGTCAGCCCTGATGCTGCTGGGATATACCAATGTCCGTGATCTCGGAGGCGGCATTGGCGCCTGGAAGAAAGCGAAACTGCCGGTTGAGACTGGCGCGCCAGATGCAGCCGAAGCCATTAGCAAACCAATTGGCGAAAATCAGGCCCTTTATACCGCGTTGGATGAGTTCCTCAGCGGATTACCGGAGGGGTTCTTTACCATCGCAGCGCCAAAGCTCAACGAAGCTCTGGCAGCCAGCCCGGCCCCAACTTTGGTGGATGTGCGCTCGCAAGCCGAACTGGATAAGGACGGTTATATCGAGGGCAGCCTGCACATTGCCATGGATCAGTTCATGACTTCCCTGGACAAGCTCCCTGCGGAAAAGGATGCTCCTATTGTGCTTTACTGCGCATCCGGTCATCGCGGCTCGATGGCGATGATGGCTCTGCGCTTGATGGGTTACACGAATGTCTCTAACCTGGCTGGCGGCCTGGGCGCGTGGAAAGCCGCCAAGATGCCCGTCGCTGGCTGGGTGGATTGGACGGCGGTTTGGACCGATTATCTGTCCTCCATGCCGCAAGGTTTTTATACGATTAAACCCCCCGATCTGAATACCCTGCTGGCAGATAAACCGCCTTTCTTGCTGGATGTGCGCGAAGCCTCCGAGATTGAAAAAGACGGCTTTATCAAAGGCGCGGTGAATATACCAGTGCGCGAACTGCTCAAAAACCTGGATAAGCTGCCGGCTATGGATCAACCTATTGTGGTCTATTGCGCCTCTGGTCATCGGGGCGGCATGGCAATGGCTGCCTTACAATTGCTAGGTTACAAAGATGTCAAAGACCTGGCTGGAGGATTAGGCGCCTGGAAGAAAGCCGAGTTGCCGGTTGAAACCGGCGCGGCTGCTGCCCCCACCGCTGGCGCGGCGCCTGAAGTGGATAAGACCCGCTTGAGCGCTCTGGATGCTTTCCTTTCTGGCTTACCGGATGGTTTCTTCACAGTCAAAGCCGCTGATCTGAATACTGAGTTGACGGGAAGTACTCCGCCAACCATGATTGACGTACGCACGGCTGATGAAGTAGCGACCGGCGTAATCGCTGGCTCGACCCATATTCAGATCACCGAGCTATTGGCAGATATGACTAAATTGCCGGCCGATAAAGCTGCTCCGATCGTTGTTTTATGCCAGTCCGGGCATCGCGGCGCCATTTCATTAATGGCTCTGCGCATGTTGGGCTACACCGAAGTACGTAACCTGTCCGGCGGCGTCGGCGCCTGGGTGGCGGCTGAATTGCCTCTCCAGAAGTAACTGGCAGGGAAGTAAAACCGACACGTATCGCCCTTCGGGGTCTGGGAATGAAAGCTCAGCCCCCGAAGGGTTTTTTATTGGATTGGATCCGACCCTGGCGGGGTTATTTGAAAACCTGGGTATAGCCCTCGATTGACTGGAACAAAGGAATCAAAATTCCAAACTTTCCCCCGGCAGCAGGATGCGCGTCTGCACCTGAGGGGCAGACTGGCGGGCGTGCATGATGAAGTCGTGTGGGGGGAAGCGGAGAAACGCCGGGTTGAATTGCGCGATACCCAACGGGGCGTATGAGCCCCAGTGGATCGGCACCGCCAAGCGCGGTCGGAGAAGCCTCAACGACTCGGCGGCCTGGCGCGGCGTCATATGTTTGACGCCGGGGGCATATCCCCAACCCCACACCGGGATCAATGCCAGGTCGAGAGCGTCAGCCAAATTTGCCATGCCGGAGAACAGGCGCGTATCGCCGGGAAAGTAGGCGCTGGCGCTGCCACGGATCAGGTAGCCTAAACAATCGGCTTGCGCTCCAAACGGGCCACGACTGCGCGCATGGTCGGCAAAGACGGCTTGAATCGCAACCGGATTGAGCGAGTGTATATCACCTGCTCTCAACTCAACCAGGTTATCAAAGCCAGCCCTCCGCAAAACCGGCGCTGCGCCGTTCGGAACCACCAGTTTGATCTGCCTACCCAACAGGCGCAAAGAGGGGATATCCAGATGGTCGTAATGCAGATGCGAGATCAGCACGAGGTCAATATTTTGGTATAACTGTGGGTCAACCGGCGGCGAGGCGCGCAGGAGAAAAGTTACCCGTGCGCGTAACAGTGGGTCGGTTAAAATACGCAGCCCGTCCATTTCGATCAGCAGAGTGGAGTGACCCAGGTAAGTCAGCCGGCGCAGTTTGGTCATGGGAGTACCGGATTTTACCAGATTCTTTAGCCAAATTCATTCTGCCCGATAGGAACCCTCCACCTGTGAGGGTTTTTTATTTAGAGTTTTTAGTGTACAATCAAAAGCTGTCCAATGAAACGAATTGTAGGTTGGATTGTAGAGAATATCAAACCTGAAAAATCACTTGGCCCGGCAAAACGCCCCGAAACATTACTCTCATCTGTCGCTGGCTGCCATGGCATGGCGGAACCTGTACGCCCGCCCAGGTCGCACTTTGCTGACTTTGGTGGGCATTGCCCTGGGCGTGGCGGCGGTCCTTGCTACCAGCATCACCAACCGCAATGTAGCCGTCACGCTGGATGGGCTGTTTGAGCGGACGCTTGGCGGCGCTGAACTGCAGGTCGTCCCCCTGGGCAATGAAACCACCGTCAGTGAAGCTGTTTTAGATAACGTGCGGCGTATGCCCGGCGTCCGCCTGGCTGTGCCGATGATCCGAATCGCGACTGTGTTACCAGGCGCATTGGGCGAGGGGCAATCCGTGCAAAGCGCCAGCGGCGATGTTGAGATGGGTAAAAGCGTGGAAGTGGTGGGAATTGACTCGCTTTTGGAGCCGCAGATGAGGGTCTATACCCTCGCCTCATTCCTTTTCCCTGCTTCTGGACAGTACGGCGCGTTTGTTCCACAGGCTTTCGCGGCGAAGAATGATCTGAAGCTGGGCGGGGATGTGGTCTTGTTTGGTCCGCTTGGCGCCGAGCGCCTCGAGATCACCGGTCTCTTGACCGATGAGGGGGCGGCGGTGATTAATGGCGGCGAGGTCGTTTTTGTGGCGCTGGATGTGGCGCAAGATATATTTTCGTTGGAACGTGGCTACAGCGAAATCAGCCTCCAGACCCAGGCTGGCCTCGGCGATAACCCCGGCGCGCTGGCTGAGTTGAAAGCAGCGCTGGAGCGCCGCCTGGATGGTGCGGCGCGGGTCATCTATCCGGCCGGCCGCGCCGATCTGGTGCCGCGCATGGCGAGCGCCTACCAGCTTACCCTTTCGTTCTTTTCGGTGGTCGCGCTGTTCATGGGCGCTTTCCTGATCTACAACACTTTCGCGACGACAGTCCTGGAGCGGACTCAAGAAATCGGGATCTTGCGCGCGTTGGGGATGCAGCGGCGACAGGTGATGGGTCAGGTGTTGATGGAAGCCGGCTTTCTCTCCCTGTTAGGCTGCCTGTTGGGATTGGGGGCGGGCGTATTTCTGGCGCGCGGTCTGATGGCCCTGATGCGTGGCTTCTTTCAGGTGGAAGCGCCCGGTCTGGCGTTTAACCTGGCGGATTTGCTAAAGAGCGCCGGGGTCGGTGTCTTGGGGACGCTGCTGGCGGCTCTTTTACCAGCGCGGCAGGCGGCGCGCACCTCGCCCATTGAGGCGTTGGCTATCTACAGTCGTTCTGGTCAAAAGGTTCGCCCGCTGGTATGGCAAAGTGGGTTTGCGCTGCTGGGCGCGGGTTGGTTATTTTTCTTTCAACCTGCTAGCGGAGCCGCCCAATGGCTGCTCGCGGCGCGCATGACGGCTTTTATCGTCTTTCTGATGGGCGCTGTCTTGACCGTGCCGCTGGCGGTCGCGGGGCTGCAACCGGCGACGCGCTGGCTTTCCACCCGACTGTATGGCAGCATGGGCTCGCTGGGCGCGCGCAACTTGCAACGTTCCGTATTGCGCGCGATGGTCACAGTGGCCTCGCTGGCGATTTCACTGGTTATGATTATCGAGGTCGATTCACTGGTTTTCGTTTTGAAACAGGATGTCAGCGATTGGCTGGAGCATGCGGTAGGGGCAGACTTGCTCATCCGCTCGCCATACCCGATGCAGCAATCCTTTGCGCGCGTGCTAGAGAGTGTTCCGGGCGTGCAGGCTGTCAGCCCGGCGCGGATGATCCAGGTGCGGGTGGCAGAGGCTTCGTTGGATCGCGCCAGGCGACAGCAGGAGCGGCTCACTTTTGTCGCCATTGACCCAGAACTGTTCCGCCAGGTCGGCGGGAAGGAATTTATTTCTGGCCAGGGCGACCCTGACGCTGCCTGGCATCGGTTGAGTCAGGGGAACGCCTTGTTTGTCTCCAGTGTGGTGGCCGAGGAATATGGCCTGACACAGGGCGGTCGCCTGACGCTGGAGACTCGTCGTGGGCCACAGGATTTCACCGTGGCCGGAGTGACCACCGAATTTGACCAGAATGGCATGGTGGTCACAGGCAACTATACCGACTTGAGGCGCCTGTTTGGTGAGAGCAGGGCTGACCTTTTTACGATCAAGGTGTCTGCGGGTTTTTCGGTGGATGAAGTCGCCCAGGCGATCACTGCTTCCTATGAGAAACGTGAAGGCCTCCAGGTGCAGGCCACGAAGACCTTTAAGGAAGGCGTCATGGCTTTCTATAACCGCCTGACCAGCCTGTTTAATGTGCTGGGACTGGTGGGCGTCGTGATTGGGACGATGGGATTATTGAACACGATGACCATGAATGTGCTGGAACGCACGCGTGAGCTAGGCATGTTGCGCGCCCTGGGCGGTTTGCGCCGCCAGGTGGCGCGCATGGTGCTGGCCGAGGCTCTAAGTATTGGTCTGGTGAGCGCCTTATATGGCGTCCTGTTTGGCTATATTCTCAGCCGGGCGCTTGTAACCGTAGCGAACTTAATTAGCGGCTATGATCTGCAGTACGCTTTTAATCCTCGCCCATATTTGCTCAGTCTGGTGATTGCCCTGGGAGTATCGCAATTAGCCACCCTGGTTCCGGCGCGCCGTGCAGCCGGCGTGAATATTATCCAGGCGCTGAAACACGAGTAGGGTAGGGTGAAACTATTAATGAGGAATGATGACCAATCAAAACAACCATAACTACGACCAAAAGATTGCCTATGCGCGCGCCAGTTTGTGGGCGCCTTTTTATACAGTCGGGATGGCTGCGCGCATCCGGGGGCAGGCGCCTACGGGTTTAGTCGAGGCAGCTTTGCGCAAGTTGCAGGTGTTATATCCCCCGCTGGCAAGCCGTGTTCGTATAGAGGATGACGGGACTGCCTGGCTGACGACCGATGGCGTGGGCGAATTTTCGTTGGAGGTGCGGCCTAAGACATCCGGTGAGGATTGGAGCAATCTTTTCCTGGAGCAGGAGCAGGTACCTTTTGCTTTTGAGCGTGGCCCGCTGGCGCGCTTTTATTTGCTGCGCGGCGCTGAAAGCTCGGACCTGGTCGCAATCGTCCCGCACGTGGTTTGCGATGGCTATTCGATGGCGCAGGTGATGTGGGAGGCAGTTGCCTTGTTGAACCACCCCGATCGGGTGGTCGCCCGCCCCGAACCCCCGCCGGTGGTCTCCTGGCAGACTATGCCTCATGCCATCACGGATAACCTGTTGCTGCGAGGGCTGGCGCGGGTAGTAAACCGCGCCTGGCCAGCTAAGCGAGTGGTGTTGCGCCAGGAACGATACGAGGAACTGAACCAGAGTTATTGGGCGCGCCAACAGAACGGCTTGTTGGCGTTTGGATTATCCTCGGCAGAGACCGCTGACCTGTCTGCTCGATGCCGTAACCATAGCGTGTCGGTCACAGGCGCTTTGGTGGCGGCTTTCTACCTGGCCCAGGCGGCTGTGCGGCCCGACAGGCAGACCGCTAGCCGTGAAATAGCGGTCGCGGCGAATATCCGCGAACGGTTGATCCAACCCCCGGGTCAGGCTCTAGGCGTGTATGCGTCAGAGCTTGACTTCGTGATGCCCTCCAAGGCAAACCAGTCTTTTTGGGAACTGGCCGGCGAAGCGCACACCATGATTCACAAGCGGCTGGAGAATCGTCCGCGCCCGCTCTTGCCTCTGGTGTTGGAGGAACTGGATCCATCCATCGCCGACTCTCTGGTGACGGCTGTGGCTACCGATCAATGGATACCGCCGCTGGAGCTATTGACTCGTTTTGTCAAGATCAAAGGCGAGATGCGCTGCTTGAACGTCAGCAATATCGGGCGGCTCGACCTACCCGACGTGGGTACGCCTTATCGCATGGGAAACTTGTTCCCGTTTCCTCCCCTGGTGGCTGGCAGCGGGCTGGCGTTGAATGTGTTGACCATCAACGGTCAGATGAACATGATTCTTAAATACCGCAAGAATCAAATAGACCTGGCGACCATTACGGAAATCAAAGAGCGCGCCTTGAGCTATTTATCTGGCGGTTAGGCGGCGGCATATTTGACAGGCCTGGCTGTCTGACCTATCATCCAATGCAACTGACGGTTTTATCAGGAGTGACATTTGGCTATCCTTGAGGCGGCGCAGCTTTGGAAGCAATACAACCTGGGGGCGCAATCGGTCAATGCCCTGGCTGGGGTTGACTTGGCGGTGGAGCGCGGCGATTTTCTCGCCATTATGGGGCCTTCCGGCAGCGGCAAATCCACTTTGCTGCACCTGTTGGGCGGCCTCGACCGTCCGTCGGATGGCGAGATCACCCTGGCGGGGATGCGCCTGTCTGTGCTGGATGATGACCAGGCAACCCTGGCGCGCCGGCGCAACGTTGGCTTTGTCTTTCAGGCTTACAATTTATTGCCCACGCTGACTGCGGAGGAAAACATCGCCTTGCCGCTGGTCATTGATGGGCAAAATCCTGCCCGTTACCGCGAACGCTTGGACTCGCTGGTCAACCTGATGGGGCTGGCAGAACGACGACATCACAAACCGAATCAGCTTTCTGGCGGCGAACAGCAACGGGTAGCTATCGCCCGCGCCCTGATTACCGAACCCGCGATTGTCCTGGCCGACGAACCCACCGGCAACCTGGACTCCAAGACCGGCGCGGCGATCATGGAACTACTGCGCCTATCGTGCGACCAGTTGCAGCAGACGATCATTATGGTGACGCATGACCCGCGCGCTGCCGCCTATGCGGATCGGGTGGTGTTTCTGCGGGACGGCCAGGTGCATCACGTTATCCCCTTCGACGCTCAGCATGATATGGAGCAGCGTTTGCGCGAGGTGATCCATGTTATGGAAGAGCCGAGTCTGTTGATGAATCCATGCCGGTCGCCACCCACTGGCGACCTTCTGCGCTGCGGCGGTGTGGCTCAACGGGTACGGGCATAGTGGGCGATGTTTTGCAGGAACTCGAAATTTTTCGCGCCAGTGTGATCGGCTTGCAGGAT
>Ga0172371_10002376_pt1 | contig 29895 bp, 19 predicted proteins | sample Lak12m_FD_114543 | JGI IMG/M metagenome (GOLD analysis project Ga0172371, IMG submission 114543) | Freshwater microbial communities from Kabuno Bay, South-Kivu, Congo - kab_022012_12m | ecosystem: Environmental > Aquatic > Freshwater > Lake | place: Democratic Republic of the Congo: South-Kivu...
GTCGGAGCACCAGGTGCCCAGCACGCAGACGACCCGCAGGTCGCGGTCCTGGGCGGCGAGCGCCTCGACGACGTCGGGCGAGGGCTGGTAGGATGCGGCCTCCGGCGCCAGTTCCGGCGCGAACGCGCTCCAGGCCTCGCGCGTGAGCGGGCCGATCAGGTAGGGGCCCTTCTCGTGCTCGATGCGGGCGGAGTCGGCGATCGCCGGCGCCGGCGCCTCGTCGGCGGCCAAGACCGTGGCAGGGGCGGCGACGGGTGACACGACCGCCGCGATCAGCAACAACGGCACCGCCAACGCGTATCGGGACATGTCACGACCTCCCTGGAGGATCCGGCCGGGGTCTGTTGCGCGGGCCCGCGCCGCATCTGTATAGTGATAGCACCTTCCGGGAGGATCCCACAAGCTCGGAGGACTCCGCCCGGCCTCCGTGCCCGCAACCACCGGAGACGTCCTTGAGCCGCCTCTGCCTCGCCCTCGTCCTGACGCTCGTCGTCCCGATCCTCGCGGCCAGGGCGGGGCCCGGCATCGGGGACGACGGCCAGACGGCGCTGCCCACCGGCCGCATCATCGTCAAGCTGCAGGAGACGGCGGGCGTGGTCTTCACCGACGAGGGGCTGAAGTCCACGACGCCCGCCGCCGCCGCCCGCGTCGCGGACCTGCTCGGGCGCGCCGCCCCCGGGTTCGCCGCGAAGCGCCTGTTCCCCCGCGACGCGGCGGAGCTCGCGGCCGAGCGGGCCGAGGCCCGCGCCCGCAGCGGCCGCGACCTCCCCGACCTGAACACCTACGCCGTGCTGGAGCCCGCGCGGCCGGCGGACCGCGGCGAGCTGCTGCGGGTCGTCGCCGCCCTGCGCGCCGAACCGGACGTCGCGCACGCCTACCTCGAGCCGTCGGTGCGGCCGGCAGGCAGCCTCACCGTCGTCGCGACGCCCCCCGCCCCGGACCTGCTGACGACCGCGGATTTCTCCACCCTGCAGGGCTACCTCGGCGCGCCGCCCCTCGGCATCAACGCGTTGGCCGTGGCCTCGCTGCCCGGCGGCCGCGGCTCCGGCGTGCGCGTGCTGGACATCGAAGGCGCCTGGCTGTGGACCCACGAGGACCTGACGGCCCCGGTCCACACCGCAGGCGGGGTCGTCGCCGACCTGGATTGGCGCAACCACGGCACCGCCGTGATGGGCGTGATCCGGGGCGCCGACAACGGCCAGGGCATCCGCGGCGTGGCCCCGTCCTGCCTGGTCGGCGGCGTCTCGATCCACAGCCTGCTCACCTCCGAAGCGGTGAGCAACGCCACCGGCGCGACCGCCTACGGGGACATCATCCTGATCGAACTGCAGGGGGCGGGGCCCAACGCCAACGGGGCCGGCCAATACGGCTACATTCCCATGGAGTACTGGCAGGACACGTTCGACGCGATCAGCATCGCGACGGCCCTCGGCCGCACGGTCGTGGAAGGGGCCGGCAACGGCCTGCAGGACCTCGACGACCCCGTCTACGCCGGCCTGTTCGATCCCGAGATCCGGCACTCCGGCGCCGTCATGGTGGGCGCCGGGGAACCGGCCACCCTCGAACCCACATGGTTCACCAACCACGGCGCGCGGGTCGACGTCCAGGCCTGGGGCGATCAGGTGGTGAGCTGCGGCTACGGCGACCTGCAGGGAACCGGCTTCGCGGAGAGCGCCTGGTACACGCAGGTCTTCAACGGCACCTCGAGCGCGTCTGCCATCGTGGCGGGCGCCGCCGCGGTGCTGCAGGGGATGACCCGCGCCCAATACGGCTACTCGCTCGACCCGCGCCACCTGCGCGACATCCTGGTGGCGACCGGCACGCCGCAGGCCGCCGACCCGGACCTGGTCGGGCCGCGCCCGGACCTCGTCGCCGCCTGGGAACGCGTCTCCACCAGCGTGGGCAACGTGAACGGGCGCGTCCTCGATTCCCAGACGATGCTGCCGATCGCCGGGATCGGGATCGCCGTCCAGGGCGACGCGACCGGCCTGATCACCGATTCGCTGGGCCGCTACAGCTACACGTCGGAGCCGGGCCCGGCGACCTTCCTGTTCGACAGCTACTACCACGCGCCGGAGAGCTACTCGGCGGTCCTGTCGCCGGGCGTGGCCCAGATCCGCGACGTGGTGCTGCAGAAGCTGCCCCAGGTGACGGTGTCCGGCCGGGTCCTCGGCGAGGGCGGCCAGCAGCTCGGCGCGGTCCGCGTCGAGCTGCTCGACTCGCCCCTCTCCCCCATCGAGACCTTAGCCGACGGCGTCTACAGCCTGCCCGGCGTGGCGACCGGACGCGCCGGCAACCTGCTGTTCCACCGCAAGCCGGGCCACGGGGCGCGCGTGGTCGGCCTGCTGCCCGAGGTCATGCCCGGCAACATCATGCCGCAGTTCGCCGAGCTGCCGGCCGCCGACGAGACGTTCACCTCGGCAGGCGACTTCTCGCCGATGAGCACCGCCTGGATGTGGGGGATCGCGCCCACGGGTCCGGACTCGTGCTTCAGCATGCCCGGCTGCTGGGGGGTCGGCTACTACGGGGAATACAACGACAACCAGTACTCGACGCTGACCTCGCCCACGTACGCGTTCCCCGGCGCGGACGAGCTCCACCTTAGCTTCCACATCTGGTGCGACACCGAGCCCGGCTACGACGGCGTGCGTCTGGAACTCCTGCAGGGCGAGACGTGGCTCGTGATCGAGCCGTTCGGCGGCTACGACTACGCGAGCGTCGCCGCGCTGGGCGGGGGCCCGGGCTGGTCCGGCAGGCAGGGCGACTGGCGCGGCGTCGTGTTCGACCTGACGGGCCGCGACCTGTCGTCGTTCCGCTTCCGGCTGCTGTTCCGGGCCGACGGCTCGGTCCACTACCACGGCTTCTTCTTCGACGACGTGACCTTCGACGCCGGCAACACCTTCGTGGCCGTCGAAGGCGACGCGCCCGCGGCGCCGCGCCTGGCGGCGCACCCCAACCCCTTCAACCCGCGCACGACCGTGCGCTGGGAAGCGGCATCGGCCGGGCTGCGCGCGCTCGAGGTGTTCGACGCCAGGGGACGACGCGTCAGGACGCTGGCCGGCGGCGGCGACGCGGCGCGGGGCGAGGCGGTCTGGGACGGGAGGGACGACGCCGGCCGGGCCGCGGCCGCCGGCGTCTACCTGGTGAGGCTGCAGGACCTCGCGGGCGCGACCGCCGTCTCGCGGGTCACCCTGGTCCGATAGATCGGTCCGATAGATCGGTCCGTTAGATCATCCGCACGAACCAGCTGCGCGACTTCCGCTTCACGCCCCCGAACCACCAGGCCAGCGGCAGCATGACCGCCAGCAGGCCGGCGAGTCCGACGAACGACTCCAGCACCGCGCCCTTGCGGTACAGGTCGGGCAGCAGCCGCGTGAAGATCGCCAGCAGCGGGATGTGCACCGCGTAGAAGAACAGCGGCACCCGCCCGACGATGGCGAAGGGCCGCAGCACGCGCGTGCGCAGCCCGATCAGGCAGAACAGGCCCACCATGAAGATCACCGCGCCGGCGAACCACACCTGGTGGCTCAGGCTGGGCGGGTACTTCTGCTCCAGGAAGAACGACCACTCGAAGAACTTCCCGGCCGGGAAGATGTTGGCGTAGGAGCCGCCCCACAGGCGCAGGCCCCAGGCCGCCACGATCAGCGAGGCGCCGAGGGCCAGGCTGCGGCGCGCCCGCTGCGCGCCGTCGCGCCAGGCCTCGAACCAGAAGTGGGCCATCACGCTGCCCAGCGCCGCCAGCGCGAACCAGGGCAGCACGGGGTACTTGTTGAAGTCCCCCGCGTCGATGAACAGCTGCATCGGGACGTAGGTCCAGGCCTCGGCGTCGCAGGGGATCCGCAGCAGCAGCGGGTGGACCAGGCTGACGACGACCGCGACCGCCAGCCGCCACTGCCAGCGCCAGCGCACCATGATCGCCAGCAGCAGCATCGAGGTGCCGATCGTCGCGATGATCCCGAAGTGCTCCAGACGCAGGCGCTCGAAGCCGCTCCAGCTGGCGTTGACCCAGACCAGCTGCACCGCGATCAGGAACAGGCCGCGCTGGATGAAGTCCCAGCGGGCGCGCCCCGGCGACTCCCCGCCGGCGACGCGCCGCCAGTAGGAGTGGTACATCATGGCCCCGTTCATCATCAGGAAGCCCGGCGCGCAGAGGTAGCCCATGTAGCGCAGCGCGAACTGCCCGAAGTTGTCGAAGAACGGGTCCAGGGGGTCGAGGCTCAGCCAGGCCGCGTTGAAGTAGTAGTTGCTGTGACCGAGGGCCATCATCACGCCGATGAGCCCGCGGAACTGGTCGATGAACTCGAATCGCTGCTTGCCGGCCATGCTCGCTCCCGTCACTCGCCGTTGCGGACCACGCGGAACCCCAGGAAGTCGTCCGCCGAGGTCGGGTAGGTGGCGCCGCGCGCCGCGGACCGGCACTCGCGGGCGAAGTAGTGCCAGCTGCCGCCGCGCACCACGCGCCGGTCGCCCGTATCCGGCCCCGCGGGATCGAACACGGGGCCCGCCGGGTAGTGGCCGTACCGGTCCCAGCACCACTCGCGCACGTTGCCGTGGACGTCGAACAGGCCCAGGGCGTTGGCCGCCTTGAGGCCCACGGCCTGCGGGCCGGCGGCCGCGTTGTAGCAGTACCAGCCGGCCGCCTCGAGCAGGGGATCGGGGCCGCAGGCCGGCTCGACGAGCTCCCCGTTGAACAGTGACGTGGTCGTGCCGGCGCGGCAGAGGTACTCCCACTCGGACTCCGTCGGCAAGCGCCAGCCGTCGGCCGCGCGGTTCCACGTCACCAGCGGCCCGTCGATCGCGTAGGCCGGCGTGCGGCCCTCGGCCAGGGAGAGGCGGTTGCAGTAGTCGACGGCCTCGAACCAGGTCACGTTGTGGACGGGCAGGCCGTCGCCGACGAAGGTCGAGGGGTTCGCGGGCATGCGCAGGTTCCAGTCGGCCTGGGTCACCTCGCGCGCGCCGGCGACCGGCGCCGCCGACAGCAGCACGTCGTGCAGGGTCTCGTCCGGGAGGCGTCCGACCTCGGCGGCGGGGCTGCCCATCGCGAAGGCCGCGCTGCCCACGTAGGGGCCGTCGGCCGGCGCCAGCGTCACGGGCAGGCCGAGCGCGTCGACGAAGGCGAAGGCGTGCGCGTGGGCGCCGGCGGGCAGCGTCGTCTCGTAGACGTAGACCGCGCCGGCGGCGGGGCTGCCCGACTCGAGGGTCATGGCGTGCGTCGCGCCGTCGATCGTCACGTCGTGGGTCTGGGGCACGGCGTCGCCGTCGTCGACGAAGGTGACGCGAAAGGCGAAGACCGTCGCCAGGTCGCCCAGGGCGGGCGCGACCCCGCCCTGCCGCAGGAAGGCGCCCTCGATCGTGGTCGCCGCGGCGTCGTTCGAGAAGCCCGCGAGGTGCCCCTCGTCGTCCAGCGCCCGCAGGGCGAAGTGGTAGGTCGTGCCGGGCGCGAGGCCCGCGACCTCGAGCGCCTGGCGCGTGCCGGCCGGCGCCGGCGCCGGCGCCCCGACGATCGCGACGGCGTTCTCCCAGTCGGCCTCGTCGGCGATCGGCGCCTCGGCGCGCTTGACCAGGTAGGAGGCGGCCGTGCCGTAGAAGCCGTCGTCGCCCACGGCCAGCCAGGAAAGCTCGACGCGGGTGGCCGTCAGCGGCGTCGCCGCCAGCGTCGTGACGCTCGCGGGCGGCACGGTGTCGGCGGCCAGGGACGGCCCCGCCAGCACCAGCAGGCCGTCGGTGCGGTCGGCCACCAGGACGTGCCCGTCGGCCGTGACGCAGAGGTCCGAGGCGTAGCCGGTCTGGACGAGGCCGGCGTAGACGGGGTGCTCGGGGTCGCGGACGTCCACGACGTGCACGCCGCCGTCGGCGGCGCAGAGCAGCGCCCAGCCGCGCGCCACGACCAGCGAGCGGCTGTAAGCCGAGAGGTCCAGTTGGGCGACCTTGACCGGCGTCGCGCCGCCGTCGATGCGGAAGACCGCCAGCCCCTGCACGCCGTCGGCCAGGTAGGCGTAGTCGCCGTCGACGGCGACGTCCAGGGCGTTGCCGGGCGTGTCGGCCCAGCTCACCTGCCGGACCTGCCCGAGGATGCGCACGCGCGCGTCGACCACCGCCAGGCCCATCTCGTCGTCGGCGACGTAGGCGAAGCCGTCCTTCACGGCCACGCCCTTGGCGAAGCCCTGCGTGCCGGTGAAGACGCCGCCGTACTCGAGCACGCCCGGGAAGTCGGGGTTGGTCTCGAAGATGCGCAGGCCCTTCCAGCTCTCGGCGAGGTAGACGACGCAGGGGTCGTCGGGATCCTGCGGCTCCTCGATGAACACGCGCTGGCCGTCCACGGCGGTCGTGCCCTGCTCGAAGGAGACGATGCCGGCGGGGTCGGTGATGTCGTAGGTGGTGATGCCCTCGGTGCCCTCCACCACCAGCGCCAGATCGGTCAGGGTCGCGTTGGCGAAGGTGCGCACGACCTCGATGCTGCCGGCGTACTTGGTGGTGTTGAGGGTCGTGACCAGGACGGGCGCTCCCGGCGCGGAGATGTCGACGACGTGGATGCCCGCCTCGCCGCCGGCCACGTACGCGAAATCCCCCAGCGCGGCGACCCCCTCGTTGGCGCTGGGCAGCGGCACGCGGCCGATCACATGGAAGGGGGACTCGGGCGACTCGTAGAGGTCGGCGGCGCCGCAGCCGGCCAGCAGGGCCGCCAGGGTGCAGGCGGCCGCCGTGGACGCCTGCCGCCGTATCGTCTTACCGGTGATGCGCATCGTCAGGGCTCCTGTCGGGGTCCGTGCTAGAGTTTCCGGGCTAGAGTTTGTAGATCAGCCCGATCCAGTACCGGCGCTGGTCATAGTCCTTGTCCTCGGCGATGTCGCCCTGCCACGGCGAGTCCACCGTGCGCTGGGAGAACTTGAAGCCGAAGACGGCGTCGACCCCGCCAGCCAGCGGCCGGTCCAGGGTCAGCTCGAGCGCGTAGACGTTGTCCTTGCGGCCCACGTGGTAGGGGTCGGCGTCGAGGCTCTTCTGCGAGGTGTACCAGTAGGCCTGGTACTGGCCGCTCAGGGCCAGGCTCGTGAACACCGGGCGGGCCCACTTCGGCGACCAGGCCACCTCGACCTGGTAGAGGTCCTGGTCGTACGAGGGGTCCGAGTTGTCGCTCGACTCGAGGGTCTCCCCCGCCTCGTCGTAGCCGCGCGCGGGCCCGTGCTCGAAGCCGTAGTCGAGGGTCACGCGCCAGTCGGCACGGGCGCGCCAGTAGAGCGTGCCGCGGGCGCCCCAGGAGAAGATGTCGTTCTCCATGAACGGCTGGTTGTAGTAGCGCAACGTGCGGCTGAGATCCAGCTTCCAGGTCAGGTTGCGGCTGAAGCGGTCGCGGTAGATCAGGGCGAACTCGTTGCGCGTGTAGCGGAACTCGTCCCAGACCAGGGGGTGGCTCGGGGCCTCCCAGGGCGGCTCGTCGGACAGCTGCCGGATGTACTGCTCGGGGGCGTAGCTGTAGGACAGCTCGCAGCTGCGGCCGCCGGGCAGGAACTGGCGCACGTACCACGAGTACCCGGAGTTGGTCTTGATCGACTCCTGCACGTACTGCCAGCGCTTCCAGCGGAAACGCAGCCGCGTCTCTCCCAGCGCGGTCAGGTCGCGGCGCGCCTCGACCTCGAGGCTCGGGGCCAGGATGTGGCAGTCCTGCCGCTCGATCTTGAACTTGTAGGGATCCGTGCCGGCGTGGAACACGTCGAGGTAGTCGTCGGAGTAGCGCAGGAAGTTGTCGTCGTAGATCGTCTCGAGGCCGAAGGTCGCGCTCGTCTTCCAGGCGGACGCCTTGCGGGTCGGCGCCGCCGTCGCGGCGCACGCGCACAGCAGGGCGGCGATGGCGCTGCACGCCATCACGATGTCCCGGCGGCGGCTCATCGCAGATCCGCGGCCGGGATGCGGACGACGGCCGTCACGCCGCAGACCTCGGGCTGCAGGCAGCGGATCGCCACGCGGTGGCGGCCGCGCGGGATCTGGATGCGCAGGGACTTGCGTTCCCCGGGCATCACGTCCGGCCGTTCGATGTAGGACGCGGCGTCCAGCTTGTCGGCGTCGTAGTGATGGATGCGACTGACCTGGCCGTCGACGCTCACCTCCAGGGCGTAGGACTGGCGGCCGCTCATGCGGTGGTCGAAGTCCAGGCGCGTCCACACCACGGCCGTCGTCGGGCCCGCGACCTCGAAGGACAGCGGCCGCTCCGCGTCGAAGCGGTAGAGGGTGGAGCGCACGCCGCTGTCGTACTGCAGGGTCGCGACGCCGGCGTAGCGCTCCGGCGACAGGTTGACGTACTCCTCGCTGACCCGGCTCGTCTCGCGGAAGAGGCGCATCGCGGTGAAACCGGCGCCGGCGGACGCCGGGGTGACCGTCACCTCGTGCCAGCCCTCGGGGATCGTCAGGTAGGTGTGGTGCAGGGGGCTGGCGGGCGCGCCGGCGCAGGTCGCCGCGCCCGCGCGCGGCTGCAGGCGCTGGGCGTCCGCGAGGGCCGTCTGCCCGTCGATCGCGAAGCGCAGCGTGCCGGCGACCGGCCCGGCCTCGCCGGGCGCGAACACGTAGCGCGACAGAACCTTGACGCGGCGCGGTCCGCGCACGCGGTACGAGGTCGGCGTCTCGGCGCGCAGCTTGTCGTAGGCCGCCTCGACGCCGTCGATGCGCAGGCAGACCTGCTCGCGGGCGCCCTGGGGCGCGACCGCCCGCCAGCGCACCGCGGCCGATGCGCCCGCGGCCGTCAGCGAAATTAGCGCGAAACAGGCGGCGGCCGCCGCCCCGCGCCGGTGATGGATCGTCAAGCCGCACCTCCCGCTCGCCGCCGGAAGCGGACCGCTCCCAGCAGGTTGCGCCGCACTTCGGGCGCCAGGACCACGGCGCAGAGGGCGCCGTACAACACCAGGAAGATCGCCACCAACTCGAGGCGGTAGCCGTCCCGCACGAAGATCTCGCCCTCGCCCGGTTCCGGCAGGTAGTCCGGAGCCACGGGCAGCCCGTACTCGCGGGCCAGCGAGGCGACCTCCAGCAGGTGGATGACCGGCACGCCCCGGTCGGACATCAGCGTCAGCGTGCCCTTGCGCGGCCAGTTCTTCGCCTCCAGCGTCTCGGCGAAGCCGCGCGGGATCAGGATGCGGTTCTGGCTGCTGCCGAGGCTGGCCACGCCGCCGCCCACGTTCACGAAGCACTTCGGCACACGGCCGCGCAGGGCCTCGTCGAAGAAGGACATGCGCTTGGCGATGGCCTCCTCGATGTTCTGCGAACCGAGCAGCGGCACCTCGTTGCGGGCGATGGACGCCTCCAGCAGGCGCCGCCCCTCGGGGCTGAGGCCCTGGCCCATGTCGTCGCCGCCGCCCAGGGTGGCGGCCGCGCTGCGCACGTGCAGGACCCGCTCCTCGCGCAGGATCCGTTCCATGTCCAGCCAGGTGAACGAGGGGTCGTTGGCGCCCCACATCGAGGCGCCGACCGAGGTGACCACCACCGGCGCCAGCTCCATGGTCTCGAGCGCGGCGTACACGGCCACGTTCAAGCCCGGGAACGAGCCGGTCAGCGCCACCGCCACCGGATCGCCGGGACGCAGGCCGGCGCGGTGGAACAGCTCCACCATCACCGCCGCCCAGTTCGGGTTCAGGCTGGTGAGCTTGGCCTCGAGGTCGCCGCGGGCGTTGGTGACGAGGCTGAACTCCGGCCCCACCAGGCCGGTGCCGGCGGGATCGTTGACCTTGTCGATCTCGGCGCCCTCCATGCGCAGGTGTCGGCGCAGCGTGGTGAACGCCTCGTCGGCCTTCTGCGCCGCGGCCAGCTTCTCGGCGTAGTCGCGCTGGCGCACGGGGCGGCGCGTCAGCTCGAGCGCCCCCTGCAGCAGCACCGCCAGCACCGCCAACCCGAACAGGATCAGCGGCCGCCTCCTACCCGATCGCGACATCAATGAGCATGCCTCCGTGGGCCAGCACCAGCACCAGGCGGACCAGGAACGCCGCCATGAGCATGGAGCTCAGGGTCTCGACGATCCCCTGCCGGTGCATCCAGTAGGCGATCAGCCCGGGGATGATGTACCCCACGGACTGGAAGAGCGACGCGTCGACGCCCGTGCCCAGCGCGGCGTTGAACACCAGCACGTAGCGCGTCAGGAAGCCGAACACGAACCCGGCCAGCACGCAGAAGACCAGCGTGCGGCGCCCGTAGAGCAGCACCACGCGGCCGACCAGGCGCACGGTGCCGTAGGTGCAGAGCGCGGCGACGACCGTACCCGCGATGCGCAGCGGCTGGTCGAGGTAGATCGCGATGTAGCCCGGGACGATGAGCCCGCCCGCCGCCAGGCCCATGATCTCCGAGAAGACGAGGCTGATCACCAGCCCCAGGCCGATCGCCTGGTAGATCAAGGGCGCACCTCCCGCTCGCGCAGCAGCGCCAGCACGTCCATGCCGATGCCGCCGATGTTGCCGATGCCCACCACCGTGGCGCCGGGCCCGCAGAGGGCAGACGTGCGCGTCCAGATCTCGGCGGCGCCGGCGCCGCCCAGGTCGACGACGAGCTCGCGCGGGACCGCGCGCATCATGTCGGCCAGCTGGGACGTGCCCTGGCCGATCAGGACGTAGTGGCCGGCCCTGATGCTGGTCCCCAGCAGCGGCGCCAGGTCGCGCGCCCGCCGCATGCGGTCGGCGCGGTTGTTGAACAGGACCACCGAGCGCGCGCCGGGCGCGTCGAGGCCGAGCGTGCGCCAGATCCGCGCCGTGGACTCCGGGTCGTTGGCCGCGAACGCGTTGGCGAACACGAGTTCGCCGCCGGGATCGGCGACGCGCAGGCGCTCCAGGGCGCCCACGTCCGGCCGCACCCCCCACATGCCCTCCAGCGCGCGGCGGCGGTCGACGCCCGCGGCCACGCACACGTCCAGGGCCAGGGCGACGTTCTCCGCGAACTCCACGTAGCGGAAAGGCGCCAGGTCCGCCGGCGTGACCGTCGCGGGGTCGGCCACCCGGCAGTCGCTGCCGCGGCGCCGCGCCGCCTCGGCCAGGTCGCCGGCGAACACGTCCTCCGCCGTGAACAGGGTCGCGCGCGCCGGCGCGGTCTGCGACAGGCTGCGCGCCACGTCCTCCAGGCGCGGCCCCTGCACCTCGAGGTGGTCGGAGCGCACGTTGGTGATCACCCCGAGCGTGCTGTCCACGATGTCGCGCTCGCAGGTCCGCTGCAGGTCGGGCCGCACGGCCATGCACTCCAGCACCAGCGCCTGCGCGCCCTCGGCCGCGGCCTGCCGGAAGACGGCCAGCTGCTCGCGGATGTTCGGCGAGCCGTGCCGCACCACCGGCGTCTCGGTGCCGTCGGCGTGCAGGAAGCGCGCCGCCGAGCCGGTCGTCTTGGCGCAGGTGCGGATGCCGCCCGCCTGCAGGCCCGCGGCGATGAGGCGGGTCACCGACGATTTGCCGCGGCTGCCGTTGACGTGGATGCGCAACGGGATGCGCCGGCGCGTCAGGCGGTGACGCGCCGTCTCCCAGACACCCAGCAGCGTGACCGCCGCGAGCAGCAGGACGATGAACCGCACGCCTCCACCTACCTGACGAGCACAAGCTTGCGGGTCACCGCAGCGCCCGCGCTCTCGAGCCGGCAGAAGTAGACGCCGGCGGGCGCGTCGCGCCCGCCCTCGTCGCGCCCGTCCCAGACCGCCGCGCCCGGACCGGCCGGACGGTCGCCCGCGACCAGCGTGCGCACGAGCCGGCCCGCGAGGTCGTAGACGCGCAGCGTCGCCGTACCGTTGCGCGGCACGCCGAAGGCCATGGTCGCGTCGCCGCGCGCGGGGTTCGGCTGGCCGGGCGACAGGAACAGCGCACCGCCGTCGAAGCTCTCGGTGGCGGCCGCCTTCGCGGTCGCCGCCGCCGAACGGTGCCCGTAGGCGTGCAGGGCGACCAGGCGGTAGGTCGCCTCGCTCGCGGGCGGCGCGGCATCGACGAATTCGCGGGCGGCCGCCGGCAGCGGCGCCGCCGTCAGGGCGACCTCGCCGTCGTCATCCGCGCGCACCACGAGCCAGCCCGCCACGGGCCGGTCGTCAGCGGGCCGCCAGGCGAGCGCGACCCCGCCCGGCGCCCGCTCGGCCAGCAGCTCGGCGGTGTAGGGCTCGCAGACGGGCGTCCGCGTCGTCATCAGCACCGCCAACCCGGGGCCGATCGGGGCGGCGCCCGGGGCGTAGACGTCGGAATAACTCAGCTGCAGGCCGTCGGCTTCGCTCGGGCTCTCCCAGCCCACGGTCGCGAACTGCCGCAGCGCGTCGCGGTTGTGGACCTGGCGGTAGAGGAACAGCATCTCGCCGTCGCCGCCCGGCGCGGGGTGGACCGCCGGGTCGCGCAGCACCAGCTGGAAGGTCTGCGCGTCGTCGATCTCGGGCAGGTAGTGCCGCATGCGGCTCCACTCGATCGTGAACGTGCCCGCGACCGCATCGTAGCGCGTGAAGACGCCGCCGGTGCCCGCGAGCGCGGGATCGAAGTTGTCCCAGAACGGCGCCACCACCGAGTGGTTGCCGTGGCTGCTGGGCAGCGGCCAGTTGTAGAACTCCAGCTCGCCGTCGGTGTCGAAGCTGATCCAGCCGTTCTCGCTGACGCGGATCTGCCCGTCGAAGACCTGGCCGTAGTAGGTGAAGGCGAAGGGCAGGTCGACCAGCTTCACCTCGTTGTCGACGGTGAAGGCCACCGGCACGCCGGCGCCGCCCAGGGCGGGATCCAGGTGGGTCCAGCGGTAGACGGGCGCCAGGGCGGGGTAGTCGACGGCGTCGGCGCTGTCCAGCGCCCAGTAGCCGTGCGCGTCGGGGCCGCTCGGGGCGCCGGCGTCGATGTCGCCCACCAGCAGCGTCGCGGGCAGCACGGCCTGGTAGTCGGCCGGCGCGGTGTCGGAAACGACGAGTTCGAGCGTCGCAGCCCGGCCGGCCGGCACCGTCGCCTCCACGACCAGCGTCACCGCCGTCGGCAGGGAAACGGTCGCTCCCGCGGCGATGGCCGGCACGTCCGCGTACTGGACGCCGACGGCGCCGATCCCCGCGCCGAGCAGGTTCAGGCGCGCCTGGCCCCCGGGGAACGGGAGGCTCCCCTCGTTGCGCAGGACCGCGGTGAGGGCGTTCTCCAGGCCCTGGCGCAGGATCCCGTCGCCGCCGACGAGCAGGCTCTCGAGCCTGAGCGTCGGCCCGCCCACCACGAGCGTGCGCCCGTCGCGGTCGACCGCGCCGTCGTGGGCCGCGTCCAGGAACAGGTTCAGCTGCGCGCCGTCGTCGGCCGTGGTCAGCAGGCCGACGCGGAAGTACTCGTCGCCCGCGCAGGCGTGCACGGCGCCGCCGGCCAGGTCCGGCAGGGCGAAGGTCCCGTGCTCGACGCCGGCGGGGCCGTCGACGGTCAGCGAGAGCGTGACGCCCGTCGCGGTCGCCGTCCCGGTGTTGGTCACCACCGGGAAGACGTGAAGGACCTCGGCGGCGTTGATCACGCCGTCGCCGTTGCCGAAGCCGACGGGGTTCTCCCAGGTCAGGCCCGTCAGAGCGAGGCGGGCGGCGGGCTGCGCGACCGCGACCTCGTGCTGCACCGCGAAGCGGTTCGGGGCGGTGACCGTGACCGTCAGCGACGCGCCCTCGACGAGGGCCGCCAGGCTCAACTGCGCCACGCCGTCGACGCCGGTCCAGCCGGAGCCGACCGGCTCGCCGGACTGCGTCAGGCCCACGCGCGCGCCGGCCAGGGGGGTCGTCCCGTCCTGCTCCGCGACGGCCACGTCGAAGCGGCCCGACCCGGGCGGGCAGGCGGCGTCGTGCGTGACCACGGGCTCGGAGACGGGGCCCTTCCAGAAGTTCAGTTCGGGGTCGCCGAGCAGGTTGTAGATGTGGAAGTAGAACTCGACGGACTCCTCGCCGGTGGCCTCGTATTCCAGCTCGTGGGGGAAGTAGGCGAGGAAGCGCAGCTTCCCGGCGAGCATCAGCGACCCCAGGTCGGCGACGGCCGGGTCGGTGATGCGCTCGAAGAACGAGATGGCCATCGCGTCGTTGTAGCGCGTGTGGGACCAGTGCTCGCCGTTGCCGATGAAGGCGACCGCGCCCTTGCGCGTCTCGGGCGTGCCCTGGCGCAGGAACACCTCGCCGAAGCAGGGCGCGTCGGCGGCGAAGTCCCCGTTCAGGCAGACGAAGCTCATCACCACCGGGGTCATCGCCCCGTTGTTCACGTTGGGGATCTCGGTGACCGTGAAGTGCGGCGGCTCCCAGCCCGCCGTGCCGTAGGCCCAGCCGCGGTAGACCACCATCGACGCGCCGGCCTGCAGCGCCTGCGTGATCGGGAAGACGCCGTTGAACAGCGGCGGGAACGAGACGTGCGTGGCGGCCTGGAAGCCCAGGGACATCAGCTGCCGGCCGCACCAGGCCACGGTGCTGACCGGGGTGTCGGACCCGTAGTTGCCGGCGACCATGAGCTGGCGCGTCAGCCAGCCCTCGTCCGTACGGTAGGGGTCGCGCTCGTAGGCCACGCTCTTGTTGACCACCGTCTGCGCCTCGGCGAGCGACGAAACCGGCATGCGGCCGAGCATCAGGTCGGGCAGCCAGTCCCCCTCGTCCATCAGGGCGTAGGGCAGGTCGGTCACGTTCTGGCTGATGCTCCAGGCGGGCACGTCGTCGACGTCGCCCAGGATGAGCACGTACTCGGGCGGCGCGTCCCAGGACGCGTACGCCGCGCGCAGCCAGTCGCGCACCGCGACGTTGGTGGCGCCGGTCTCCTCGGTGGTCGCCAGGCGGACCGCGAGGCCCTTGGCGCGCTTCCAGTCCAGCAGGGGCGCGGCGGCGGCGGCGTACGCCGGGGTCGTGATCACGACGTAGGTGCCGCGCGACGGCGCGAGGGACTTCCCGGCGGCGGCATCCGGCAGGCCAGTCGTCGAACCCAGCGCCGCGTCGAAGGCGCGCGACCGCAGGCGGCCGTCCGCCGCCGCGGCCCAGTCGCCGTCGTGCACGATCTCGAAGCTGGCGCCGTCGTCCAGGCCGGCCGTGTTCACCACGGCCATCGGCAAGCCGCGCAACCGGGGCAGCCGGCCGTCGCCGGACACGCTGCCGGCGCCTGCGGTCAGGCGCACCGACCAGGTCGTGGCGTCGGGGGGCAGGGGGATCAGCAGGGCCGGCGCGGCGGTCGCACCGGCGGCGGCGGGGAGCCGCGTCACCAGGGTGCGGTCGCCGACGACTCGGACCACGTAGGGATCCTGGATCGCATGAGGATCTTGCGCCCGCTGGTCGGCCGCGACGGCGGTCCCGCAGACCGCCGCCGACAGGCCGATTCCGAGAGCGAGCGTGAGCGCTGCCCGTTTCATTTGATCAGGATCATCCGCCTCGTGTGCTGCAGGCCCAGGGCCTGCAGTTCGTACAGGTAGACACCACTCGGCGCGGGCCGGCCCGCATCATCGCGTCCGTCCCAGACCGCCTCGTGGCGACCGGCGGGGAGATCGCCCAAGGTGAGAGTCGCCACCGTTCTGCCGGAGACGTCGCTGATACGTACGAGGGCGGTGCCGGGCGCGTCAAGCGCGAAAACGATGGCCGTGCTGGGGTTGAACGGGTTCGGATGGTTGCCCAGCAGGCGCGAGCGCGCGGTCGTCTCGCCGACCGCGGTGGCGTCGCACCCGCCCAGGGGCGCGCCCACCAGTTCCCCGCCGCAGCCGGTGAAGCAGGGACTGCCCTCCTGCAGGCGGTAGTCGCCCGGCGCGCAGAAGAGGGGGTCGAGCGAGAAGTAGTGGCTGTCGTCGATGTCGCAGAGCATGTCGCCGCCGGCGTTGCCAAAAAGGTCGGTGCATTCGACCGTCGGATTGCCGCCGTCGCAGTAGAGCCCCGCGCCCGCGGTCGACCCGGCGATGATGCAGCGTTCGATGGTCGGCGCGCTGCCCCACTGGACCATGACGCCGCCGGCCAGCCCGCCGGCGCTGGTCTGGTTGCCGGCGATCGTGCAGTTGCGCAGGGTCGGGGACGGGCTGAAGAGGGTGTGCACGCCTGCGGCGTCGCTGAAGGCGCCCGAGCAGACGTTGCCGGCGATCAGGCAGCCCTCGATCAGCGGCGTGGCCGAGTCGACGGCGATGCCGGCGCCCGAGACGTAGCTCTGCGTCGCGACGTTGCCCGTGATCGTGCAGGCGCGCAGCACGCCCGCGGAACCCAGCTGGTAGGCGACGCCGCCGCCGTTGCCCAGGGTGGTGTTGCCGCTGATCGCGCAGCGCTCGATCACGGGGGAACTGGCCGCGACGAAGATGCCGGCGCCCTGCCCGTAGGCCGCGTTGATCGCGTTGCCGCTCACGGTGCAGCCGGTCAGGTGCGGGTCGCTGCCGTTGCGGATGAACACGCCGGCGCCGCTGGGGGCGTGGTTGTCCAGGATGTCGCAGTCGTCGACGCGGGGGCTGCTCTGCTCCTCGATGGCGAGGCCGCCCCCCTGCTTGGCCGAGTTCGCCACGCAATCGACCCGGGTCAGGACCGGGCTGGCCTGGTTGTAGCAGATCACGCCGCCGTCGGTGCACTGGGTCACCAGGACGTCGGTCACGCGCACGTCCGCCCCGACCTGCCGCAGCAGGATGCCGGCGCCGTAGGCCGCCGCGTACGCGCGTCGGACCTGGAGGTTCTCGATGCGGCAGTCGACGACGTTCTCGACGAAGATGCCGCGGCCGAGCAGCTGCGCGTCGATGATCGTCGCCGCCGTGCCCGCGCCCCGCAGGGTGACCCCGGACTTCATGATGACGCAGGCCGGGGTCGTGCCGGGACCCTCGGTCGGGTGGGTGCAGTCGCCGTACGTGCCGGCCGCGACCTCGACGACGTCCCCGGCGACGGCGGCCTGGACCGCGGCGTTGATCTGGGCGTAGTCGCCGGGCACGTGGATGACGGCGGCGGTCGCGGTGGCGGCGGCGACCAACAGGGCGAACCCGGCCGCAAAGCGCAGGAACCTGGGCATGGGTGTCCTCCCGAGGTGGACGGATGGTGCGGGTGCAGGCGGGGTCGTCCGAACGACAGGATCATAGCATAGGGCCCCGGGGGACGCCACCCGAAGACCCAGCGGGGAAATATCCATTAGTTTCCATGCTGGGGCTTGTGTTATGATGACGTCCGGCCGGTCCCGCAACCGGTTTTTTCGAATTCCCCCACGATGGCTCCCGCAACCATCCCGGCCCAACTGCGCCCTGGAGGCCTTCATGCGTTTGTCCACAGCCGTCTCGCTGTCGCTGCTGCTGATCGCGGCGACCGCCCTCGCCGCACCCGCCGCCCGCGAGGTCGTCCTGGACCCGGCCGCCGGCGCCCAGCCGGCCCTCGCCCTGCTCGGGGACGCCGGAGACGTCCTGACCCTCGAGCTGACCCTGCCGCGCCTGTCGGTCGAGGAGGTCACGGCCGGCGGCGGCGCCTGGCAGGTGCTGTCGTTCCCCGACGCGGCCCAGCGCGGCGTCGAGGGCGCGCCCGGGCTGCCGGTCTTCAGCCGGCTGATCGCGTTGCCGGCGGGCGCCACCGCCAAGGCGCGGATCGTCGCCAGCGAGACGGTCGACCTCGCGGGCTACCGGCTGCTGCCGGTCCAGGGCCGCGAGGGCGAGCCGTTCGTGTTCGACAAGGACGCCTACGCCGCCGGCGGCGCCGCCGTCGCCCCGACCGTCGAGGTCGGCAAGCCCGGCGTCATGCACGGGCTGACCGTGGCGCCGGTGGTCTTCTCCCCGCTCGGCTACGATCCGGCGACCGGCCGCGTGACGGCCGCCGTGAGCCTGACCGTCGAGGTGACGATCGCGGGCGGCGCCGGCAAGGCCGCGCGGCGGGCCGAGACCGCCGCCTACGACGAGTTCTTCCGCTCCCGGGTCCTGAACTACGGCGGCGCCGACAAGAGCGCCGTCACCGAGATGGGCAGCTACCTGGTGATCTGCCCCGACAACGCCACGGTGATCGCCAACCTCGCGCCGCTGCTGGACTGGCGTCGGCGCCAGGGCTACAACGTCGTGCTGGCGACGACGGCCGAGGCCGGCGGCACCAGCGCCGCGATCAAGACCTACCTGACCGACGCCTACAACACCATGAAACCGCAGCTGGAGTTCGTGACCCTGGTGGGCGACGCCAACGGGACCGTGATGCTGCCCACCTGGACCGAGGACCTCAGCGGCTACGGCGGCGGCGGCGACCACTACTACTCGATGCTCGACGGCCTCGACCTGCTGCCCGACATCAACCTGGGCCGCCTGTCGGTGACCTCGACGACGGAGCTCACCACGGTCGTGAACAAGATCGTCAACTACGAGACCAACCCGCCCCTGACCCCCGATCCGGGCTGGTTCACCCGCGGGTCGCTGGTCGGAGACCCCTCGTCCTCCGGCATCACGACCATCTTCGTCAACCAGTGGGTGCGCGACCAGCTGCTGGGCCTGCACTACACCCAGATCGACTCGATCTACGGCGGCAACTACGTCTCGCTGATGACCACGAACTACAACAAGGGCGGCACCCTGTTCACCTACCGCGGCTGGTACGGCATGAGCGGCATGCAGTCCACGAACCTGCAGAACCTGACCAACGCGGGCGAGCTGGCCTTCGCCGTGATCATGACCTGCGACACCGGTTCCTTCCTGCCCGACACGACCTGCCGCTCCGAGGCCGTCTTCCGCGCCCCCAACGGCGGCGCCGTGGCCAGCGTCGGCACCGCCACCACCGGCACCCATACCCGCTACAACAACTGCATGTTCGCCGGCGTCATCGACGGCGTGCTAAACTCGGGCGACTTCCGCGTAGGGCCGGCCCTGAATTCCGGCAAGCTGGCCATGTACAACAGCTACAACGACGCCGAGGCCGACCACGTCGAGATCTGGATGGTCTGGAACAGCCTGATGGGCGACCCCGCCACCGAGATCTGGACCTCGCTGCCCGCCGCGTTCTCCGTCGTGCACGCCCCGTCGATCTCGACCGGTGCCAACTCCTTCCAGGCCACCGTGAACGACGGCGTGTCGGGCCTGCCGGCCGCGGGCGCGCGCGTGTCCCTCTACAAGGGCGCCGAGGTGCGCGTCAGCGGCCTGACCGGCGCCGACGGCCGGGTCGACCTGCCGCTGAGCGGCCTCACCGCCGGCAGCCTGCTGGTCACCGTCACCCAGCACGACCACCTGCCCTACAAGGGCACCGTGACGGTGGGCGCCGCCGTCGACCTGGTCGGACTCGGCTCCTTCGCCGTCGACGACGCCGCCGGCAACGGCGACGGCCTGGCCGGCCCCGGCGAGACCGTGGACCTGGCCGCCGTGCTGCACAACTTCGGCGCCTCGGCGGCGACGGGCGTCACGGCCGTCCTGACCTCCGACGATCCCTGGGTGAGCGTCGTCTCCGGCGCCGCGTCCTACGGCACGATCGCGGCCGGCGCGGACGGGCCGGGCGATGTCCCGTTCACCATCCAGCTAGCGCCCGGCGCCCCCGCCGCCCACAAGTGCCAGCTCGACCTCGAGGTCGCCAGCGGCGCCGCGACCTGGACCTCCCTGCTGGAGCTCACGGTCAACGCCGGCGCCTTCTCCTACCTCAGCTTCGTCTACGGCGGCCCCGGCGGCAGCCTGGACCCGGGCGAGACCGGCAGCCTGACCGTCACGCTGCGCAACACCGGCAACGTCGGGGTCACCGCCGCCGCGGCGACCCTGCTGTCGAACAGCCCCTGGGTCGACATCACCGACGACCAGGGCGCCTACGGCCCCCTGGCCGTCAACGCCACGGGCAGCAACGCCGGCGACACGTTCGCCGTGTCGGTGACCGCCGACTGCTTCCGCGGCCACCTGGCCACGTTCCAGATCGCGCTGCTGACGGCGGCCGGGGCGCGCGACACCCTGGAGTTCACGGCGCCGGTCGGCACCGTGGCCTCGAACCAGCCGCTGGGCCCCGACGCCCACGGCTACTACGCCTTCGACAACACCGACACCGCGTACCCCTACCACCCGACCTACAGCTGGATCGAGATCGACCCGACCCTGGGCGGCTCGGGCACGGCGATCCCCCTGACGGACTTCGGCTGGGAGCAGGACGACACCGAGATCCTGGCCCTGCCGTTCCCGTTCACCTACTACGGCGAGGAATTCGACAAGATCTCCGTCTGCTCGAACGGCTGGCTGACGATGGGCGCGACCTCCCTGCGCAACTACCGCAACTGGACGTTGCCCTGCGCCGGCTCGCCCGACGCCATGATCTGCGCCTTCTGGGACAACCTGTACGTGGAGCCGGGCGTCGGCGGCGTGTTCTGGTGGCACGACACGGCCAACCACCGCCTGATCATCGAGTGGAGCCGCCTGCGCAACGACAGCGGCGGCGGCAACGAGACCTTCGAGGTCATCCTCTACGACCCGGCCCACCACGACACCGACACCGGCGACGGGATCATCGAGGTGCAGTACAACGCCGTGTCGCAGGTCGACCTCACCAACGGCTACGCCACGGCGGGCCTGCAGAACCTGGACCACACCGGCGGCCTGCTCTACACCTACTGGAACGCCTACCCCACCGCCGCGGCGAGCCTGACCACCGGGCGGGCGATCCGCTACGAGGCCCTCGCGGTGCTGCCGTCGGGCATGCTCCAAGGCACGGTCACCAACGCCTCGGCGGGCGGCGCGCCCGCCAAGGACGTGCAGGTCACCGTCCTGGACAACGGCCGCGCCTTCACCTCCTCGGCCCTCGGCTCCTACCTGGGCTCGGTGCCGGTCGGCACGTACGACATCGTGGCTTCGCACCCCAGTTTCGCGCCGGACACGACCCGCAACGTCGTGATCCTCGAGGACCAGATCACGACGGTCGACTTCTCGCTGGTCGACGTGGCCGGCCCCGTCTTCGCGAACACGACGGTCCTGACCGGCTCGACCGACACGGCCGGCCCCTATGTCGTCGAGACCGAGGTCTACGACTACAGCGGCCTGGCGGAACTGCACTGCTGGTACCTGACCAGCGCCGGCGGCGGCCTGCAGGAACTGCCGCTGACGCTGGTGGATCCCGCGACGGGCCGCTACCGGGGCGAGATCCCCGGCCAGCCCCTGGGCAGCCGCGTCCGCTACTGGTTCTCGGCCCTGGACGCGCTCGGCTTCGGCGGCACCGAACCCGCGGACGCGCCCGCCGCCGCCACCAGCTTCTGGATCGAGAACACCCTGATCACGTCGTCGGACATGGAGTCCGCCGGCAGCTGGACCGCGGGCATGGCCGGCGACACCGCCACTTCCGGCATCTGGACGCTGGTCGACCCGAACGGCATCTACATCAACGATTCGCCCGTCACGCCCGAGGACGACCACACCGCCGCGGGCACGATGTGCTGGATCACCGGCCAGGACCCCGTGGGCGGCGCCCAGGGCGGCGCCGACGTGGACGGCGGCGCGACCACGCTGCTGAGCCCCGTCTACAACCTGACCGGCTGGAACGACGTCACGGTCACCTACTTCCGCTGGTACACGAACGAGACCGGCCTGAACCCCAACTCGGACACCTGGACCGTGCAGGTGACCGACGACGGCACGACCTGGGTGGACCTCGAGAACACCATGACCAGCGACCGCACCTGGCTGGAGGTCTCGGTGCCGCTTACCGGCGTCATCGACATGACCGCCGACGTGCGTTTCCGGTTCATCGCCTCGGATCTCGGCAGCGGCTCGGTGATCGAGGCGGGCGTCGACGACTTCTCCCTCAACGGCCACCAGGGCACGGTCGACGAACTGGCCCCGACGGTCACGGTCACCGCGCCGCTGCCGGGCTCGGTCCACAACGACGGGCAGCCCTTCGCGGTGACCTGGACGCCCTACGACGAGACCGGCCTGTACGCCACCGTCGTGCTCTACTCGGCCGACGGCGGCGCGACCTGGCCGTACATGCTGGGCCTCGGTGCGCTGACCTCCCCGCTCTGGCCGAACTGGAGCGCGGTGCCGGTCAGCGACCAGGCGCTGGTCAAGGTCGTCTGCTTCGACACCACGCTCAACAGCGGCCAGGACGCCATGAACGGCACCTTCGTGCTGGACTTCCCGACCGGCGCCGACGACGGCGACCTGCCGTCGCGGCTGGTCATGGACCAGAACCGTCCCAACCCGTTCAACCCGTCGACCGAGATCCGCTTCTCGGTGCCGCGCCGGACCGCGGTCAGCCTGAAGGTCTACGACCTGGCCGGCCGCGTCGTGCGCACGCTGGTCGCGGGCGAGCTGGAGGGCGGCGAGCACTCGGCCGTCTGGCGCGGCGACGACGATGCGGGCGCGCGCGCGTCCTCCGGCCTGTACGTCTACAGGCTGACGGCGGACGGCGCGACGGTGGCGCGCAAGATGATGTTGTTGAAATGATATGGCGGTCGGGTCGCCGACGCCCGGCAGTCCCAAGGAGGGGCATGAAGATCCTGATCACGCTGGCGCTGACGGCCCTGGCCCTGATCGCGGGCTGCGGGCAGCAGGACGTGCAGGCCGTCCGCGAGGCGGCCGTCACCGAGGACGGGGAAGCGAAGCTGGCGGACGACGCCCTGCAGGCCGAGCTCGTCTTCTGCCGCCGGGTCGGCGCCAAGAGCGGCAAGCGCCTCGAAGTCGGCGACCGCTTCGAGGCCAGCGACGACGAGCGCGACCGCAACATCCACGCCTTCGTCGACCTGCGCAACCTGCCGCCGGGCGTCCACCAGATCCACGTCGTCTGGCTGAAGCCCGGCGGCGAGGAGCTCTTCCGCAAGTACGCCGAGGTGAGCGTGGCCCCCGCCGACTCCGCCCGCTGGCGCACGCAGATCGTCTGGAAGGACGGCAACAACCTGCGCTTCGCCGAGCCGGAAGAGGCCGTCGTCGGCCCCGCCCCCGACCTCACCGTCGCCTCGCGGCTGAACGTGGCGCCGGACCGCAAGCGCGAGTCCGGCGACTACGCGGTCAAGGTCTACTGGAACCGCGAGCTGCTGCTGGAGCGGTCCTTCGCCTACGTGGCCGCCGACTGAATGGACGACGGCGGGGTCCGTGCCTGCCGGGCACGAACCCCGCCGTCTCCGACAGCCGTCGCGACGACTACTTCGGCTCCACGACGACCTTATCGCCCGCCTCATCCACCATGCAGGAATCGGACAGCTCCACCCTGATGGTGCGCCGGCCGTCCGCCTCGTCGACGACCTCGACCTGGGCGTCGCCGCCGAAGCCTTGCGCCGCGAGCTGCTGGAGGATCTGCACCCGCGCCTCCTCGGCCGTGCCGGCGTCGACCTCCAGGCCGAAGGCCGCGTGCCCGAAGGCCTGCGCCAGCGAGCCGCGCACGGTGCCGGCCAGCTCCTCGGTCGCGATCTCGGCCCCGGCCAGCAGCGGGAACCGGGCGCGCAGGTCGGCCTCGAGATCGCCGGCCGCGAGGTCCTGCCCCCAGACCATCAGGTCGATGACCGTCTCGCCGCCCATGATGCGGACCGCGATGCCGGCCTGCTCGACGCCCGGCAGGCCGTCCAGGTAATCCGAGATCTCCCGGAGCGTGGGCTCCAGGTCGGCGCACGAGCCGCCCTTGTCGGCCAGCGCGATGCTCAGCTTCTGCCCCATGCCCACCTCGTAGCTCGTGGGCACGGTGCAGGCGGCGATGCCCAGCGCGAGCAGGATCATGACGGCCAGCGCGGGGCGGGTCCAATAGCTCATGCGGTTCATGAAGGGCCTCCCTCTCCGGGGATGAAGTTCACGGTGGCGGGCGAGCAGGTCCTCTTGCAGCGCCCCGCGGTGCCGCGCCGGGGGGCGCGCCGGGGACGCGTGCAGGGAACGCAACGCCCTCTCCAGTTCATTGCGTCGCATAGTCCACCTCGCCTTCGCAGGTGTGCGGACCGCGCACGTGGCGGCGCAGCTCGCGCAGGGCGCGCGAGAGGCGTTGCCGGACGGCGGTCTCGCTCAGTCCCGTCAACGCGGCGATCTCCCGGTGGCGCAACCCGTCCCCGTAGCGCAGGGCCATCAGGCCGCGGTCCCCGTCGGGCAGCCGCAGCAGCCCGGCGCGGACGCGGTCGCGGTCCTCGTCGCGGATGAGGTCGGCCAACGGATCGTCCGCCGGACCCGCCAGCGTCCCGGCCAGCGCGTCCACCGGCTCGGTTTCGCGGACGGACCGCAGGTGATCGACCAGCGCGTGGTGGGCCATGGCCAGGACCCAACCCAGCACCGATCCCCTCCGGGGATCGAACCGCGCCAGGTGCTCCACGAAGCGGTGGAAGACCGTGGCGATCAGATCCTCGGCGTCATGGGACGAGGCGAGCCGCCGCCCGAGGAACCCGGCCACGGGGTCGTAGAGCTCCGCGTAGAGACGTCGGAACGCCTCCTGGTCGCCGCCGCGCGCCGCCTGCAGCAGGCGGGCGTGGCGTCGGTCACGCAGGTCTCGACGGGGATCCATGGCGGTCGCATTCCTCCGGGTCGTGCGGGTACATCCGAGGTATACGGTCGCCGGGAGAAAACGTGACGGACGCCGCTCAGCGGCGGGCGGCGTCGAGGTCGGCCAGGACGGCGGCGGCCGGGCGGCCGGTGCGTCGGTTGCGCCACCACGAGGCGGCGCGCAGGAAGAGGTCGGGGTGCGGGCGGCCACGGTAGAGACCGCTCTGGCGGCGGTCGGCGAGGTCGCGGCCCACGAAGTCGCGCAGGCGCTGCAGTTCCGCGTCGTCGGACATCAGCTCGTGGTAGCTGAGGAACAGGATGTCCCGGCCCGGCTCGCCCGCCAGGCGCAGCAGGCGCTCGTTGTGCTCGTGCCAGCGGTCGAGGAAGGAGGCCGCACGCGCGACATTGGTGTGGTAGAGGCGCCGGCCCCGCCACTTGAAGCGCGGCCAGGCCTCGGCCGGGTCACGGTAGACGGCGATGAGGCGGTGCGGGGGCAGTTCCTGCGCCCAGAGGTCGTAGACCAGGGTCAGGCGCGGGTCCTTGAAGCCCCAGTCGGCGTGGCGGGACTGGCCGTCGGCGATGATCTCGCGCATGCGCGCGCGTTGCGCCTCGGTCAACTGCAGCGGGCCGCGCACGCCCAGGTCCAGCACCTCGTCGTCGGGCGCGCCCAGGATGTCCATGTCCAGCGCCAGCACCGTCGCCCGCTCGTACTTGTTGCCGCGGTCGTAGCTGACCGACTCGTCGAAGTCGCCCATGTCGATGCCGGAGTGGTGCAGGATCTGGGAGACGAGCGTGGTGCCCGATTTGTGCATGCCCAGCACGATGTGGATCATGGGAAGCCTCCGTGGAATCCCGGCGGGATCAATAGTGACGGGAACAAGGAGGTCCATCGCAGCCGGGAAGTCAATGCCGCCGTGAAGCCCGACAACATCAGGCTACTAGCTGGAAAAGAACGGGTGGAGGCTGGAGCAAACAGTTCAGACATCGGATCGCATGTCGATTTCGTGCTCGAAATTTCCAGGTTTTAGGCACCAATCGTGCAAATCGTCGATTTCGTGCCCGAAATTTTTCCAATTAATTGGGCACCAAACGTACCAATCATCGATTTCGTGCCCGAATGATCGTGGCGCCAACCGGTTGCTGATAGGCGGTGACTACAGGGACCGATCCAGCGGTGCGATCTCTCCCATGTTCGAATGTCGTTGGAGCACAACTAGTGTGACTTTTCACCGCACTTCCCTTGATTGGGTGCTCGTCGTCTCCATCCATATAACTATTTGCCAACAATTGAGTTACTGAATTATCGCTGGACGAGATACCTCGGCACGGTGGCTGCAATCCCTGGCACGGGACGAACAACCACCAACAAGGAGCGCCGACCATGTTCACGACCATCCGCCACCAGCGCCTCGCGACCGCCCTGTCGGCGGCCCTGTTGCTCGCCCTGCTCTCCGGCTGCGCCGAGCAGGGCCTCAACGCCCCCGACCCGAACCCCCAGCCCGCAGACCAGGCTCCCGCCCTGCCGGACGCCGACCGCCTCGGCATCGACCTGAGCTTCTTCCAGGACGGGCAGGACAAGGCGATCGGCCAGCAGAACTTCTTCAACGCCTACCTGCGCGCGGTGATCGTCTCGGCCACGACGCAGCTCGTGCTGACGCCGCCGGTGGCGGCCTTCGCCCTGGCGCTGCACACCGTGCCGACCCTGCAGCCCGACGGCTCCTGGATCTGGGTCTACACCTACGTGCGCGGCGACGAGGAGGCGCAGGTCCGCCTGCGCGGCGTCATCCAGGGCGACGAGGTGGCGTGGGCCCTGCGCGTGACGGTCCCGAGCGAAGGCCTCGCCGACGAGCTGTGGTTCGACGGCACCACGCGCGACGACGGCGACACCGGCGACTGGACCTTCTACGACTTCTCGCTGCCCGGCGACCCGGCCGCCGCCAGCGTGCACTGGCAGGACGACGCCGACGGCCACGAGCTGGCGCTCGAGGTCCTGCAAGGCCCCGACGCCGGCGACTCGTTGACCTTCACCGAGGCCGGCGCCCTGAACCGGATCGACTACGTGGACGAGGGCGCCGACGGCGTCTGGTTCATCCGCTGGAACGAGACCGACGGCACCGGCAGCCTGCGGGTACCCGACTACCGCAACGGGCAGGAGTCGTGCTGGGACGAGGCGCAGTACGACATGGATTGCGGCGGAGCGTAGCCTCATCTTTGAATGGCTTGGGCAAGGGCGGCCCACCGGCCGCCCTTCAACTTATTGTCATAAATTAAGTTAACATTTCACTTATGCTCATTGAGGTGAGATAATTAAGAAGTACGCTGCGAAATAATCTTGATTATTCCGCAGAGATATGAGAAATTATCGACATGCAGACACCACGTGTTTACACCTCGGCCCTAGATCGTCACCTGACCGGATACCGGCAGATGTTGTTCGTCTCAGGGCCTCGGCAGGTCGGCAAGACGACCACTTGCCGAGGACGCGGAGATGTCTACCTCAATTGGGATAACGAGGATCATCGCGACTTGATCCTCTCCGGAGCAGCCGCGACGGCAAAGCACGCCGGCCTGGATAACCTGGTCGATCGACCCCGCGTGCTCGTGTTCGACGAACTGCACAAGTACAAGAAGTGGCGACTGTTCCTGAAGGGATTCTTCGACACCTACGAGGACCGCACTAGAGTGATCGTGACCGGATCCTCCCGGCTGGACCAGTACCGCCGTGGCGGCGATAGCCTGATGGGTCGCTACTTCCCCCTGCGCATGCACCCCCTGAGCGTCGCTGAATTGGTCGCCCAGGGCATTCCTGAGGGGCCTATCCGTCCGCCGCTTCCGATCACCGACGATGATTGGTGCACTCTCTGGACGCACGGAGGTTACCCGGAACCGTTCTGCAAGCGCTCCGAACCGTTCTCGCGCCGGTGGCGGGAACTCAGGAGGACCCAGCTGTTGAGGGAGGACATCCGCGATCTGACGCGCATCCAGGAATTGGATCAACTGTCGAGCCTCGAACGACTGCTGGCTGAACGCTCCGGGGACCAACTCGTGGCCACATCCCTCGCGAAAGCCGTGCGCGTGAGCGAGAACACCGTGCGCGCCTGGATCACCACGCTTTGCTCACTGCACCACGGCTTCGTCGTCCGCCCCTGGTTCCAGAGCATCACCAAGGCCCTGCGCAAGGAACCGCGCTGGTACCTCTGGGACTGGTCGGGCATCACCGATCCCGGCAAGCGCTTCGAGACGATGTGCGCCTGCCACTTGCTGAAGGCCGTGGAGGGCTGGACGGATCTCGGGCTGGGCGTCTTCGAACTCCGCTATCTCCGCGACACGCAAGGTCGCGAAGTGGATTTCGTCATCGTGCGAGACGGGAAACCCTGGATCCTGGCCGAGGCGAAACTGTCCGATGAAGTCCTGTCTCCGGCGTTGCGGCACTTCCTGCCCCTCACCGGCGCCGATCACGCGTTCCAGATCGTGGCAAACCTGCCCTACGTGGATGTGGATGCGTTCACGCGCCGCGATCCCGTGGCCGTGCCTGCGAAGACGCTGCTGTCGCAGCTGCTCTGAACTACAGCCAGAACACCACCCCCACCAGCACCTTCCCCGCCGTCCCCTCCTCGTCCACCGGCACCGTGACCGACGCCGAACCGCCGGAGCCGCTGTAGGTGGCGGTGACCTTGTCCCAGTTGATCGCTTCGAAGCGCAGCGCGCCGTGCAGGGAGACCTTGCGGCCCAGCATCACGTGGACGCCGCCGCCCAGGGCCATGCCCGGACCTTCGGCCTTGTAGAGCAGGTCAGCCTGCTGCGACTCCACGGTGAAGCCGCCGAGACCGCCGAAGACGTAGGGGCGGACCTTCCGGCCGGCGCGGAACAGGTAGACGGCGTCGAGGGTGCTGCCGCCGACCTGGATCTTGACGTCCGGGTCGCTGGTCTCGTGCTCGGCCACGGCGGCGAACAGGCGCAGCTGGAAGTTCGGCGTGAACAGGTAGCCGATCTGCAGGCCGGCGCCGGGGGCCGTCTCCTCGATGAGGACGGCGGCGGCGTCCTCGTTGGCGCCGACCGTGCTCGAGACGGCGTCGAAACCGAACAGCCAGCGGCCGCCATCCCCGTCGGCGGCCGCGGCGGGGGGGGCGGCGGCGAGACTGGTCAACAGGGTGAGCGCGAACAGGTGCTGCAAGGTACGTCGGGCGTTCATGGCGTGTCTCCTTCGTCGGGTGTGGCGTCCAGGCCGTAGGCCTGGATCTTCTTGTGCAGGTTCGTGCGATCGATGTTCAGCAGGCGGGCGGCCCGCGAGACGTTGCCGCCGGTCTCGGCCAGGCAGGCGGCGATGGTGGCGGCCTCGAAGCGGCGGCGGGCCTCGACCAGGCCGCCCAGCTCCTGCACGGCGGCCGCCGAGAGCGGGCGCAGCGGCCCGGTGTCGACGACGGCGGTCGTGGCGGCGGGCGCAGAGATGATACCGGTGCGCCGCAGGTCCTCGGGGCCCACGACCTCCCCGGCGGCCATGATCGCCAGCCTTTCGACCGCGTTGTGCAGCTCGCGCACGTTTCCCGGCCAGGGCAGGCCGGCCAGCAGGCGCAGGGCGTCGGGGTGGAAGCGGCGCTGCGGCAGGGCGTTCTCGTCGCAGTAGCGCGCCAGGAAGTGCTCGGCGAGCAGGGGCACATCGCCGGGGCGTTCGCGCAGCGGCGGCACCGTCACCGGCACCACGTTGAGGCGGAAGAACAGGTCCTCGCGGAAGCGGCCGGCGCGCACGTCGCGCTCGAGGTCGCGGTTGGTGGCCGCGATCACGCGCACGTCGACGGCCACGGTCCCCTGGCCGCCGACCGGCTCGACCTCGCCCTCCTGCAGGGCGCGCAGCACCTTGGCCTGGGCGCGCTGGCTCATGTCCCCGATCTCGTCCAGGAACAGGGTGCCGCCGTCGGCCTGCTGGAATTTGCCCTCGCGCGTGGCGTCGGCGCCGGTGTAGCTGCCCTTGATCGCACCGAACAGCTCGCTCTCGATCAGCTCTTCGGGGATCGCGGCGCAGTTGACCTTCACGAAGGGGCCGCCGGCGCGCGGGCTCAGGTCGTGCAGGGCGCGCGCGACCAGCTCCTTGCCGGTACCGCTCTCGCCGTGGATCAGGATGCGGGCGGGCGTGGGCGCGGCCAGGCGGATCTGCTCACGGATGGCCTGCAGAGCGGCCGACTCGCCGATCATCAGGTTGCGGCCGCGCTCGCGCTCGCGGTGGGCGCGCACCTCGCCGTCCAGGGCGCGCACCCGCAGGGCGTTGCGCACCGCCAGCACCACCCGCTCGCGCGAGCAGGGCTTCTCCAGGAAGTCGAAGGCCCCCTCGCGCGTGGCCTCCACCGCGGTGGCGATCGAGCCGTGGCCGGAGATCATCACCACCGGCAGCTGCGGGTCGCGCGCGCGCAGGCGGCGCAGCGTCTCCAGCCCGTCGATGCCGGGCAGGCGCACGTCCAGCACGACGAGGTCGACGCGCTCGCGCTCGCAGAAGGCCAGAGCATCCTCGCCCGTGCCCGCCTCCTCCGTGGCGAAACCCTCGGTGCGCAGCACCATGCCGAAGGTGCGGCGGATGTTGGGCTCGTCGTCGACGATCAGGATGCGCTGCTTCATCGGGCCTCCTGCGGGGGGATCGGCAAC
>Ga0172371_10002378_pt1 | contig 29869 bp, 28 predicted proteins | sample Lak12m_FD_114543 | JGI IMG/M metagenome (GOLD analysis project Ga0172371, IMG submission 114543) | Freshwater microbial communities from Kabuno Bay, South-Kivu, Congo - kab_022012_12m | ecosystem: Environmental > Aquatic > Freshwater > Lake | place: Democratic Republic of the Congo: South-Kivu...
CTGGAAGTGGGTTTTGATGAACTCACCAAGGCCGGTTCCATGATGGGGTCCGGTGGGATGATCATCATGGATGAAGATACCTGTATGGTTGACGTGGCCAGGTATTTCCTTAACTTCCTTACGGATGAATCGTGCGGCAAATGCGTCCCCTGCCGTGAAGGCATCCGGCAGATGCTGAAGACGCTGACCAATATTACCCAAGGAAAAGGAAAAGAGGGCGATATCGAGCTCCTGGAACAGTTAGCCGAGGTAGCCGGCGAGGCCGCCCTTTGTGCTTTGGGCAGGAGTGCCCCCAACCCGTTCTTGAGCACGTTGAAATACTTTAGAGATGAGTACGAGGCCCATATCAAGGAGAAGCGGTGCCCGGCTCTATCGTGCAAGGAGCTCATCTCGTACTATATAGATCCGACTAAGTGCCAGGCCTGTATGAGTTGCCTCAAGAAATGCCCTGCAGACGCGATTGTAGGCGGCAAGAACCAGATCCACGTCATTGATCAGGAGAAATGCACCAAGTGCGGCACCTGCTTTGAAGTTTGCCCCCCTCGTTTTGCTGCGGCCAAGAAGATTTCCGGCGAGCCTGTTCCGCCTCCCATCCCTGAAGAAGCCAGAACTATAGTCAGAAAGCGTAAGGAAAAATGAGCGAAATCCTGTTAAAGATAGACGGAAGAGAAGTTAAAGCCAAAGAAGGGATGACCGTCTTGGAGGCAGCACGAAGCGCAGGGATATCTATTCCCACGCTGTGTCACCACGAGAAATTGGAACCCTATGGGGCTTGTCGGCTCTGTATAGTAGAATTAGATATTCGCGGCTGGACAAAACTGGTGGTTTCCTGCCTTTACCCGGTAGGCAATGATTTGGTAATAACCACCCGGTCAGAGAAGATAAATCGAATTCGCAAGATGATCTTGGAGCTGTTGCTGGCTCATGCTCCCGATGCCTTTGACTTGCAGGATTTGGCTAAAGAGTATGGTGCGGACAGGGACCGTTTTGAAAAAGAGGCCTCCTTCTGCATTCATTGTGGTCTTTGTGTAAGATACTGTGCTGAAGTCAAAAAGAAGTACGCTGTTGGATTCGTTAACCGAGGCGCTAATCGAGAGATCAGCTTCATTCCGGAGGTGGCCTCCAAGGAGTGTTGGAACTGCAAAGAATGTTTTCCGCTTTGCCCTACAGAGGCACTCCAAGCCGCATACGTTTTAACCGAGGCGCTCACATCTCTCCCACCTTCCTTCAAACGCGAGGCAGAGAAATAGGCAGCGGTTGATACTCTTGCCCATACTCGCCGAGGTCCTTTGGCAAGGGTTCCAGGGCCAAGAATAGTTCCGAAACGGATTATAGCGATTCTCGAAAGTTCTGTCGGAATCAAATCGCACTGCTGGACAAGCCAGCAGTGGCACCCAGGGGCCAATCGGTGATTACTTTTGAGAACCCTTATATACCAGTGCGCTTTCGGATCAGTGAAACCGGTGGGGCACCTCCTCCGCTTCGAACGGACGACCTGACTTCGCTCCGGAGGTACCCCGCCGGCACGACAAAGTCACTCGTTTGAACGCGAAACGGATTACTGTACACCATTCCTGCATGGCTTGCAGACGAGAAGCAGCCCTGATTTCTCCTCCCGTGGCCACAGGTGCCGGACGGTCTTCCCGCACTGCTCGCATACGAAAGGATCAATGCTCTGAGTCAACGGGTTCCAGATCAGGCTCAATGATCGTTTGAGTTTTCGGTATGAGAGCTGGACCATCAAATGAACAGCCGGCGAGAGCAGGCGCAATGCGGCCCGTCCTGTTACCTCCACCCTTATTGAGTACTTGCGCTCCAGATCATGAATCTTGGAATTAAGTTCTTCGGGAAGCCCCGCCACTTTGAGCTGTCTCTCTTCACGCATGCGGTCAGTAAGGTTGGACCTGGAAAGAGCCGCCTGCATTTCGTGCTTCAACGCCGCATAGTATTCCCTGGTGCTACTCACGTCTCTGTGAAGCCGCCTTCGCATACCGTCGAAAAACTCTCGCAGTTCTTTGGCGCTGATCTCTTGTGCGACGCGAAGTGCGCAGGTCAAAGCCTTGTCCGGAGAAGCCGCGAATTGTGGAGGCATGTGACCATCCGGATACGGTTCGATCTGGAAATTGCGCCACAGTGTCTCTAACCCGGCGACATGGGCAGAAGAGCTCTCGCTGACCGCCACCTGAACGAGCCCCTCCTTCCGTTCATCGCTCAGGGCCACGTAATGGCAGACGAGTATAATGTATTTGGCCACTGTTTCCGCCCTGCCCGCGACTGTGGACCGAACTCCTGTAAGTTGGAGGTCTTGTGCCAGGGCCTGCTCAAAGCCCCTCTGCTTCAGATGTTGAACCACGACCCGAGCGTACACCACCGGGACGGCACCCGTCGCCATGCCGATGATCCGATCTACGATGGGGCTTCCGTAGAGGAGAGGAGCCTCTTCGCCTCCAATTACAGCTTCCTCCGGGAGCTCGAGCGATCCGGCGAGGTCTCCGGGAAGCAACGAGAGCAGCTTCCCATCTCGCTGTTCCACCACGCCCCCGTACCTTTCGATGAAGTCCGCGGCGAACCCGACCAACGCAGCGTTAACAGGTGCGGTCATACGCCGAAATCCTCCCCGAATAGTTTCTCGTCGAACTCTTTTGTTTTCTTGTAAGCAAGCCGGGCCTGCTGCAGTTTGTGGGAAAACTCATCAAACGCTTGGTGCACATGGTCCTTTTCGGAATTCTTTGTCCAGATCTCGAAGACCATTTCCGAAAACTCCCTTTCGTCCTGGAGATAGCCAAGGATCATATCTACTTCCCCCACCACGAGTTCGAACATGTTTATCTTCCTGTCCAGGACTTCCAGAATATGATCCTCGACGCTTCCCGCTGCACAAAAGTTGTAGACCTGAACTTCCTCTTCCTGCCCGATTCGGTGGATCCGACCGATTCGCTGCTCGATTTCCATCGGGTTCCACGGAAGATCATAATTCATCATGATGTTACAGAACTGGAGATTGTAGCCCTCTCCGCCCGTCCCACTGGCCAGCAGCACCGGAACGGTGTTTCTGAATTCGTCCACAGCAGCAGCCTTCTGGGTTGGAGTGAGACCGCCATGCACCACGGCATGAGGAATACCATGCTGATTGAAGACCTTCCGAAGATGGTGCAGCGTATTGAGATAGTTTACGAAGACTATCTTGCGATTCGGCAAAGACTTCAGAAGTTCGAGCACCTTGCGGGTCTTGCTCCCTGTTTCAATCCTGGCTCCCATGGACAGCAATTCTGCTACCCGCGATCCGCATTCCTGGTCCTGAATGGATCGGAGCTTCTCGAGAGTCGCCAGCGCTGCCTGGTGAGAAGATCCCGCTGCTTCAAGAAGCTTCCTGAGCGCCATCTTGGATATACCGGAACTCGATGCTGCCGCAGCGTGCGCGACGAGAGAAGAAACCCCGTCGTAAAAATCCTGCTCCAGATCTGTGGCATCAGCACGAATTGTGAACGCGAATCGGGGCGGCAGCCGAAGCTGAGTCACCGAGCGGGTATTTCGTACCATAGTTTCTTGAAGCAGCTCTTTGAGCTGGTCTCTGTTGCGGGGATCCGTCGGCTTCCCGCGTGCCACAAACTTTTCCAGGAAGCCTCTGCGGGTTTTCAAGTGGCCAGGTTTCAGAATAGTGACCAGATTGTATAGCTCGTCCACTCGATTCTGCACGGGCGTGGCCGTGAGCAGCAGGAAGAACGTCTTTTGAATGGCGTTCACAAGCTGCCAGCTTCGTGTGCGCTGGTTTTTCAGGTGATGCGCTTCATCTACGATCACTATGTCATAGGTTCGGGACGTCACCGCCTCGAAGTGTCGCGCGTTTCTTGCTGCTGCAATAGAGGCTACGATAAAAGGCTGCGACCAAAAACGATCGAGATCCTGCCGAAAAAGGGGATCATTGGAAGAGGCAAACTCCAAGCCGAACTTGTCGCGAAGCTCTTCCTGCCATTGACCCACCAGGGAACTGGGAGTGAGCACAAGCGCCGTCCTAACCAGCCCGCGCAGGAGATACTCCTTGAAGATCATGCCGGCTTCGATGGTCTTCCCCAGCCCCACCTCGTCGGCAAGAATGGCCCGCCCCCGGAAGCTCTTCAGTACCTTGCGGGCCGTTTCTTGCTGGTGCCAGAGAGGCTCTACGTCGCGAAGCGAGGGCAGGCACAGCAGCTGGTCGAATGAAACGCGAAAAGAATGCTTGTACGCTTGAAGGGCAAGCTCAAAGGAGCGCCTGTCGGCCTGCCGATTTTTTCTTATGGCTTCAATTACGAGGTCTACGCCGGTGGCCTATTCGATCTTGATGTCGGGCAGGGTTTCCACGGCAGCGGGAGAAGCGGGCTTGCACCGGGCTGCGGCAGCCGTCGCGTTTGCTGCACCGGAGGGCTTATGCCCTATCGGGAGAGTCGAGAGTTCTGAGGGCGTCCCTGTCTTGATTCCGCCGGAACGTGAATAACCATGTCCTTCCTGAGCCGTGGACCTATTGTTTTGAGGGGACTCCGCCTGGAGCATGGCCTCGGCATAGCGAAGATGCGTCTGTACCTCGTTGACGTGCTGCTTCTTCTTCCATCCGGAATTGAGCATGGGGTCTTTCAGAACGGACTCGAAGATTTCAACGGCCAGCCGATATTCTTTCCTTTCCAGCGCGAGCTTGCCCATATGAAAACGATCTTTCCAATTTCCTATCAGGCCCTCTCTCCATCGCCAGACGAGCAAGGACAAACATTTGTCCATGTCCCCCAGCAATTCAGCGGAATGCAGGGCCAGATCCCTCGCGTCCTTATGAGTCGGGCGCTCCTGGAGAATCTTGTCCGCCCATTTGAGGGCTCCTTGACGATCCCCGTCCTCGTAGCATTCCACCGCAATCCAGTAGTAGTCCTCCAAGCGTTCGCTCTCGGATCTTCTGGCTGCATGGCGACGCTTGACTTCCTTGACCTTCTGGCGCTTGAGCCTCTTGCGTTCCTTGGGATGAAGGGCCACCGTCTCTCTCGCAAGGTAGGTTGTACAGCCACCGGCAAGCGATCGGCCCGCCGGTTCATAAGTGGTATTGAGATGCCTGCGGACTATAGTCCCGTCCAGCGTGGTGAATCAAGGAAAATAATGTCCTATGTGACCGTCCGGGGCCGGACGATCAAGCCATGAAATTTATTCGATTCTAGCGCGCCTGTGGGTCAATAATAAGCCGTCCTACTCCGGGCACGAGAAAGAATGATTCTCCGTGAAAGACTTGTCATGGGCCTTGATCCAGGGTTCCTAATGGGGCCCCCGTGAGGACCGATGCCTGTACTTTCAGGTCGTGACGAGGCGGGAATTCGCCATGTTAACAGTCACCATATTCATATCATGAATCCATCCGGACCCCTCTCACGGCAGAGACAGGGGTTCGAACGCCCTTGAGGCGGCCGGCTTCCAGAGCCGGTTTGCCAATGGTCCACGCTCATCTTTCCCTAGGATTTTTTCCCCGCTTTTTTTCTGCCGACCAATATGCGGTGTGCGGCATTCCAAGAGGTTACCAGTCATCTTCCATTTGAAGCCGCAAGTGTCTTGGGGAGTGGATCGCGTCCCAGGTTCGGACCTCCTGATCCGACTTAATTTTTCTGTTGCACCAGGCCGGTCCTCAGGATTAATCTGCGTTAACCACCCATGACTTTGCTTCTTGTGGGATCAGTCCGGTCGGCCCAGCAGCGTAGGGATCACATGAAAACTCTTATCTTGTTGGCCATGCTTGCCGTCACGCTCCCAATTGCCGCCGAAGGTGAAGAACCGGCGCCTGTGTATACATGGGACCGAGGCCTTGCCGTGACACAAGAGACTCGTTACCAATATTTTGGGTTCTGCTCCGATCCGGACTGCACGAAAATGGTCAAACCCAGGTCTCTCGGTACCGCACCCTTTAGTGTCATTCCCGACCGCTCCATCAAGAGGCCTTTCATAGTCAAGACGCCCTTGGTGATGCCCAACGAAAAGGAATCGGACATATGGCGAGGTCTGGCGGCCTTTGTGACGCAAATCCTGCTCAAACAATAGAGCACAAAACAGAGATCGTGAGCCGAAAGCACGTCTGACTCCTTCACATGACAGGCCTCCCCGTTACCGCGGTTTGTCCTTGTGTGCGTCACACTGCCTGCGCGATTATCGCGTGAGCGCACCGGTCCAGTTGATGAAACCCGGCTGCCACTAAAAAAGCTACACGGCATCACTCGATCAGTCGCGGTCATCGAGCGATTTTGAACCCCCAATTCAGGAAAGTGGAGAGAGAGTCGTGAAAAGCCAAGGGAAAGAGATCACTACGGTTCAGGCACTGTGCTCCGAGTGGCAAGGCTTGTTGGAACTCGGCCTTTTGTCGGAAGAAGGGCGGTACAGAATTTGCAAACTGATCAACCGTACGGCGCCGGTGGCTGGCAAGTTCTTCCTCAAGACGCTCAAGGCCCGCGAAGTCATTGCCCAGTGCGCCGAGAAGACCCAAATGGTCGGGGAACACCTCTTGGCAGGCAGTGATCAGATCTACGAAGCCATGACCGACCTGGAATTATGCTACGATGGGCTGCTCAAGATGACGTACCAGTTCCGAATTAAGGCCGGATGACCGGCACGCTTCCGATCACCAAGACAGGCTCTCGCGAAGGCTAGGATTTGAGTAATGATTGGAGAGTCTGCAGGAGCAAACAAAATGGACCAAGACGATTCCTTGCTGAAATTCGATATTCCCGAAATTATTTACGGAATCGGCGCGCTGAGCCAAATTGGACAATGTGCCAAACGTCTCGGAGGCGAAAAGCTGTTCCTGGTGACTGATCCGGGGATCATCGAGGCCGGCTGGATAGATGAGACCATCAGGCATCTGGAAGGCCAAGACCTGAACTATGTGCTGTACGACAACGTGGTCACCAATCCGAGAGATTTCCAGGTGGAAGAAGGGGCTCAGCTATACCTTCAGAAAAATTGCGACGTGTTGGTAGCAGTGGGCGGAGGCAGCCCGATTGATCTCGCCAAAGGTGTGGCCATCCTGGTCTCGAATCACGGAAGCATAGATGAGTATGAGGGCTGCAATCGTATTACGCAGCCGATCCCGCCCCTCGTGTGTGCGCCTACCACAGCGGGAACAGGTGCCGACGTCACTCAGTTCGCCATCATAACCAACACCGACAGACGAATGAAGATGACTATCCTGAGCAGGGCCATCACGCCGGACATTTCGCTTATAGATCCACGGCTCCTGGAGACCGTGACCCCCGAGCTCATGGCAGCGACAGGTATGGACGCTCTTACCCACGCGTTGGAGGCATATGTTTCTTCGCTGTCCTGGCCCATGACCGATCCTCACTCGATACACGCGGTAGAGTTGGTATCGGAGCATCTCCTTGATGCAGTCAAGACCAAACGAATCCAAGCGCTTGAGGGCATGTCCATAGCGTGCCTGGAGGCCGGAATCGCCTTCTCCAATGCCATTCTGGGAGCTGTACACGCTTTGGCCCATCCGCTTGGCGGGTTCTACGACATCCACCATGGAGTGGCAAATTCCGTGCTCCTGCCCGCGGTAGTGGGGCGAAACCTGGAATACTCTGTTGACAAGTATGCGAGGCTTGCGGCTGCCATGGGAATGGACACTCGGGGCATGGGGAGCCTGGATGCTGCATCGTGCATACTTGAGCGAATCCAATTCCTCATTGATGAGCTCAAACTGCCGAACAGGCTTTCCGTCCTGGGGGTGAAGAACGAGGACATCCCGGCTATGGCTGAATTGGCGCAGCAGGACATCTGCATGCTCACCAACCCTCGCACGTATTCCAATGCGGAAATCGAGGACATATACCGAGAGGCTTTGTAAGGACAATCCATGTCTCGACACTTGAAACAAACCGACAATGATTTTAAGGGGATCGGTTTCTCAAAGATAGGCTATTTCAAGGAAGTTCGCTCCAAGATCAAGGAACTGGAGCAGCTCAACGTTGAGCTGGCCACCAGGCACAACAAGCTGGAAGCGATCATTAACAGCATGAATAGCGGCCTGACGATATTGGATCGCGATCTTAACATCATTCTTGCGAACAAGATCCAGATGGAAATGTTTCCGGAAGTGTCCCTGATGGGGCAGAGATGTCACAGGGCATTTTTCCGAAAGACCAAAGTTTGTAAAGACTGCCCGGCACTCAAGACCCTCGCGACTCATGAAACCTACCGAGGAGAGATCGTCATTAAAGACGGAGCGTTCGCCGGGCGTTGCTATGAGTGGACCACGTCTCCCATACAGAGTCCTCTGGGTGAGATTTCCGAAATCGTCCTCCTAATGCGCGACATTACGAGGCGAAAGAATGCTGAATTTAAGCTGTTGCAAGCTGACAGGATGGCCGCCATCGGCCTCCTGGCAGCGGGAATCGCACACGAAATCAACAACCCGTTGACCTCGATAGCAGGATTCTCTGAGGGACTCCTCAAAAGACTGAAAAGATTGGACGACTTGGGGGAAAACGGCAGTCTGGACCCATTTCGCGAGTACCTTGAGATCATCTTTAATGAAGCCTACCGATGCAAAGATATCATCAGCAATCTTCTCCAGTATAGCCGGAAGTCAACGGAGGATACAGAAATACTGCTGGTGGATCAAATAGTGAATGACACTGTCGCATTGGTCCGACAGCACGCAAAGAACCTGAAAATAAAGATAACCTTCAAGAGCAATTTGGGAGACGGTTTCAATCGCATTGCAGGAAATGAAGCACAGATCAAGCATCTACTCCTGAATGTTCTGAACAATGCCTTCAAATCCATGGAAGCAGGAGGCCGACTGACGATCCTTGCGAGGAATTCCGGAAATCTCATAGAGATTGCTATCTCGCATTCGGCCGTAAAGACAGCCGGATCTACTCCGAACGGCATACCGGCCGATTATTGCTCCGAGTCCCAATCACAATCCGGAGCACCAATGGATCTGTCCGTCTGTTACAGCATCATGCGTTATCACGGCGGCGATCTTCGATATCAGGCCGGCAGGACTCGGAGGCAGTCCTCTTTCATCCTCAGGTTTCCCGCCGTGATGGAGTGACTGGGAGCAGTGGCTTTGCCGACGCCACTCGGACTTGTGTCGGCCGATTCTGGCCGGATAAATCCACTGTGGGCGCGGTGCGAGTGGCAAATTCAGGCGGTTGACCCGTATCACATTTGTATATTGCGTAGCATCGCCTGCAACCTTAATTACTCGCTTGATTTTTCCTCCCGCACTGACTAGCATAAGTCAATAGTACAGCCAGGGACGCAAAGCCGATCTAGTGATTCTATCGGGCTCCTGCCTATCAAGATTTTTGTTTCCGACAATGTCTCTCCGCTTCGCGGAGAAACGGCCCGCTGGATATCGAGATCGCGCTAGTATTTGCCCAGTTACAAGGACGCATCAAGAAGTCATTTTGGAAGAATGTCGGACTCAACGGCCACTACCTGTCCCGCAGCCAAAGGTCGTTGCCCCGGACGGCAAAAGGAGTCTCCGAACATGACTCGCGGACGAATTCTGGCCATAGACGACGAAAAGAACATCCGGCACTTGCTTCGAAATGAGCTGACGCCCGAGGGGTTCGAAGTCCAGACCGCCAAGACCGGAGAAGAGGGGCTGAAGCTGCTGGGAGAGCAGCGCTTCGACCTGGTGCTCCTGGACATCAGGCTCCCCAAGATGGACGGAATAGAGGTCCTGAGACGCCTAAAACAGAAAGCCCCAGGGACGGAAGTCATCATGATAACCGGGTACGGAGACATCAAGACCGCCGTGGAGTCCATGAAGCTCGGCGCCCGTGATTACATCACAAAGCCGTTCAAACTGAGTGAGCTGATAGCGCTGATAAGCCAGTTTATCTCGCCGAACGGTAAAGATCAGGCTTCGGGTCGGCCCTGGTCGGGAGCGTCTGATGAAAGAGAAGCGGAGTCCCTTGCGTGCCCCAGCGCCGCGATGAGAGAAGTCTATGACCAAGTGAGCCGAGTGGCGGCCACCGACGTAACTGTCCTCATCAAGGGAGAAACCGGAGTCGGCAAAGAGGTCCTCGCAACCCGGATCCATCTGCAGAGTCACAGGAAGGACAAGCCGTTCGTTGCAGTGGATTGTGGGCTCCTCAACGAAAATCTTGCGGGAAGCGAACTCTACGGACACAGCAAGGGGGCGTTCTCCGGGGCGACGGAACTGAGGCACGGTCTGGTGGAAAAAAGCGATGGAGGGACTATCTTTTTCGACGAGATAGGAAACATCGGTCTGGAGATGCAGAAGAAGTTCCTGCGCTTTCTGGAGACCAAAAAGTTCCGCCGCGTGGGTGAAACAAAAGAAAGGGAAGTGGACACGCGCATTGTTCTGGCGACCAATCTGGATCTGGCCGATGCAGCGCAGAAAGGGACCATGCGCAAGGATCTCCTTTTCCGCATGGACGTCATCTGCATTCGGGTTCCTCCTCTCAGGGAACGCAGCGAAGACATAGTTCCGCTCGCACAGCACTTCCTGGAGCTTAGCTGCATAGACCGGCAGCCTAGAAGGCTGTCAAACGAAGCCATGAGTATCTTGACCTCGTACGTCTGGCCCGGAAACGTGAGAGAACTGCGTTCCGTGATGACCAAAGCGATGCTGTTCTCACGATCCGATCTGATTACTGCCAAAGACCTGCCGGCCCATCTTCACTCCGTTAATCGGAGCCCGCAAACCCGTCCCAAAAGCCTGGAGGATATGGAAAGAGAACACATCCTCAGAGTCCTGGAGGAAACGGGGGGCAATCAGAGTCTGGCTGCACAGATACTCGGTATCAACCGAAAGACCCTTTACAAAAAGATCCACAAGCTTCAACTTTTCGCCTGAAAATACCCCTCCGGTATCTATGAAACTAAGTGAACAAGTCCCGTTCTGGATCCCGACTTCAGTCGGGATGACGGAGCCGGCGTTGTGGCATGAGAGTCCCGACCGGGAATCTTCGTGCTCCGTTGTCGCTTACGCACCAGGGACATTCGCCTGACCCGCACGCCCGGGGAGGCAGTGAGGTCTGGTGTCCCTTTAGGCCCCACCGAAGAAAACACTCAAAACCCCCAACGATCCAACGAGTTAGGTCTGCCTGGGCCGCTGAGGTGAGGTGCTCCTACCGCGAAGGTGCAATATGCTTGTCTCTCCTCGCGTACAGTGATCAACCTGCCGCAATTTGCCCAAGCCGGTCCTCGGGTCTGCATTCGCTCCCATGTCGTTGATATCATGATTGGTTTAGGGTTGTGTCCTTCAGAACATGCCCATCTGCGCGGCGGTCGCTGGTTCGAGGGCATGGACCTTGCATAATGCCCGCCTGCGAATGCCCGGGCCATAATCAGGTCCGTACGGAGGCAGGCATTCAGGCGAGCCGAATTCCGAGCCGTCCTTCAAGATAGGGATTGCTCCTACGAATCACGCTTTGCCTCGGGCTGTTTTCAGACCGTTCCGTGAGCATTCCCTCATGGGAAACCCACAGTGAAAGGGGGATGGTAAGAGTTTATCGGGTCGAGAGAAAACCTGAGAGGAACAGAGTACATGGAGCGAGGGACGTCTTGGGGCTAATGCTTCGGGCTGCTCCAAGACACCCTTCGCGCAAAACCATCACCCGTGATCCAAGATCAAGAGAGGAGAAAAATCATGGCGGGTAAGCCCTCCAAGGTATGGCATGCCGCCGCCAATGCCACGAACTGGACTGAAAGCACGATCTGTAAAGCCAAGGATCTGTTCTATCTGGCCGGCCTTGACAAGTGCATAGACAAAGACGACAGCGTAGCGGTCAAAATCCACTGCGGAGAATACAACCGCACTCATTGTTTGAGACCAGAGTTCGTGGCCGCGATCGTGGAAGAGGTCAAGGCGTGCGGTGGCAGGCCCTTCGTGACCGACACCACAACGCTGACCTACCATCTATACAACAACCGCTGCACGGGCCAGTTGCTCATGGAAGGCGCTAACCGGCACGGTCTGAACTTCTCCAGCCTCCAGGCTCCCTTCGTGGTGGCGGACGGTTTCTTCGGCGAGGATGATCTCCGGGTTGAACTGCCCGAAGGAAACATCCTGAAAGAGACCTACATCGGCAGGGGCATCTATGAGGCCGATGCTTGCATCAACCTTGCTCACGCCAAAGGGCACCCCATCACCGCATTCGGCGGATGCATCAAGAATTTCGGAATCGGTGCACAGTCCAAACGCGGCAAGTACCAGACCCATCTGGCCTTCTGGGGAGATCCTGCGGACGAAATCGGCTATCCCAAGGTGAACAAGGAAGGCTGCAAAGGCACCGAGTGCCCGTATGCCAAGATGTGCGAAGACAGTTGTCCGGAACAGGCAATTAAGGTCAAGCCCGAGGGAGTGGAGTTGAACTACTCCAAATGCGCCCTCTGCTATTCATGTCAGGTCACCTGTATGTTTACGGGCATGGGGGGCATCGGGTTCCGTGACGACTACTTCCCGCTGGCCCAGATAGCGATGTCCGACGCTGCTCTGGGCTGCATCAAGACCTTTAAGCCAGGCAAAATCGGCTACATGGCCTATGGGGTTGACATGTGTCCGGAATGTGACTGCTTCCCGTGGGGCGGTCTGCCGGTCGCGACGGATGTGGGCGTCTTCGCATCCAAGGACCCGGTAGCCATAGATGCCGCAGTTTGCGACATGATAGACAAGGCGCCGATCTACCCCGGCGGCCGTTCCGACGAGCTCGGCTTGAAGCCTGGAGAGGACAAGTTCAAGGCCGTGAACGCTTTCACGCCGAGAATCCAGCTCAAAGCGGCCGAGAAGATCGGAATGGGCACGATGACCTACGAGCTCGTGACCTACGAGCCCGAATTGAACCCGGAAAACATCGCCAAGTGGCAGATCCGAAAGACCCCTATGACGGTTCATCCGATGCGCCAGGTGTTCGAGAACCATCATCTGGGGAGGGAGTTCCCCTTTGGCCGCCACGGAGATGTCAAGACCTGGATCGGCAAATGGCAAGACTTTGATCCTACCGCATAGCGGTTCACCTTTCCGAGCACGGAGTCAGGGGCGAGCACCCGCTCTGCTCCCGGCTCGCTCGGTGCCAGGTCCCGACGACCGGTCCGGAGCCGGCCGTTGGGACCACAACGACCGATTTTCTAATCCCACACTATAATCCAGGGTGTCCATGTCCAGAGTCTATTGGATCAAAGGTCGCTCGCAAGGTGTCCATCAGAGCATCGTGTCCAAGGTGGATGCACTGCTTAGCATGGAAGAGATGTCTAAGCTTGTGGTTCCCAAAGAAAGCCTCGCGATAAAGATCAACCTGAGCGAGGTCGGATACGCACATTATCTACCGCCCATAGTTGTGGCCACGCTCTTCGAAAGAGTGCGGGGCGCAGGTTGCTTTCCGGTGGTCACGGACGGTTGCAGCCTTTTCAAAGGATTCCGCTCCAATGGCTACGATTGGATAAAAGCGGCCTTGATGATGGGCTTCAGCAGCGGTGAGACCTTCGACAATCAACTGATGCTGGCCGCGGGCTATACCAGTGAAGAAGGCAAGTTCTACCCTTCCGAAGGACGCCGTCTGGGCGGGGTGGAGTTAGGGAGCCTTCTGACGGACACGGGAAATTTGGTCGTCCTCTCGCACGTGACTGCCCACCCCATCCTCGGCGTTGCCGGAGCAATCCTTAACCTGGGGTTGGGCTTACTCGCCGGTACCGGCAAACTGCGAGTGCATTCCTGTCTCGAAATAGAATTGGACCAGAGCCGGTGCGACAATTGCGGTGCCTGTGTTCCTTTCTGCCCTACGGGCGCCGTGGCCGCCGGTGACCCCGTCATTTCGTTCGACCCGGAAATCTGCAACGGATGTTTGGGGTGCTTCATGGCTTGCCCCAACGCTGCCATGAGCATAAAGCCGGAAGGGATAGAACCGTTTCAGGAAGCCGTAGTTGAGGCCGCACATACCGCGCTGCACAATCTTCGAGGCTCAGCCTTTTTCATTAATTTCCTGAGTTCAGTTACCCCGCAGACGGACGACTACCCCTTCTCGGACGTCCCTTTCATTCCGGACCTCGGGATACTGGCTTCGAGTGACCCCGTCGCCCTTGACTGGGCCACGTACCAGATGATTACCCGCAGCCCCGGCGTCCCCGGTTCCGTCGCCGAATCCATGAACGTGCTCGGGAAGGGTGACAACAAGATAATGGCCATAACCGGCGCCGGACCTGAGCACTGGATCGAATACGCGATGAACATGGGGCTCGGCGGCACTCAATGCGAACTTTTCACCACCGGTTGAGGCTTGAGATGTTCACCTACCGGAAATCCGCGGATCGAATTGGAGGCCGGATTCATGCACACTGAAAGCCGCAGTGCCCACATGCACGGGCCTATAGCCGACGCCATGGCCCACATCAACTACAAAATTGCAATCATCAGCGGTAAAGGCGGCGTAGGCAAGACCAGCGTAGTCGTCAATCTCGCAGCGGCCCTCAAGAAGAAGGGAATGGAGATCGGGATTTTTGACGCCGACGTCCACGGCCCGAGTGTGCCCAAGATGGTGGGCATTAAGACCCAAATGAGGGATATCCTCCACGGAAGTCACGGCATAGACCCGGTTCGCACCCCGCACGGATTGAAGGTTATGTCCGTTGCACTGATCTGGCCGACGGACATGACTCCCATCATGTGGCGCGGCCAATACAAGGCTCGCGTTCTCAGGCAGTTCCTCAGCTCCATCCGTTGGCACGAACTGGACTTCCTGCTGGTTGACCTTCCTCCCGGAACGGGAGATGAGGCGATCACCATAATGAAGTCCATACCGAGGTTGGACGGGCTGGTCGTCGTGACCACTCCGCAGGAGGTCTCGACCATCGTCTGCAGCAAGGCCATCAACTGTGCAAAGGAATTGAACGCCCCCGTTATAGGACTCATCGAGAATATGAATGTCTACCGCTGTCCGGACTGCGGACGGGTGGAATATCTTTTCGGCAGGGACAAAGGCCGGAAACTGGCCGAAACCTTCAAGCTCCCGTTCCTCGGAGGGATTCCGCTGGACGGCCAGTACAGCGATGCCGCAGACAGCGGCGAGCCGATCATATTCAAGTATCCGGATTCCCTAACTTCACAGGCCATGCTCTCGATTGCGGACGAGATACTCAAGCGATTGCCGCACCGCGACAAGGTGGTTGTCAAAGAGCATCCTTGGGAAGAGGGAAGAGAACACGACAGGGATAAGAAACGAAGGCACTAGCATGATGACGGGCTCCGGCTCGGACCTCTCATACCATTTCGCGTTCAAACGAGTGACTCTGCCTTGCCGGCGGGGTAGCTCGGGAGCGAAGTCAGGTCCTCCGTTCGAAGCGGACGAGGTGCCCCGCCGGTTTCACCGGCTCGAAAGCGCACTGGTATCATGCAGTGTCGGCGATGCTGACGATAGACTCTATCCGGCAAATCAGGAGACAGGAAGGAGTAATTCATGGCGAATCAACAGAGGCCCGACGTTACGGGCAAAGGACCTGCTCTCATCAGAGAAGCCTTGAGCGTATTCGGAGAAATCAACGGCACGTGTACCGCCCTTCCCCCTGCTTCAGGAGAAAAGATCAGAACAACGCTGGCGGACAAAGCGCAAGAGATCGAACCCCTGCTGAGTCGGGCGTATATGAAGACGGTGAAAGCAGGAGAAACGGCCTGGGATTGCAAAATCCTTGCAGAGGAACTGAAAGGTTGCGTGGCTGGAGGCGACGAGGCCAAGGCGCTGGAAACACTTGATAAACTCGGCACACAACTGGACGGGCTGGCCCACAAGGTGAAAACCTTTGTGGTGCGCATGACTTGATCCAAGCGAGGCCCAATGCAGCCGGAGGATTTGAGCGAGGATCTCCTTCGCATCATGAAGGCGATTCAGGAGAACGACGGTACGGATTGCTCGGGCAGCTGCCACCACCGCAAGCCGGGTGAGTTCCACTGCCATCTGCTGAGCCAGGAACTCAAGATCTCTTCCTCGGGCGTCAAAGAGAGAATTCTGACGCTAATGAAATTGGGGTTGCTCGATCGTACCCGTTTGGAGAGGCCGGGCACCTATCCCTTAACGAAGTTCACCGTGTCGGCTAAGGGCAGACAACTGCTGGCCGCTGTAACCAAGGTTCCGGATCAATAGGGGTTTCACTCATGGCTCATCCAATGCACGAATCTGTCATCGCTGTCGTCCGGCAGGCGATCGCGTTAATGGATGACCTGCTGCGCTATCGGGTTGAAGTGGACGAGTACGCCGACAGTCTGGGGGAGCTGGATGTAGACAGTATCCTAACGGCTTACGAAGACGATTTCAAGCGCGACGCGGGACTTGTCTATTACCTCGATGCTCTGATGCTCCTCTCCTCGTTGCAGCATGAGTTGGAGTTCCAGGTTGCCGAGTACGGCACCAACGTGGCCCTCGAAGATATGCGTAACCTTCAGGAACTCCAAAAAAAGTTCTCACCGTCGGACGACGGCTGTGTTGGGCACTCAAACATACACGAGCTGAAAGGAGCGACCAGATGAAACTGGAAGGAAAGGTGGCCATCGTCACCGGGGGGGCCAGAGGCAATGGCTTTGCTATCGCCAAGCTCCTTGCAGAAGAGGGAGCGGACATCGTCATTGCAGATATCTGTGAAGACATGGCCACGATCCCGTATCCGATGTCCACCCTGGAAACAATGAACGATGCAGTTGAGGCCATCAACAGCATGGGGCGGAAGGCTGTCGGCATTAAATGCGACGTTCGCAGCGCTTCCTCGGTTGAGGCAATGGTCAACCGCACCATGGACGTGTTCGGCAAGATAGACATTCTGGTCAACAACGCCGGGAATTCCTCGATGATGGCCGTCGCGGACATGAGCGAGCAGGAATGGGACGAGGTCCTCGACACTCACTTGAAGGGAACCTTCCTCTGCTGCAAATACGTGGTCCCCAAGATGATCGAGCAACAAGGCGGCAAGATTATCAGCATCTCGTCCGTGGGCGGTCGTCGCGGGTTCGGACTGGGAGCGCATTACTGCGCTGCCAAACACGGCATCATAGGTCTATCCAAGTCGTTGGCCATGGAGACTGCGGACCACAATATCAATGTCAATGTGGTGTGTCCCGGCACGGTCTGGACGCCAATGATGCAAGGCGTGGCCGGTTTCTTCGGCATGGAAGAAGCGGAGGCGAAAGAAGCGTTTCTCGCAGGCCAGTCGTTCAAAGACCGAGAGATCACACCGGAAGATATAGCAAAGGCTGTTGTGTGGTTGGCTAAGGAAGACACCCGTTGCATCACGGGACAGTGTATCACTGTGGATGCCGGCTGGACGTGTCGCGCTCCATAGTGGCAACCGATAGGCAACTAGCCATTTTCATAAAAAGAAACAGGAGGAAATAGACATGGAAAACGAAACCCAAATGCAGGATCTCAGGACCGACGAGTGCAAAGCGGAAGCCGCTGAGCTCCCCGCGATTCTTGAAGAAATCACGATGGATGAAATGGCCGTAGACGGCATCTGCGGCATCTACTGACACCAAATTCGTCAGAATGGACCAAAGTGTGCGCTTTCCTCTCGGGTGCGGGCGTGCAAGCGCCCCGCTCGCTGAGTGGAAAGCGAATTGGCCGGGCCCGGCAACTGTCGCGTGCGACGGCCGGACTCATTCGAGTCGGAATCATGGAATCGGAAAAGGTTTATTCGCTCACAGACGGCGTGCAGGTTCGCGAAGAGAAGTTCGGGCTCCTTTTCTACGACTACCGAGGCCCCAGACTCTATTTCTTGCCCTCGGGCGACCTCATCGCCCGTGATTTCTTCGACGGAAAGCATACAGTAGCGGAGTTGGTCGAACTCATTCGTGCAAAACACGACCGGCCGACGGGGTGGATCTCCGGGCGGGTGAGTCAGGTTCTGGGGCTGCTTGAAAGCAAAGGGTTGGTTCATGGGCAATCGCTATGTTGAAATGGGCTTGAGCGCTCCGGTGAACGTGACCTGGGAGGTGACGTACGGCTGCAACTTGTCGTGCGTCCATTGCCTGTCGGATTCGGGAAAGAAGAGAGACAACGAGCTGACGACCGGGCAGTGCCGCCGAGTTATAGATCAGATGTCGGCCAACAAAGTCTTCCAGTTCAGCATCGGCGGCGGTGAACCCTTTTCACGCCCCGACTTCCTCGACCTGATGGATTACGCTCACGAAAAGGGTATGCTAACGTGCATCAGCACCAATGGAACGCTGATCGTCCCAGAAGTGGCGGCTCGTCTGAGTCACAAGCTTGTCTACATTCAGGTAAGCCTTGACGGTGCGACCCCGGCCTCCAACGACGCGATTCGGGGGACCGGGAGCTTCAAGAGGGCCGTGAAGGCCCTGGAATGCCTCAGGAAGAATAACATAGAGGTCAGCATCAACACCGTGTTGACCAAGCTAAGTTTTCCCGAGCTCGACGGCCTGGCCGGCTTGGCCGCGTCACTGGGGGCAAAGTTCCGAGTGTCCAGATTCCGACCTTCGGGCCGCGGCAAGACAAGCTGGAGAGAGCTGAACATCGCCAAGGAGCAGATGTTGTCGTTTTCCGATTGGTTGAGCGATCACAAGGCCGTTTCCACGGGAGACTCATTCTTCTCGGTGACTCACGAGGACCGCAAAGCGCTCGGCCTGAACATGTGCGGAGCTTGCAAGCTCACTTGCTGCATCTCTCCGACCGGCGGGGTCTATCCCTGTGCCTTTCTTCAGGAAGACGAATTTATGGCCGGCAAACTTCCCGAGCAGGCATTCGGGCCTATGTGGGACAATTCACCGGTCTTTCAATCCTTCCGGAGATTGGAGATCCGCTCCTGCGAGCAATGCTCCAGGTTTGACATGTGTCATGGCGGATGCCCTGCCATTGCTTATCATACTCAGAAAAAACTCGGACTTCCGGACCCCGGATGCCTGGTCAACTGTGTCTCCGTGAAGCTGCCGGCAGCCGGTGGCGCGTGATGGTCGCTCCACTCGTCAAAGGAAGCTTCTTGCTCAATCCGGGCACCCGGCTGATTCTCACCGAGATGGATGGGATTGTATTCTCGGAAAAGCCTCTCAGGGCCCTTCGGGTGAACAACGCCGCGTTCAAGGTGCTTGATCGGTGCCGCACCGGCATCACGCTTGAAGAGTGCGGCCGCCTGTTCAACACAACCCGGACGGAACGGTTGCTCGCTATGCTGGACCGATTGTGCGCAGCCGGCCTGGTGTCCTGGATTCCTTCAGAAAATGAGCCCGAACCGTTCGTGAGCATTGTGATCCCCGTGTACAGCAGAGCGCTGGATCTTCGAGCCTGCCTTGAATCCCTGGCAGCCTTGGACTACCCGACGTCTCGCCTCGAAATCATCGTCGTGGACGACGGCTCCACCGATGACACACGGGATGTTGCGTGCAAGTTCGACGTGAAACTGATCTCGCTAGGCTCCAATCGTGGTCAGTCGGCCGCCCGTAACGTCGGGGTCTCAGCGGCTGCAGGGGAAATAACGGCATTCATAGACAGCGACTGCACTGCTGACAGGTCTTGGCTGCGAGACCTGGTTCCTTTCTTTCAGGACTCACGTACAGCTCTTGTGGGAGGCTACGTGGCCTCCTTCTACGAACAGAGCCTGCTCGACAGGTACGAAGAAGCCAAATCGCCGCTCAACATGGGCGAAGACTTGCTCGTAGGGTCCGGCTCGGAAACCGATTTCTACGTACCGACATGCAATATGTTGGTGAGAACGGATGCTTACCTCAAGGCCGGCGGCCTGAACGAAGTTTTTCGGGTGGGCGAAGACGTAGACCTCTGCTGGAGGCTCAAGGAACGCGGACACCGTCTGGTCTATGTTCCCAAAGGACATGTGAAGCACAAACACCGGAATCGCCTGTTCGCGACTTTCAAGAGACGTTTCGACTACGGCACCTCGGAGCCGGCATTGCACACCGCCCATCCGCAAGTTGCGAAGCGCTATCCTTGGCAGCCCGCGTGCATGGCGGCGGGGCTCATCTCTCTCTTCGCGTTGTTCCTGGGAAGGCCCGAGCTATTATCGGCCGCAGCTTTGGTCATCTTTGGGGATTCCATCGGAAAGTGGGTCCGGTACGAGAGGCAAGTGAAGGAGTCAATGCGTTTTCGAAGCGTGCTCAGGGCAACCGTGGAGAAGCACGTTCAACTGCTTTATTATCTGTCATTCCATGTGATACGCTATTATCTCGTGCCGCTCTTGGTCATTTCATCGTTATGGACGCCCCTTATCTCTGTTGTCGCAGGTCTTGTGCTCTTTCCCGCATTCGTGGAGTCCCATCGGAAGAGCCCGCGCCTTAGCTTTCCGTTCTTCCTTTTCTTTTTTGTCGTCGAGCAAGTCTCCTATCAGGCTGGAGTATTCTGGGGTTGTGTCAAACAACGCACTTTTCGATCCTATCGTATCAAGACGGCACAGCCCCGCCTGAGGCCGACACGAGAGGCTTCCGCATAGACCGTCATGGCAAGCCACGGGCTTGCCCCCTTGAGGGATCCGCCATGGCACAGAGATCCAGAGCATTGTCTTCGAAGTATGAGCGTTGCCGGCACATTCTAAAGGAGATGGGCGGCGTGCTGGTGGCTTTCTCGGGCGGGGTGGACAGCACCCTCCTTCTCAAGGTTGCCAAAGATGTCCTGGGAGAAAAAGTGCTCGCGGTCACTGCCGATTCGGCAACAACCGCACGGCACGAAAGGAACGACGCTGCGAATACGGCCAAGGCTATGGGAGTCGAGCATCTCGTCGTGAATTCCAGTGAATTGGAGATCGCTGAGTTTGTCGCGAACCCGCCTGATAAGTGCTACGTGTGCAAGAAAAGCAGATTTGGCGATCTAGTAAGCTTGGCCGGGAATCGCGGCCTTCCCTTTGTTGTGGACGGAGAGAACGCAGATGACTTGGATGACTTCCGGCCGGGAAGCCTTGCAGCACGGGAACTGGGAGTTCGAAGCCCGCTTCGGGAGGCAGGGTTGACCAAGCGTGAGATCCGGTCTCTTTCCAAGAAACTAGGTCTTCCCACCTGGAACAGGCCTGCTTATGCGTGTCTAGCTTCACGTATTCCTTACGGTAGCCCTATAACCGAGGAAAAACTCCGGCAGATTGACGCAGCCGAAGAGTTCGTACGCGGGTTGGTGCCGAAGACCCAGGTCAGGGTGAGGCATCACGGAGACATCGCGCGAATTGAAGTACAGCCTGCGCGGATACCGGGACTGTCGAAGGCGACGGTGAGGAACAAGGTAGTGGAATATATTCATAAACTGGGGTTCATGTTCGTGACCCTCGACCTGGAGGGTTATACCATGGGGAGCCTCAACCGCGGCGTCGAGAAAGAGAGATAATGCTATGGACCAGACACACTTGAGACAATTGCTGGAACTCGTACGGGGCGGCGGTCTGGATGTGGAGGCCGCTCTGAAGCAATTGAAAAAGCTTCCGTTTGATGATCTTGGCTATGCAAAGATTGATTATCATCGGTGTATTCGCCAGGGCGTTCCGGAGGTGATCTTCTGTCAAGGGAAGAGCATCCCTCAGATCCAAGGCATCGTGAAGCATATTGCAAGGAACCACAGCAACATCCTGGCGTCGCGTGCTAATCCGGAAGTTTTCCAGGGAATCTTGGAAGTCGTCAAGGAATGCGAGTACCACGAACAGGCTCGGATGGTGGTTATCAATCCCAGAGATGTCGAAAAGATCGGCAATATAGCGGTAGTCAGCGCTGGAACCTCCGATATCCCCGTCGCGGAGGAGGCTGCAATCACTGCCGAGACTCTTGGTAACAAGGTGAAACGCATCTATGATGTGGGGGTGGCCGGCATCCATCGCCTCCTGCACTGCTGCAACGATCTTTTCGAGGCCAATGCGGTGGTCGTGGTAGCGGGTATGGAAGGGGCTTTGGCCAGTGTGGTGGGAGGCCTTGTTTCGAGCCCGGTAATTGGGGTTCCTACCAGCATCGGTTACGGTGCCAGCTTCGGGGGAGTCGCCGCCCTCTTGAGCATGTTGAACAGTTGTGCATCCGGCGTGTCCGTGGTCAATATAGACAACGGGTTCGGTGCGGGTTATCAGGCGAGCCTTATCAACAGAGTAGCCGTGAAAGGGGTTCAAAGCGAATCCGTCCACGCTCCCCTTCATATCAGGCCGCAACCGCGGGTGGCAAGGGCGGCTCTTTGATGGCCTTCAATTGCCGTCTGCGGCGCGGGAAGATCATTCTGAGACTGGTCGCCAGGATCTCTATCTTCCAGACTGGAGGACGGCGGAGCGCCATGACCGAGGCGAGGCCCTCAGTCCAATGATTGGCACGGAGTAAGTACACCTTTTCGCAAATACGGTTGCGTATTGTCGTCCCATGAGATTGCTTCGCTTCGCTCGCAACGACAGGTCCCGGGCATGTCATTGCGAGGAGCAGAGCGATGAAGTAATCCCGAGGGCTCAAAATGCGTCACCGTCATCATGCCGCCCAGTACTAAGGAGAAAACCATGCGGGTCGCGTATTTCGATTGTTTCGCCGGCGCCAGTGGCGACATGATTCTGGGCGCACTGCTCGACGCAGGGCTGGAATTGGGCACGCTCAAGAGCGAATTGGCCAAACTGAAGCTCTCGCATTACGACATTGAACTGAAAAAGGTGGTCAAGAGGGGCATCGGCGGAAGCCAAGCGGTGATAAGCATAGAGCACGATCACCACTCCCATCATCATCGGCATCTCCACGACATTAAAGAGATCATCGGCAGGAGCGACCTGGCCGAACCGATCAAAAAACAAGCGCTTCAGATCTTCACGAGGCTGGCTGAGGCTGAAGCCAAAGTCCACAGAACGAGTATCGAAAACATCCATTTCCACGAAGTCGGTGCAATGGACGCGATCCTGGACGTGGTCGGCTCAGTCGCAGGACTGGCTGCCCTAGGCGTCCAGCGGATCTGCTGTTCGCCTTTTCACCTTGGCAGCGGGACCATCGAGTGCGCGCACGGGGTGCTACCCGTTCCCGCTCCAGCGACAGCGGAGTTGATCCGTGGGAAGCCTGCCTACGCGACCGATGTTGTGGGGGAGCTTCTCACCCCAACCGGCGCAGCCATTCTGACCACTCTCTCATCGGATTTCGGGCCGTTGCCGAACATGACCGTGGAATGCATCGGCTATGGAGCCGGTACATCGGACCCGCCCGTTCCCAACTTGCTGCGCGTGATCATCGGGAACGCCAACGATGAGATCGAGGAGTACCAGCATGAAGGGGTCGGCGTGTTGGAAACGAATATAGACGACATGAACCCTCAGATGTACGACTACGTGATCGAACAGATGCTCCTCATGGGAGCGCTGGACGTCTTCCTCGGCCCGATCCAGATGAAAAAGAGCCGGCCCGGAACCCTCGTCACCGTAGTCTGTCCGGAGGACAAGGTCGGTCGGTTCGCGGATTTCTTGATGAGAGAGACCACGACCATCGGGCTCAGATGGCGGGTGGACAACAGGATCAAGGCCGCGAGATCCTTCAGGGAAGTCGAGACCAAGTACGGCCGCTTGACGCTCAAGATCGCGGAAGCGGGCGGCAAGATAATCAACGCGACCCCCGAATACGAGGACTGTAAGAAGATCGCTTTGAAACACGGCGTCCCGCTCAAAGAAGTCATGGAGGAAGCCAGAACCGCTGCGGCCGCATTTCTGGGAGGCAATCCCCGATGAAGGTGGCCCTGTATCTCTATGCCTCTCTTGAGCGGTATATGGCTCAACCGACAAGCCCAGGCTTGCCTATCGTCGAAATACCGGACCGCCTGACCGTGCGGGCTCTGTTCGACCACCTGCAAATTCCTCCGGACCTTCCCAAGATTACTTTTGTCAACGGTCTCCATGTCGAAGGCGATGAAATGCTTGCCGATGGAGACCGGCTTGCTGTTTTCCCTCCGATTGCAGGAGGTTGACGCTCGTCTTCTTGTGTATAGCAGTTGCCGGAATTCCTGACCGATTCGACCCGCCGGCCAGGAGGGCCCCCGAACGAAGGTTTGACGGGTCTGCGTTGTCCGAAGTGAGGAAGTCCTCCTGGTCGGTGGCGATCCAATAGGACATCATTTCCGGCAACTGCTATAAGTGTGACGGAGTTGCGCGACGGTCTATGTCGCAAATGACATAACGCATAAATATGATTGAGTTTTTGTCGTTTTTTCCCTTGACTGCCCATGACCCGGGAGGTAGGATAATTGGCGTTCCCCTCTATTTCTCTCCTTGGTTTTGAATCCCCGAACCAGAACCTCGTCCGCAATTTGACCAAACGCTTGCGATCTCTCGTCAAGCGCCTTTCAACAACTTAAGAAGAGGAGGAAGCCGATGGACAAGATTCTCAGGATAGACATGGGCGCCCAAGCAGGACCCAAAATCAATGTAACGACTCTCGGTGACTACGCGGGCCTTGGCGGTAGAGCCCTGACCTCCGCGGTAGTCTCGAAGGAGGTGCCGCCTCTGTGTCACCCACTGGGTGCCGACAACAAGCTGGTCATCGCTCCGGGCCTGCTGAGCGGCACGACCGCCGCGATGTCCGGGCGGATTTCAGTGGGATGCAAGAGCCCGCTGACCGGCGGCATCAAGGAAGCCAACGCAGGTGGGCAGGCATCTCAGGTCTTGGCTCGCCTCGGCTACGCTGCTGTCATCCTTGAAGGAAAGCCCGAAGACGACACTCTCTACAAGGTGTTCATCAACCAAGACGGCGTTAAGATTACCGCCGACAACAGCTTGAAGATGTTGGGCAATTACGCGGTCGTAGATAAGATGAAGGCCGAGTACGGTGATAAGATAGCATGTATTTCGATCGGACCTGCCGGCGAAATGAAGATGTGCGCGGCTTCCGTCGCGGTCACCGACATGGAATTGAGACCGACACGTCACGCGGGACGCGGCGGCGTCGGCGCGGTCATGGGCGCCAAGGGCGTCAAAGTGATCGTTCTCGACGACACCGGAATGAAGATGCGGTCGCCTAAGGACCCGGAGAAGTTCAAGGACGCGGCCAAGCGATGGGTGGACGGGCTGAAGAATCATCCTGTCACCGGACAGGCCCTCCCTGCCTATGGTACCAACGTGCTCGCCAACATCCTCAATGAGTCCGGCGCTTATCCGACCCGGAACTTCTCTTCCGGACGCTTCGAGGGTACAGCCGACATCAGCGGCGAAACCCAGGCGGCCTTGGAGACCCAGCGCGGCGGGTCTGCGACTCACGGATGCCACAGAGGCTGCATCATTCAGTGCTCGGGCATTTACCACGACAAGGACGGGAAGTACCTGACCAAGCAACCGGAGTACGAAACCGTCTGGGCACACGGTGCCAACTGCGGCATTAATGACTTGGATGCCATTGCAATGATGGACCGTTTGGACGACGACTACGGACTGGACACCATCGAAATGGGCGCTACCATCGCTGTTGCCATGGAGGGAGGAGTCGCGAAGTTCGGGGATGCCCAGGCCGCCATCAATCTCGTCCATGAAGTTGGGAAGGGAACGTCGCTCGGCCGGATCCTCGGAAACGGCGCCGGGGTGACCGGCAAAGCGTTCGGAGTAGAAAGAGTGCCCGTGGTGAAGAACCAGGCTCTGCCGGCCTATGACCCCCGAGGCGTTCACGGAATCGGGGTGACGTACGCGACCAGCCCCATGGGCGCGGACCATACTGCCGGGTACGCGGTAACGGCCAACATCCTCAAGGTCGGCGGCTTCGTGGATCCACTGAAGCCTGAGGGCCAGATTGAGCTTTCCAGGAATCTCCAGATCGCCACGGCGGTGGTAGATTCCACAGGCATGTGCCTGTTCATAGCGTTTGCGACTCTCGACCAAGCAGAGACGTTCCAGGCTCTGATAGATCTGGTAAATGCATTCTACGGACTCAGTCTGACTGGCGATGACGTAGTGGCGCTGGGCAAGTCGGTCCTCAAGAACGAGCGTGACTTTAATGCCAAGGCAGGATTCACCTCCGCGCACGATCGGCTGCCGGAGTTCTTCAAGAACGAGACCCTGCCGCCGCATAATGTCACCTACAAAATCAAGAACGAGGAATTGGACACGGTCTTTAACTGGTAACTCGATTCTCCAACGCCGGAGAGACAGCGGGAACCCCGACCGGTCGGTGGGGGTTCAGCGCCCTCTGGTAAGGGAAGGGTACCGAACCTGAGGGTATCTCAGAATTATCGCCTGCCAAGTTTTCTGTGTAGCGGGACTTCTAAAAGTGCCAAGTTTTCAGACGGTTGCAGGACCGCCCCTGCGGAAGGCGCCGGCAAGCTGAAGGCCTGGAGACGGTTTCATCTCCCCTTCCCAAGCGACCCTTCAGAAACCCCGGCCAGTTCATCCTGTCCCGATAGACGCGGGCCAACTGAGCGAAGGACCGAGCAATGCTGAAAGCAGCCACGGTGACGTCAAAGGATTTCTTCTCCAAAAATACGGGGCGGGCTCTCGCCGAAGACCTTGTCGAGAAGACTGGAGACAAGCCCAAGGCTTGTTGGCTATTTTGTTCGCCAGGACCGGGGCTGGAGGATCTGCTTCTCGGGGTTCACGACGTCATTGGACACGAGGAGATAATCGGCTGCACCACGGATGGAGAGATCTCCGCCGCGGGCTTCACTACAGGATCCACGGTTCTCGCCGGGATTGTGTCGGACAAGATGGATTTCCACTTAGCCGTCGTGACGGACCTTAGTAATGATCCCCAGGAAGCCGGCATCAAGCTGGCCCGACTGATGCCGTCAACGGTCCGGCACGTACAGATTTTCTCCGACGGCCTTACCGGGAACGGATGTGCCATCCTCAGAGGTCTCACCGTTACGCTGGGAAAGCAAGTTCCCATATGTGGAGGGACCGCAGGGGACGCAGGGGAATTCCGACGCACCTTCCAGTTCGCCGGGCCGCGTGTCCTTTCCGACGCCCTCGTGGGAATCGGTTTCAGCGGCGACTTCTCCATAGGGACAGGCGTGCGCAGTGGGTGGTCACCTATAGGGATTGCAAAGAAAGTGACAAGGGCTGAAGGAAACGTGGTCTACGAGCTGAACGGCCAGCGGGCTCTGGATGTGTACGAGAGGTTCCTCGGTAAACATGCCGACAAATTGCCCGCGGTCGGTGTAGAATACCCCTTCGGTCTCGTGAACGAGGCGGGAGACGCAGGGGATGAGGATTATCACCTCCTACGTGCGACCATGTCGGTCAATCGTCAGGAAGGCTCAATTACGTTTGCCGGCGAGATCCCGGAAGGTTCCATGGTGCGTCTCACCTGCGGCGACCATTCTTCTGTTCTGGACGCCACGGAGCAGGCGGCCGCCTTGGCACTGCGAGGGCTGCAAGGGAGATCGCCTGCCATCGTGTTCTTTTTCTCCTGTATGGCGCGCAGGATTGTCCTGGGACGTCGAACCGGTGAAGAGGTCGAGCGTATCACAAGCATTTTCGGCTCTGAGCTGCCCATCGTGGGATTCTACACCTACGGAGAATTCTGTAGAGTGAAGTGTGAGGGGCCAAGCCTGTTCCACAATGAGACCGCCACAGTATCCGTCATTGGGGCGTAGGTCATGCACGAACTGAAAGCGCTCAGAGATAGGATAACTGAACTGGAAGGTCTGCTCGAGATATCTGAGCGCAAGTCCGACATTCTTACAAACCTCCTCAAAGAAGCCAGCGCCGAATTCGAACGCGCCCTCGATTTGGTGACCAGGACGGAAGCCAGTTTTAGGGCGGTCTTCGAGAATGCGCCCGAGGCAATTTACATCATTGATGCCGACACCAGAAGGATACTGGACTGTAATCCTTTCACGGTACGGTGGCTCGGTTATACTCGCGACGAGCTGCTCACCATGAAGGTGGACGACCTTGTCGTGGCCGAGGGCGACGATATAGACACCAACGTCAAGAAAGCCGTCCAGTACGGAATGGTGCATATTCAGGCCCGTCGCTATCTCAAGAAAGACGGTGCCGTTGTAGATGCGGAAGTCACCGGTACTCTAGTTGATTTTGAAGGGAAAAAGTGTGTTGCCATTCTCGTGCGAGATGTGACAGAGCGAAAGCAGCTCGAGGAATTCTCCAGGTACAAGGAACTCTTCGAAAACGTGAGTGACCCGGTGTTCATCAACGATTTCGACGGACGATTCCTTGAGGTCAATGGCGGAGCCTGCCTGCTTTTCGACTACACGCGTGAGCAGCTTCTCACCATGCGAGTCAAAGAACTCGTCCGACCCGAGCAATGGCAGATTCTTTCGGAAGGCGGCGAGAAGGTTCGGGCAGGCGACAGCGTTCAGGTGGAAATGGATCTGATGACAGGGCGACGCGAGTTTCTGCCTTTCGAGTTTCACACCCGCCCCATCTCTTTTCTCGGCAAGCCTGCGGTGTTGAGCGTTGCCCGCGATCTCGGGCTGCGCAAGCAATTACAGGACGCTCTCGTCAGGACCGAGCGCCTCACCGCGGTGGGCGAGATGGCAAGCGGGGTTGCCCACAACTTCAACAACTTGCTCCAGATGATCATGGGAGCCGCCCAGGCGGCGCTCTCGAAACTATCGAGCGGGAAGATCGCCCACGGGACAGAGGCTATACAGGCCATTCTTCTCTCCTGCGAGAGGGGTGCGGACATTGTCCGACGCATTAAGGAGTTCACGCACGTGGACACCGATGAGCCAGGCTCTGCCATCACCTTCGACCTCAGTGAGCTGGTACAGGAAGCGGTGGAGCTCACGAAACCTCTCTGGAAGGACCTTCCAGGTTTTCGAAAATATGAATTAAAGGTGGATGACAGGAAAGGATGCTTCGTCAGAGGCAAGCCTTCAGACATGTACGAGGTCCTCGTAAACCTGATCAAGAACGGTCTGGAAGCCATGCCTCAAGGAGGAACCCTCAGTGTTTCCACCCGTTCGAGGAGGTCACAAGTCTGTCTCAAAGTGTCGGACACGGGGGCCGGCATTCCCAAGGAAAACCTTCAGCGAATCTTCGAACCTTTCTTCACCACCAAGGGCTTGAAAAGCAGTGGGTTGGGGCTTTCGTCCAGTTACGGCATTATGCGCAAGCATGACGGGGAGATTGAGGTCGAAAGCGGCCCAGGGGAGGGAACGACGTTCACTGTGATCCTACCCAAAGCCAAATGGGCCGGAAAGACCGCGAGAGCGAGGAAAGAGGCTCCTGTCGCAGGCAATAGAATCAGGTTCCTGGTCATTGACGACGAGATAAACATCCTCAAGGCCATGAAGATGTATTTCGAGGATTCAGAAGTAGAGATCGTCGCGGCGCTGTCGGGTCCGGAAGGAGTTAAGGCATTCCGCCGGGGCAACTTCGACGTGGTGCTCTGCGATTTGGGCATGGACGACATGAACGGATGGGAAGTCGGCGAGCTCATCAAGCGGTATTGCGAATCCAAAGGGATACCTAGACCTTCGTTCCTCATCTATACAGGTTGGGACAAGACCATTGATAAGGCCGAGTTGGCGAAGAGGGGTGTGGATCGTGTCGTCACCAAGCCCATCCCCTATGACGCGCTTCTTGAGATTGTTCGCGAAGAGGTCTCTCGTCGGCGCCGTGAAATCTCTCGCAAGCCCGTTCGCAAGCGCGCCTCTTGAGGAGCCGCTTTCGATGCACCTTGATGCTCGGAAGGCACAGACTATGCCTTCACCAGCTACTGCACCGTTTCAAAGAATTCCTTGCCGACCCCGCAGTTGGGGCAAAACCATGTTTCGGGCAGGTCTTCAAATGGAGTCCCCGCCGAGATCGCTCGCTCGAGGTCACCGGTTGCCGGGTCATAGATGAAACCACACGCGCTGCATTCCCATTTGGCCATAGTCAGCCTCCATTCCGCTGCCGATCATCATTGTGAGGGAGCCCCCCCCCCAATGCCAGTGACTTAAGCCAAGGTGGTTGATTTTCATGATTAATCTACCCAAAAACAGAGAGAATTATCTTGACGCGGAGAAGGCTCCGCGCGATA
>Ga0172371_10002383_pt1 | contig 29843 bp, 25 predicted proteins | sample Lak12m_FD_114543 | JGI IMG/M metagenome (GOLD analysis project Ga0172371, IMG submission 114543) | Freshwater microbial communities from Kabuno Bay, South-Kivu, Congo - kab_022012_12m | ecosystem: Environmental > Aquatic > Freshwater > Lake | place: Democratic Republic of the Congo: South-Kivu...
ATCAATACCAAAGAAATTCAAATGGAGACCGTCTATGAGGATGACCTTCCAGCGGTCTATGCCGATCGCGAAAAGATTGAGAGAGTGCTCACAAACCTGCTCGATAATGCTTATAAATATACGCCGGATAAGGGATCGATCAAATTGAATGCGATTAAGAAAAAAGATCAAGTCCAGGTCTGTATCATCGATAATGGTCCGGGTATTCCGGAAAAAGACCGTAGGCGTATTTTTGAACGCTTTGCACAAGTACCCGAAGAAAATGTGATCCGACGAGGATTTGGGTTGGGACTAGCATACTGTAAACTAGCAATCGAACGCCATCAAGGAAAAATATGGGTAGAAGATAGTGAGGGCGAAATTGGAAGCAGTTTTTGCTTTACTTTACCCATCATTGGAACCCTATAAATCAACCCGAACCGAACTTAACAAACGAAAAAAACCAAACATTCGGATATGCTGCTATAATTCCACAAAACAGCAGGTTGAGCAGTTCTTATTTCAAATATTAAACCCGAAAAGAAATAAGATCATTATTAATGAAAGAGGTTAATCATGGCGCAGATCATCTCAATCCATTCTTTTCGCGGGGGAACCGGAAAATCAAATACTACCGCCAGCCTAGCAGCGCTTCTGGCATTGCAAGGAAAGCGGGTAGGCGTGGTCGATACTGATATCAATTCCCCAGGCATTCATATCTTATTCGGTATGGATGAGACCCAGATCAAGCATTCTCTGAATGATTATCTATGGGGTAAGTGTAGTATCAAAGATACAGCACATGATGTAACTGAAAAATTAAGCGCTGAAATTCCAGGGAAGATTCTTCTGATCCCATCGAGCATTAAAGCAGGAGAAATCGCTCGAATTCTACGAGAGGGATATGATGTTGGGTTATTAAATGATGGCTTCCAGGAATTGATTGAAGAAAAAGGATTGGACTTTTTATTGATCGACACCCATCCAGGCATCAACGAGGAGACGCTCTTATCGATTGCCATTTCCGATATTCTGATTCTGATCATGCGTCCAGACCAGCAAGATATCCAAGGCACAAGCGTAACGGTAGAAGTAGCGCGTAAACTTGGCGTTCCAAGGATGTACCTTATCATCAATAAAGCGCCAGAAACGATTGATTTTGATGAATTGAAAGAAAAGGCGCAGCAGATCTATCATTGTGAAGTAGCAGCGATACTGCCGCATGCGGATGAAATGATGCTGCTTGGCTCAGCAAGAATTTTCAGCCTGGCATATCCAGAACATATCATCAATCAAAAACTTAAGCAGGTAGTCGAATTGATAGTCAAATGATCTAAGCATGGATACTGAAACATATCACAGCTTACGACATGAAGTAGAAGAGCTGCAGGCGGAGAACGGTATCGAACTTGCAATGCTGATCAACGTGTCGGATGCGTTGAGCAACCTGTTTTCATGGATGCTGCGAGTAAAAAGATTCGATCTGGATGAACTCGCACAATATCTAACCCTTGATAATACACAAGTGGTTCAAATTATAAAACCTTTGCAGGAGAAAGGCATCATTCTAGACACTAATCAAGCTATCCAGAATATTTACGAAGTGAAGCTCAAACTGAAGCAAGAAAAGAAGAGCAAAGGACTATCTAAATCTATCTGGGAGAAATTGGAGTGAAAACCGGAAGGAAGAATAGATCAGAGTCTAAAAGGCGCCGCTTATGAGAATCAGCCAGAAATTCTTACGCATTCAGGCTGGCGAAGCCGGGATCGTATTCAGCATGGGAGCAGTGCTTTTGATCAATGCGCTAGCTCAGCAAGTCTCAGAAATAACTGCAATCAGTAATTTACTAAGTGGGGTGGGGGTTAATTTCATCCTTGTAATTTGGATGATCGATAGCGTCATTACCTTAGTTACGATGGGTTTGCAATCGATCATTATTGATCGATTTAACCGCATCAGCTTAGTGAAGTGGATCATCGTAGCTTTCTCAACAGCATTCCTATTAATGCGCTTACTCTATATCTTGGGAGCCCCAGATTGGCTAAACTATGCATTGCTTTATTTGTTAGCCATGCAACAACTGGTCTTCTTTCCGGTCGTGTTTTGGATCCTAGCGAATGACATCTTTAATGTCGCCCAAGCCAAGCGTCTTTTTCCACTCATCAACAGTTTTGGTTTCATTGGTAAATTGACGGGCATTATTATCGCATTGATCGTACCGAGTTTATCTCAAAGATTTGCCTTCCTACGACCAGAGGGATTGATATTGATGATTGCTGGATTTTACTTGATCATCCTAGGATTGTTTTATCTAGGGACGCGTAGTATAAAGCTACGCGCCATTACACAAGTGAAGGAATCGCTGGTAGAAACTTTATCGGAGGGATGGGACTTTGTGCGTGGGGTGCCAGTCTTCCGATATCTATCTCTCTCGATCTTCGCCTTGCTTATTTGTGACGTGGTGATTGAATTCCGCTTCTTAGTGGTATCCAATGAAGTCTTTCGGGATCCAGCCAGCTATCAAAGATTCTATTCTACTTATAGTCTAGGGATAACGATTGCGATCATCTTGATGCAATCCATATTGACCAGTCGGATCATCTCTCGCTTGACGATTAAGAACAGTTTTCTGATCAAACCGATCAGCACCTTGATCGGTAGTTCATGGATGTTCTTGCAAAATGGATTAATCGGTGCAGTCGGAGGCGAAGTATTATTGAGGTTTTCGCAATATGCGCTCGACTTACCAACTCGCAACACTTTTCTATCCTTGGTACCGGAAGAACGCAGAGGACGAGTGAGTATTTTTAATGAGAGCTATCTATACTTTGCTGGCATGCTAACTGGAAGTTTGATGACAGGCGCGGTTGTACTCATAGGTATCAAACTCGAAATCAGTTCAATCTATCGTATCTATTTAGGGGTTTCAATCATCATGGCAAGCCTTGCCACTTATGCGATCCTGAAACTACGAAAAAATTACGATTCAAGTATGCTCAATTGGCGTTTGAAACGTCGTCAGCGTGGTAGGAGTGTGCTCGACCAACTTGAATTATAAACCCAGCTAAATAACACTATTTTGAAATGAGGTCAATATGGATGTAATCGTTAGACAAACAAGCAATAATATTGGCTATGGTGTGTTTGCAGCTCGGTCATTTCAGCAAGGGGAAAGAGTGATCAAACCATCCGGAAGAATCATCAATCATCAAACACGTATTTCCATTCAAATCGATTGGGATAAACATCTCGACCCAGATGAACCCGCAAAATACCTCAACCACTCCTGTGATCCCAATATGGGTATCCACACTAGAGCGGATATGCTGCCAGAGTTCATCGCGCTGAGAGATATTCAAGCAGGAGAAGAGCTGACCTTTGACTATGCCATGTCAGAATATCAGCATTACGCACGCTCAAATCCCGCAGAGGAATTTGATCTTTCCTGTCACTGCGGCGCGGATAATTGTCGAGGCAGGCTGGGATACTATAGCGAATTAGATAAAGCATTGAGGGAAAAATATGCCGGATATATAAGCGCTTACCTTGTAAATCAACAAAAAGAAAGGGTAGAAACACAAAAAATACCACACAAGAAAGAACACAAGCAGAGTAGAGAATATGCAAGCTGACAAACCTTCTATTCTTATTAAATCTATCGGGATTAGCTTGCGATATAAGCTCTTGATCGGTTTTACTTTTGTATTCAGTCTTGCATTTATAGGAGTGTATTATTGGTTCTATAACTACAGCACTGCCACGGCAACAAGTAAAATCCGTGAAGATCTGCTCGAAACATTACATGGTGCGATCGAGGCGATTGATGGGAATGAATTTGAACAATTGGTAAACGAAGGCATCGCTGACAAAAGTGGTGTTCCTAGTCAAAACCCACTCTATCAAAGACATCAAGGTTGGTTAATTGATATACACGGCGTAGAACCGGATGCTTTCAACACCTATACTTATATTCGAGGTGAAGATCCTGATGAGGTTTTATGGGTCGGTGATAATTATCGAGAAATCTTACCTGAACAAGCGACAACTTTTTTGGAATCCTATACACGCACACCAGACAGCCTGATCTTGGAAGGGTTCAAAGGGGAGACAGTGAATATGAATTTTTATCAAGACCCTTGGGGAGAGCATGTCTCAGCCTATGGACCAATCAAGAATTCAGTCGGAGAAGTTGTTGGCGCGGTTGGGATCGACTTTAAAGCGAATTACGTTCGCCAGGTACAACAGGAAATTCGTCGGAATATGTTTGTCTCCTTTGGACTCGTATATATAACGCTTTTCATTTTGGTCTATGTGTTTTCACGCTTATTAGCTGACCCAATCCGGAAATTAACCCGAGCTGCCAGACGAGTGGGGGAAGGAGAATACGAACAGGACTTCATAAGTTTTGGGAATCAACGTTTCCCAGACGAGATTGGCATATTGGCACAAAGCTTTTCAAGCATGACAGAAAAAGTATATCAACGAGAATTGAAACTGCGCCTACAGGTTGAAAAACTAAAAATTGAAATCGATGAAAGCAAACGCAGTAAACAGGTCGAAGAGATTGTGGAGACCGATTTCTTTCGTGATTTACAATCAAAAGCTGATCAAATGCGAAAGCGTAGGGGTGCTAGTACCGAAATTGGATAGTTCGGTACCGAAATAAGTATCGTTTAACAAATTAGCGCCTGGACTGCGGTAAAATTAGTAAGAATATTTATTTTTTACAAAAGGAGTTGACCAATGGCATTCAACCTTCGAAATCGCAGTGTTGTAAAGCTCTTAGATTTCACACAAAAAGAGATCGATTTCTTATTAAAACTATCCGCTGATCTAAAATCAGCCAAATATGGCGGCTATGAACAACCGAAACTAGAGGGGAAAAATATCGCTTTGATCTTCGAGAAATCTTCCACGCGCACTCGCACAGCTTTTGAAGTTGCAGCTTATGATCAAGGCGCGCATGTCACTTATCTTGGTCCAAGCGGCACACAAATCGGCAACAAAGAGTCAATGAAAGACACGGCGCGTGTTTTGGGCAGAGTATATGATGCAATCGAATATCGAGGTTTCGCACAATCAACCGTAGAAGAGCTTGCCGAATATTCAGGCGTACCCGTTTACAATGGCTTGACGAATGAATTTCATCCCACGCAGGTTCTGGCTGATCTGCTTACCATGATCGAACATAGCGACAAGCCGCTCTCTAAGATTTCCTTCTGCTATCTCGGAGATGCACGTAATAATATGGGTAATTCCTTGATGGTGGTTGGTAGTCTAATGGGAATGGATGTGCGCTTAGCTGCGCCGAAGAGTCTCTTCCCTGAAGAGGGTCTGATCCAACAATGCAAAGAAATTGCTGTGAATACCGGCGCTAAACTAACATTGACCGAGGATGTCTCTGAGGGAGTAAATGGCGTAGATTTCTTATATACAGATGTATGGGTTTCTATGGGTGAACCCGAATCGGCATGGGAAGAACGTATCCAATTATTGAAACCCTATCAGATCAATACCAGCGTGATTGAAAAAACCGGTAATCCGCAAGTGAAATTCCTACACTGCCTACCATCTTTTCACAATCGAGAGACGAAAGTTGGCGAAGAGATCTATCAAAAATATGGTTTGAATGGGATGGAAGTAACTGATGATGTTTTTGAATCGGAACATTCGATTGTATTTGATCAATCAGAAAATCGAATGCATACGATTAAGGCAATCATGGTGGCAACCTTGGGTGATTAATACGTCAGAATAATTAAATTATCTTACATACACAAAACCATTCCAGCTATGATCGAGGTGTAAAGGATAAAAAAAAGGAAAAGGCTTTGAGTAGCATAAATTTTCTAGTACCAGAAGATATCAATTTCGAAGAAACCTTGCAGATGATCGCCGAACAATTCAGCATTGTTTCTGATCGCGAAGAGAAAGTTGAGATCAATTATCTAGATACGTTTGATTGGCGACTGTTTCAAAAGGGTTTTGTGCTCAGCCAATCTAAAGACGACTTGATCTTAGAGCGAGTCAGTGATGGTAGAGAAACTCAGCGGACTTCTTGCGATATTGAGCCTGTCTTCGCCAAAGATATCCCGGACAGCCCGCTCAACCAGGCAATTACAGCGATCATTGAGATGCGCGCATTGATCAAACAGGCTGATTTCGCGTTCAATTTGAAGAATTATCGCGTATTGAACGATGACCTAAAAACCGTGACGCGTATGCTAGTGGAGGAAACATTATCAGATGAACAAGTTAAGACTCCAACACAAGTCAGTTTGATCCCAATTCGCGGATACCCTCGTTTCTTCCGAGCTATTACCAATATCCTTACGAGCAAAGGGTTTATCGAAAGTTCCTATCAAGACATCTTAATCCAGCGATTAAAGAATAAAGGGATCAAGATAGGAGCTTACTCTTCGAAATTAGATTTCAAGCTCGATCCGCAAATGCGTGCTGATGAAGCTACCAAAGTCATCCTGCGCTTTTTACTCGATGTGATCAAGCAGAATGAAGAGGGAATCATAGAGGATATCGATACAGAATTCTTGCATGATTTCCGGGTGGCGATTCGACGTACGCGCTCAGCATTGAGTCAAATCCCGAGCGTCTTTCCTAATGAGATAAGCGAACGCTTTCGAAACGACTTTGCCACACTGGGAAATATGACCAATGAACTACGAGACCTGGATGTATATCTATTAGATGAGGAACGCTATAAGGCGATGCTTCCCGAATTCCTGCAACCTGCGATCAAACCAATGTTCGATCATTTACGCAATAAAAGATGCGCTGCCTTAGATGCTGTGCGGGAAGGACTTAATTCAAACGAATACGCACTCATCCTAAGAGACTGGGAGGTTTTTCTAAATCAACCCGATCTAATTGAACCCATCCCCGAAAACGCTGAGCGTGGGATTAAACCATTGGCAAGTGAAAGGATCGATAATCGATATCGGCGCGTCACTAAGACTGGACAAAAAGCGTTGGAAATTAAAGATGAGGAATTACTGCATAAATTACGGATTGACTGCAAGAAATTACGCTATTTGTTAGAATTCTTCAGCAGCCTTTATACTCAAGATGAAGTTTATAACTTGATTGGTCAACTAAAAATACTCCAAGATAACCTTGGCGAATTTCATGATTTAGTTATTCAACAAGAATACCTGTTAAGAATTTCTGATGAGCTAACCAATTCTGGTAAATTGGAACAAATCACGTTATTAAGTATTGGGAGCTTGATCGGCACATTTGAGGATGAAAAGCTGCGTGTAAAGGATGAATTTGCAGAAATATTTCAGCATTTCGTTTCAAAAGAAAATCGGACATTGTTCAAGAAATTGTTCAGGATAGAGGAGAATTCATGACAACGCTTGCAGTTTATAGCATTAAAGGTGGTGTAGGCAAAACAGCTGCTGCGGTAAATATCTCTTATCTCGCCGCGCAATCGGAACTACGGACATTGGTTGTTGATCTTGATCCTCAAAGCTCAGCGACCTATTATTTTCGTGTTCAACCAAAGATCAAGAAGAATGCACGGGGGTTGTTCAAATGGGGAAGAGGAATCGACAGAAGCATTAAAGGAACGGATTACAAATATCTTGATTTACTCCCCGCTGATTTCACTCACCGTAATCTGGATATTATCTACAATCGACTGCGAAGTTCCAAACACAGGTTAGAAAGGGTCATCAAACCACTCGAAAAAGAATACGACTTCATTATCATAGATTGTTCAGCAACGATCAATATCCTAGCAGAGAATATCTTTAACACCGCAGAATACCTCCTCGTACCAATCATCCCAACCACTTTGTCTGTGCGAACTTATTCACAACTAAGAAATTTTCTCAAGAAGAAAGACTTTAATTTAGAAAGAATGTTTGCCTTCTTTTCAATGGTCGATCGGCGCAAGAATATGCACAACGAATTAATCAAATCCGTTTCAAAAAAGTATTCGGGGATCATGAAAACCAATATCCCCTATCTTTCGATCATTGAAAAGATGGGTATCGAGCGTCAACCCGTATTAGCTTATGCACCGAAATCGATCGCAGCATCGGCTTATGAGGCATTATGGTTAGAGCTGCAAGAAGGTATGAAGAATAAATCGCAACTGTATTGATTAAAATACATTATTAATTCTATCAAGATCGAAAGGGTTATAATAGATATGATAGAGAATATTATATGAACCAAAAAGTCGTAGAAGCTAATAAGAGGATCGGTTTTGTCTCCACTCGTTTCGCTGGCACAGATGGCGTTTCTTTGGAAGTCAGAAAATGGGTTCATGTATTAGAGGAATTGGGACATGAATGTTTCTTCTTCGCGGGTGAATCCGAATGGGAAGAAGAGCGATCCATTGTCGTTCCTGAAGCTCATTTTAATCACCTGACCATTCGAAAACTTGAAAGTGATTTATTATCAGATCCCAATTGTAATGAGTACCTATGAAATTTATCGTATCGATATCAAACCAAAAGGGTTTCATATCATTGAATTTAATGAATATGTGACAACACAAACCGTACAAAAAACACGCGATATCCTTCTCAATCCAGGATACGCGAAAGAAATTGGCGAAATCAATTACGAGATCGCCAGACAGCACTATTCTTTTGATGTGCTAGAGAAAAACCTTGCCGCTCTAATTAGTCAAAGAGCAAGTCAAAAAATAAATAAAAAGTATTAAAAGGAGTAAATTATGTCAAACTTAGCAAGCAAAATACCCGCTGGTGTTGTGACCGGAGACCTTGTTCAAGAAGTATTTGCAGATGCCAAAGCTAATCATTATGCATTACCAGCCGCGAATGTTGTTGGAACCAACAGCGTAAACGCGGTTCTGGAAACAGCCAGAGACGTCAATAGTCCTGTAATATTACAATTCTCCAGTGGAGGCGCTGTCTTTTTCGCTGGCAAAGGATTAAGTAATGATAATCAACAGGCAACGATCATCGGAGGGATATCCGGCGCAGAACATGTGCATAAAGTGGCTGCGTTATATGGCACACGCGTAATTCTACATACAGACCACTGCCCCAAGAAAGATCTACCATGGGTTGATGGACTTCTCGATGCAGGCGAAGAATTCTATAAAGTGCATGGTATCCCCTTATACAGCTCGCATATGCTTGATCTCTCTGTTGAACCAATCAAAGAAAATATAGAGATCAGTAAACGTTACCTAGAGAGAATGAGCAAAATGGATATGACTCTAGAGATCGAGCTAGGCATCACTGGTGGAGAAGAGGATGGAGTCGATCACTCAGATGTAGAAAGCTCACGTCTTTATACTCAACCCGAAGATGTAGCCTATGCTTATGAGGAACTGAAGAAAGTAAGCGATCGCTTCACAATCGCCGCCTCCTTCGGGAATGTACATGGCGTCTATAAACCCGGTAATGTTGTTCTTCGCCCTGATATCCTGCTCAATTCCCAAAAATATATCCAGGAAAAATACGGGACAAGTGAAAAACCGGTCGACTTTGTGTTCCATGGAGGTTCAGGATCTACGCTCGAAGATATCCGTGAAGCAATTTCTTATGGCGTTATTAAGATGAATATCGATACTGATTTGCAATGGGCTTTCTGGGATGGTGTTCTAAATTACTATAATGAGAATAAGGATTATCTACAAGCGCAATTAGGCAACCCAGAAGGAGAAGACAAACCGAATAAGAAATATTATGATCCAAGAAAATGGCTCAGAAAAGGAGAAGACTTTTTCCGAGCTAGACTAAAACAAGCTTTTGAAGACCTGAATGACATCAACCGATTAGGTTAATTTCATTATCACACTTAAGCAACTCTGGGATAAAATATATCCCAGAGTTGTGTTGGATCACGAGAAGCTTGGATGATATCAAAAGCTTTCTTTTTAACCCTTCAACAAAATAATATCAGAACATCCCTGACACTCAAAATAACATCATGCTGTATTCTGTTCATGGAAAAAGTTATCCACTAGGTGTAACCCTATTCAACGAGGGGGTAAATTTTTGTATTCATTCCAAAAATGCATCGGGAATAGATTTGCTCTTTTTTGATTCAGTAGATGACTCTCAACCAGCAAGAATCATATCCTTAGATCCAAAAACCAATCGCTCCTTCCACTATTGGCATACTTTTGTACCTGGAGTGAAAGCTGGTCAAATTTATGCCTATCGAATCTCCGGTCCTTATCAACCGGAAATGGGAATGCGATTTGATAACGAGAAGGTTTTACTAGATCCATATGGGCAAAGTGTGATTGTCCCCAAAAATTACAGCCGCAAAGCTGCTGCTGTACCTGGAGATAATACTGCTTTTGCGATGAAGAATGTCATTGTGGATTTAGACCAATATAGTTGGGAAAATGATGAACCATTGAATATCCCATTCACGGAGACGGTGATCTACGAAATGCATGTACGTGGATTTACACAACATTCAAACTCAGGAGTGACCGCTGAAAAAAGGGGCACCTATGCTGGTGTGATCGAAAAAATCCCCTATTTAAAAAGCTTAGGCATAACGGCAGTCGAGTTAATGCCAGTCTTCCAATATGACGTACAGGACGCCCCACAAGGTCTTACCAATTATTGGGGATATTCCCCCGTTTCTTTCTTCGCGCCACACACTGGCTATAGCAGCCAGTATGCTCCCATGGATGTGATTGATGAATTTCGGGACATGGTGAAGGCGCTCCATCAAGCGGGAATCGAGGTCATCCTAGATGTTGTTTACAACCATACCGCTGAAAACGATGAACATGGTCCGACATATTCTTTTCGAGGAATCGGGAACCGCACATACTATATGCTCGAAAAAGATCAAGCTAAATATGCCAATTATAGCGGCACTGGAAATACGCTCAACAGCAATCATCCAATCGTACGTCGTTTAATCATCGATAGTTTACATTATTGGGTTGAGAAAATGCATGTTGACGGATTTCGCTTCGATCTAGCTTCCATCTTGTCACGCGGCGAACACGGAGAACCGTTGGCTAATCCACCCATCCTATGGGATATTGAAACCGACCCTATTTTTGCAAGCTCAAAGCTGATCGCAGAAGCCTGGGATATTGGGCTATATCAGGTAGGTAACTTTATCGGAGATCGTTGGAAAGAATGGAACGGACGCTTTCGAGACGATGTACGCAGTTTCATTCGAGGCGATCAAGAAAGTGTACCAAAACTCCCCAAACGCATCTTAGCTAGTCCGGATCTTTTTTTACATGAAGAACGCGAGCCTGAGCAAAGCATCAATTTCATTACCAGCCATGACGGTTTCACACTCAATGACCTTGTCTCATATAATCACAAACATAACGAAGCCAATAATGAAAGCAATCGAGACGGGACAAATGATAATATCAGTTGGAACTATGGCATAGAGGGACCTACCGATGATCCTGATATTGAAACTCTGCGCAAGCAGCAGATCAAGAATTTTCTAATGATCAACTTATTATCCCTAGGTGTACCGATGTTACTGATGGGAGATGAAGCACGTCGAACACAACTTGGGAATAACAATGCCTATTGTCAAGATAACGAAATCAGTTGGTTTGATTGGAGCTTTCTAGAAAAAAACGCCGATATCTACCGTTTCACAAAAATGTTGATCCAGTTTCGGAAATACCTTGACTTTTTGAGCGCTGATCGAGATTTAAGCCTATCCCAACTGCTTGAATTAGCGAAGATCCGCTGGCATGGTATACAATTGAATCAACCTGATTGGGGAAGATCATCCCATAGTCTAGCCTTTAGCGTCTTAAATGGTTACGCCATTTTCTACTTTATTCTGAACGCTTCAAATAAACCCTTGTTATTTGAACTCGAAGAGATCCCAAGTCACTTTAGTGGCGATTGGCAGCGAGTGATCGATACATCCCTTGAATCCCCAAATGACTTCACCCCAATTGCCGAAGCTCCTATTCACGATGACCTCTATTATAAAGCGCAAGCCCATTCGATTGTCCTGCTTATTGCTGAACGAACGGTAACCCAAAAACCTGAATAAAGGCGCTGCTGTATATAGGGGAGAAATAAATAATTACCCTAGTCCTGGGTCATCTCTTGGGTTACCATCGAGATACATGTTCATATCACACGATAAGGGATTGTTTTCGAATAGAAGAAAAGCTATTCTGAAGACATGAACACATTCAATTACAAAACAAGTTCATTGAACTACAAAACAAGTTCATTGACTGAATTTATTTCTGAGATCGAAGTCGATGATCATGCCGGTTATTCAGCGCGCTTGCTGGTGCTTGCCGGTCCGTTTGCAGCTAGTCAGACTATGTTAGAGTTCGCTGCTCATCTAGCTCTGCGAGGAGCGGTAAAGGTGCTCGACGGAGGCAACCGCTTTAACGCTTACACCGTAGCACGCGTGTTACGTTCGCTGGATGCAAAGGACCTCATGCAAGCTCTGGCACGTATCGAGGTGGCGCGCGCTTTCACCTGCTATCAAATGACGGCTATGCTAGAAAGCGCCATCCCGCAAAAAATTCCCACACTGGTGATTGACTTATTGGATACATTTTATGACGAGAGCGCAGCGCTAGACGAGCGCATCCGATTAGCAAGACGCAGTGCAGCACACCTACAACGATTAAGCCGGCAGGCGCCAGTTGTAGTCAGCCTACGCCCACCACCGCCCTCCCAAAACGACCCTACCGGTTTACAAGAGATCATCCGAGAGGCAGCCGATCGCTTCTACTTTCAGGAGATGCTCCCTGAAACACCGGTTCTGAAACTTTTTTAGAAAGGAGATCTATGGGACGTACACTACCATCAATCACCCAAGCCTATCTGCAAGAACAAGATGCATTGCAGCGCTTTCGGCGTGCACTGCGGCGTAGCGATCAATATGCACTAGATGACTTGCTCGCCTCAGCTCGTCAGCATTTAGCAGCGGCAGCTTATGCAGCCCATCCACTGCCATTTGAGACATTCCTACTGTCCATGTTGTTAGAAGAGCATAAACGCGTTCTGCAGTTAGAAAGATTGGTCGAGGAACTTACGGCGGATCAAAACAATGAAGTATGAGCGAATATACCGGTTGGCTATTAGATCTATATCCCGACAAGAAAGAGGGGGTTGTGCTTTGGTTAGCAAGCGAAGACGGAGAACGTCACCGCTTTCATCATTCGTTTCCAGTCATATTCTACGTTACTGGTACAACCGCGCGCTTACGCGAACTCTGGAAATATCTCCAGTCACAGTCAGAAAAAGTTGAATTAGCGCGCACCCAACGGCGTGAATTATTCTCCAAAGAACCACTGGATGTATTGCAAATCCAGGTTCCACAGACCAATAAACAAACTCGTCTTTTCCAAAACATCAGTCAGATGTTTCCAGAGCTGACTTATTTTGACGCAGATATTCCGATTGCGTTGAGGTACGCGGCGGTATTCCATACCTTTCCCCTAGCACGCTGTAAGATCACGGCTGACGAAGAACAAGAAGTGCAGGATATTGAAGCGCTTGAAACCCCATGGACGATCAATCCAGAAGCGCCACCGCTGCGTATTCTACGCATGTCTCCCGACGAAGACCCGAATCATAAAGCGCCAAGTCATTTATTGATCGATGCCGAGCAGCATAGCTATCGATTGGCATTAGAGCCAAGTCGACCTTTGTTGATCAACCTGCGCGCCATCTTCAATCGGCATGATCCGGACCTGATCCTGACCACTTGGGGAGACACATGGCTGCTGCCCTATTTGCTAGAGCATATGCGGGCAATGAATATTGTTATTCCTCTCAACCGAGATCATAACCGGCAAGCCTCTTTTCGCCCAGAACGCTCCTATTTCTCCTATGGTCAGGTCATATATCGAGGTAAACAGGTACATCTATATGGTCGTTGTCATATTGATTGCCGAAATGCCATGCTTTGGGATAGCTATGAAATGGAAGGGTCATTCGAAACGGCACGGGTAACCGGCTTACCCCTACAAACAGCGGCGCGCGTCTCGCCCGGCACAGGCATCTCGGCAATGCAAATGCTGACTGCTCTACGTCAGGGCATTTTGGTACCTTGGCATAAACAGCAATCTGAAACCCCAAAAACAGCGCTGGACATGTTCATGGCAGACCAAGGCGGCATGGTTTACCAACCTTTGATTGGGCTCCATCACGATGTAGCTGAGATCGACTTTGTCTCAATGTATCCGGGTATTATGGTGAACTTTAACATTTCTCCAGAGACGGTGCATGGAAAGCGACATAAAGCAGCAGAGCTAGCTCCAATAGAAACGCTAGCGGGTGACTCGAGCCCAGGACTAGTTCCACAAACCCTGGCGCCTTTACTCGAGAAACGGTTGGTACTTAAAACAGCGCTGATGACTCTACCGACCTGGTCACCGAAATATCCGCTATACAAAGCACGCGCTTCTGCGCATAAATGGCTGCTGGTAACTTGTTTTGGGTATCTTGGCTACAAGAATGCGCGTTTCGGTCGGATCGAATCACACGAAGCGGTCACAGCCTATGGGCGAGAAGCGCTCCTACGCGCCAAGGAGGCTGCAGAAGACATGGGATTCACGGTCCTACATATGTATGTAGATGGTATGTGGGTAAAAAAGCCGGGTGTATCGAAAGTCGCAGATCTGCAATCATTGCTGGATGAGATCACCGACCGCACTCACTTACCAATCGCATTAGAAGGGATCTACCGCTGGGTGGCTTTTCTGCCCTCGCGCCAGAACAAGCGCGTGCCTGTTCCCAATCGCTACTTTGGAACTTACCAAAACGGCACGCTCAAGATACGCGGTATTGAAGCGCGCCGTGGTGATGCGCCGGCTTTTGTGGCAGAGACACAGATGCAAATCTTGAGAATTCTCTCCCAGGATGGATCAAAAAAACCTTCAATAGAGAGCTTGCAAAGCGCGCTGGCGCTTGTGCACCAAAAACTCAAGAAACTGCGCGCCGGACGTATGCCGCTGGAGGACTTGATTGTCAGCCAAAGACTAAGTCGCGAACTGGAAAACTACCGACAGCCCTCGCCTCCAGCACGGGCAGCTACTCAGTTGGCAAAAAACGGTAGGGTATTACGCGCTGGTCAACGAGTGCGTTTCCTTTACACGCTTGGGGAGCCAGGTGTTTACGCATGGGATTTACCCGATCGCCCAAAACCAGAAATGATAGATATTGAACGCTACAGCAAGTTAATGCTGCGCGCTGCTCATTCTGTTCTGGAACCTTTCGGTTATGATGAAGCTCAAGTATCTGAACAGATTAGTGAAATCCCCGCGCAGCAGTTAAAATTGCCCTTACCCAGTCGATTCAGTACTTCAAGATCAGAATGGAATCGCGAATTTTTACAGCCAAGTATGAGCGCTATGGTTTTCCCTTAAAAGAAATCTTACGATTTGTATGATTACCCTCACTTAAACGTAAGATGATAACGCCAAATATAATCAGAATACTCCCCACCCATTGTGGAATGGTAAATATTTCATTCAAGATGAAGTAAGCCAGCACTGCTGTAATAGCTGGTTCAAGGGTGGCAATCAGGTTTGCTACGCTGGCGGGTAAATAGGAGAGGCTTAATGTATAAAGACCATATCCCCCAATGGTTGGCCCAACCGCTAAAATGATCAAAATGATCCATCCAGACCATGCCTCACCCAACCAAAATAAGTTAGGGGATGCTACGTCGGTTGGCAGATATTTGAAAAAGAGATTGTATATAAATAAAAAGGGTACCGCGAAGATAAAAGAATACAGCATAGTCGTCCATGGATAAATAGAGCGGTGTGAAGCAGCCTTACCCATTAGACTATAACCAGCAAAGGCTAAACCGGAAAGAAGACCTGTTGCAATGCCAAGTGTATTTATCTGCCATGCAGCGTAATCATAAGCGCCAGACACAAATACACATCCAACCATGCTAAATGTAATCGCGATGATTTTCAAGGCGCCCAAATCTTCGGAAAAGAGGCGCCAGCCTAAAACCGCGGTGAAAGCGGCTGAGCTATAGGCTAAAACCGTAGCAACAGCAGCGCCATTAAGCGCTACAGAGACCGTCCACAAAGAGTTAAATAAAGAAAGCTCAATACCGAAGAGAATAATAAAAGGAATGTGTTTTCGATCCAGAGATAAATGATCAGGGAATCGTGATGCAATGAATAGGAAAAGAGCGAGAGCGACAAATAAATCTCGCCAAAAGGCTAAAACCAGGGGAGGAAGATGGTAAATTTCGGTCAGGTAGCGAATAAAAACACCTGTTGTAGACCATATGATTGTACCAACTAAACAAATTATGTAACCACGAGTAAGATCAGGTACAGATTTTTCTTTTTTCGTCTCGATGTTCAAATTTGTCTCCTGAGAACGCCTAATATTGGGTGTATATTACCATCAAGCATAAAGAATTGGATAGAGTAAACAAATATTGATCAAGAAAAGGTGTAAAATAATATAATAACCTGTCGATGATCGTTTCTACTAACCATATGTGAAAGAAAACGCAATGATCGAGACGAATAATAAAGAATAGCTTAGTTTGATCAATACATAGACTAATTTTATTTACTACTATATATATTATTAAGGAGAATACAATGACAATCGTATTAGATGGTTCCGGGTTAACGATAGAGAAATTAGTAAATATCGCTCGGAATGGAGAAAAAGTCTCACTTCATCCAGATGCTTTAGAGCGGATCAAAACCTGCCGGGCAATGCTCGAGAAGAAGATCGACGCCCACGAAATCATGTACGGAGTAAATACTGGCATTGGCGAATTTTCCGAAGTGGTTCTAACAGATGAACAAGTTGAACAATTTCAACGCTATTTGATTTACAACCATGCAGCTGGTATTGGAGAACCAGCGCCAATCGAATATGTAAGGGCTGCCATGGCTGGTCGCATTAATGTACATGCACATGGTAATTCTGGCTGCCGTCCTGAAATTACACTCACTTTAGTTGAAATGTTAAATAAAGAGGTCACTCCGGTTGTATGTCAAAAGGGCTCAGTAGGAGCAAGCGGCGATTTGGCGCCAATGTCACAAATTGCTTTATTGATGATGGGAGAAGGAGAGGCGTATTACCAAGGTGAACGCCTACCCGGGAAAGTAGCGTTGGAGAAAGCTGGTATCCCAATTCCAAATCTACAAGCAAGAGATGGACTAGCAATCATCAATGGTTCCAATTTATTGACCGCGATGAGCGCCTTGCATCTCTATGACATGAATCGCTGGTTGAAACAAGCTGAAATTGCCTGTTCAATGACCCTTGAAGCGCTCTATGCAAATATGAAGCCCTATGATACCCGTTTACATGAATTACGCGGCTTTCCGGGAGCAGTACGATCCGCGAAGGCAATCAGGAAGTGTATTGACGGGAGCGATCTGTTATCTGGCAAGCTCAAGATCAAAGTCCAGGATGCCTATTCGATGCGCTCCTCTCCCCAAGTAATTGGAACTGCTCATGATGCAATCGCCTTTGCACGCAATCAAGTCGAAATTGAATTGAATGGCGTGGGAGACAATCCTATCTTCATCCCAGAAGACAATGCGACACTGACTGGCGCGAATTTTCAGGGTTCGCCAGTTGCCCTCCCTATGGATATGGCAGGCGCGGCGATCACAATGGTCTCGGTCATATCCGAACGACGGCTTAATCGTCTAACAAATCCTGCTTTGAGTGTTGGATTACCAGCATTCTTAACCAAAGGAGCTGGGATGTTCTCGGGTTTGATGCTCAGTCAATACGCAGCCGATATGTTGATCGTTGAGCAACGTATCCTTTCTGCGCCGGCAAGCATTGGTTCAATTCCCGCCGCGGCAGATCAGGAGGATTTTGTCTCAATGGGTATGAATACCGCCATCAAGAACGCCCAAATTCTTGATAATGCCTATGGCATCTTGGGAATTGAATTTATGGCAGCCGCGCAAGCGCTTGACTTCCGAGATTTTCAACCAGGGAAAGGGGTTCAAGTCGCCCATGATGTGGTTCGTAAATACGTGGATCATCTCGATGAAGATAGACCGCTTTATCCTGATCACAACACCATGAAGGCGCTCGTTAAATCTTGTGAAATATTAGAAAGCGTTGAGGACGCGGTAGGAAGTTTGGAATAAAAACCAAAAATCAGATCTATAACCAAAAAGACAACCATAAGAGGTTGTCTTTTTAATATCTAAATCTAAATACAGCTATTGGAGAGGTTCCACCGAAACAACCTGATCAAAGGCATTAATATTTAGTATCCATTCACTGCCAAGTTGAAAACGCTGAAAGTCATTATAATCGCTAACTGAATATGAATAATTTCCATCTGAAGAATCAAAGATCACAAGATAACTTTCACTTCTCTCTCCCAAACGTTGATTGGTACGCAAAGTTGGATCAGGGGAAGTGACTGAGAATCCCGTACCGCTTTGACTAATGTTATCGACGACCTGCCACTCATCGATTTCATACTCACAGTAAGGCAAATAGACTTCAAACTCACAATCTTGCACAACCTGTCCTTGTCCAGTTCCTGTATCGATGGTGTATGGCGTCCCACATACTTTGTCATAATTACCACCGGAAGGCTCATTCTGTTGAGTATGATGTAATTCATCTTCACATTGACCTATTCTAGCATCCAAGGGAACTTCACTCTGCCATGTATGATAGGTGACAGGAAGCAATTCTTCAATTTCAACACTGTTTTCCCATTGAACTTCTTGTACAATACCATTTAGGCTTTCTTTTGCAGATGAGAAAAAGATAAATGCAATTAAAACGATCACACATATTAGCGTAATGAATATGCCTAACCCAACGAAAAGAAGACCCGGTTTTTTACTTGGTGGAGATGTCTGGAGCGGTTTTGATGGTGGAGAAGTTTTTATTTGAGGCTCTTCTTTCTGTAAAGTGAGAGGCGATCCACACTGAAAGCATTTCAAGTTGGTCTCTAAATTCTCAGCGCCACAATTTGGGCAAATGATCTTTTTACTAGGCGTGGCTTTATACGCTCCAACAACTTTCCCTTGGGTACGGCTTTTGCCTTCAGTGAGGTCAGCTCCACATTGTGAGCAAACCTTAGCATCGGCTGGGTTGCGAGCGCCACAAAACGCGCAATGAATATCAGCCCCCTTCTCAACCTGTTTCTTTAATTCCTCATCAACAACAAGTTCCTTCCCTTGTACTTGTTCAAATTGAACATCTTCAGGTTGAGGAGCGCCACAACTTAAACAAGTTTTTTCAGGACCTGGATTCCGGTTTCCGCACTTCGGACAAGTCCATTCCAATTCAACAAAGCCTAATGTTTCGCGAGACATCATAACTCCTTTGGATTTTCAATGTAAATCATATTTTCACAGATTATTAAGAGTTCTCGGATAAAAAACAATCATCGGAATTCGTACCCAAACAGGCGCTAAACCCGCTTGCCACAATGATTACAGAATTTACTATTTGGTTTTAAAGGATGTCCACAATAAATACAGTGAGCTTTAGTTCTGTCTTCAGGAGCGCTTTGATCTATGGAATAACCACAATATGAACAAAAACGCGCTCCTTTGCGAAGTTTTGACCCACAGCGAGGACAAGTATTACCCTGGTCTGGCTGAATATCAGGTGGAGGAGTAATGGAAGGATAATGAGGCATTGGATAGACAGGCTCTCTGTAGGAATATTGTCTTGATTTTCGAGAACGACGCGATAGCATCACCGCCCCTAAGATTCCAATACCACTTAGACCGATTATCCCAGGTAATAAAACACATGCAAAAAAACTAATTAACAGGCTTTTTGAATCTTCTTCATCTTCTGGTTCCGGAGTTACCGTAGGAGATGCTCCCCCCATAGGGGTCGCTGTTTGGATGGAGGCTTGAGTGGGAGGTACAACCTGTGTGGGTACAGTCGTAGGCGATGGGTTCACAGTTGGAGCAATTACCGGTGGTGTCGGTAAAACCCCTATCGTAGGAGGGGATCCAATATTCAAACGCCCATAACCAAAAAGATAATCCGGACCAGGACTCCCTAGATCGATGGCATTTGATTTTAAAAAATCGGCAATATCTTGGGGAGAATAATCCGGAAATGCCTCTAATATCAAAGCGGCAACACCAGCAACATGCGGCGTTGATGCTGATGTACCATAAAACGCTTCCCCATAGGCAGCGCTATTCGTTCCATCAGGAGCGCTGATATCAGGTTTAAAACGACCATCATTCGTCGGTCCTTGGGAACTAAAAGGTTCAAGTGAATCATCTCCCCAATAAGTCGCTCCAATCGTAAATGCTTCCGCGGCATCAGCAGGAGATCCAAGCGAGTATTCTTTTGTATAATACTCAATTTCACCATTATAGATAAAAAAATCCAGGATCACCTGTCTAGTGACATTCGCTCCGTAAAATGCAATACTATATGGTCCTGAGTCAGAAAACTGATAAGAAATATATTCAACTGCATCCCCCGGACCAGATTGAATATTTTGTGAACTCGCAATATCATTCTTATAAGAATCTACAATAAATAGGTCTAAATTTTGATCTCCAACATCCCAGTCATCCCAATTTAGAACAAATTTCACCACATCACCTGGTTCGAAAGCTAACATCTCATCGCCATCGCCAAACTCATGGAAACCATCTCCATCATAGTCGGTAAAATAGGCACGGTAATGTGTATCGGCATAATTCCCTGCAGAATTAACCCAGAATATGCCATTAGACACTGCTTGTCGAACAGCATAGGTGCCAGGACCAGTGCCATCCTTTGGACCATACAACCAACTTGAAGAATGTGTAATGATATCAACACCTTGCTCAATCAACCAGCTAACCGCTTGGTTTGTTTCTGTCTCTGTTTCTGAAGCAACTAAATACAACTTTGCAGAAGGGGCGATGTCATGGACAATTTCGGCACAAGCAGTCCCATGAACACTTCCGGTTGCATCAGCTGCTGTACCTGCAATGAACGATTCAACGATCAAATCTGCTGGAAGATCATCGCCCAACAAATATTGATAACCATCAAAACCCCCATCGAGGACTGCTATCTTAACTCCCTCGCCAGTGTATCCCTCCAATTGCCAACTTTCCGCGCCAATCATGGCTAAGGATTCTAAATATACCGAGCCCACATCCTGAATGCTTATCATCGGCATACGAATACGGACAATATTCTCCAATCCACTAATATTTAGGAATAAACTTCCTGGACGTTCTGATTGAAGCGATTCCTTCAATAATTCCAAAGGTATCGCAATATCCATCATATTATTACTCACAGCAGTAACTTTAATTCCAATAGACTCAAATTCATCCTGAAGTTCATCCGTCTCAGTTGTATTGAGTTCAAGCGTCAATCTTAATTCATCATCATCCGATAATAAACCACGTTTACGCGCCAAGTCATAAGCTGCGCTTTCTCCCCCCTCTTCATAGGCAATCAGAAATTCTTTATAGACCGAATCAAGCTTTGTATCTTGCAGAATTGAGCTTAATTCCGGATAATCTTCAACTAATTCGGAGAGTGAAGAAGGAGGTAAAAGTTCAAATGGTTGATCAGAAGAATCCTGATGGGTTTTGAAGTAAAACCAAGCGCCAACAATAGCAACGATAAGGAATAATAGTGAAAAGACGGCTAATAATAAAATCAGCCATGTAGAGGAAAACTTACGCTCCAATTTGGTTACACCAAGCGGTTTCGTATCCGGTGAGGATTTGGTTGACATATTATTCCTCCAAAGAAACTGGAACTAGCCAATAATTATCGCTATCGCCTTCCGCTGTCCAACCTGTCATGCCAGTCTTTTGGGAATGAATACGCCACCATATCCATTTATTGGAGCAAGATGGTCCTTCGATAATATCAACTAATTCACCAGGTTGAATGAAACCAATCACAAGCGCATTGGCGCTGGGTTGTGTACGGACACGATTAGGAAGAGGTGGATCAGTGCTCACAAAGGCAGTTTCGCCTACGTGCAGTCTTGAAAGATAGATACCGGGGCAAGCTTCCCACTTACCGGTAGGGTCTTCCGTGCTTGTGGAGGTAGGTGATTCGACTTGAATTTGGGTTGGACTCGAAATAGGTTCAGTGGGAGGCGCTAAGGTGGGTATTGATGTGGGAGGTATGGTTAATTCTGTGATCATCGTTGCTGTAGGAGAAATTGGTTCAGCGGTAGGCGCCTGCGGACTGGATAGCTGCTGAGCGAGCGCTGTTTGCGTTAAGAATAGATCCAAGCGGATTACTGTAGGTGTTGATTTTTGCGAAGACAAGTATAAATAGGCTCCAATCGCAGCCACAACTGTGGTAAGTAAACAAAAACCTAGGATCGCAATCAGCAACCAGAGCAACCAGTTTACGGATTTTTTAGGAGCAGACTCATATGAATTCGAAAAATCTTCAGCCATTTTTAATAACCTCCTTATGGTAGAGACCAGATTGTAAAGCCAACATATCCAGTAAATTCACCGGCGACTTCATCATCTTGATAAAAACCTGTAGCAATTGTGATATCTCCAGCATTCATGCGAGCTGATAAATCTAATTCAGCGATAAAGACATTATTCAAGTAAAAAAATCCTTTATCTTCATTTGCAATAATTTTGATTGTGTTCGATCCGCCTTCATCAACGTTCATATTTGTCGCTGAACCTTGATGGATGATTTCACCCTCAGTATCACCCGTATTGTTTTGGAGAACCCATTCTTTATCATCTTCTAGAATAAAACGGTATTGATCATTTTTCTCATCATCGCGGAACATAAAACCGTAATTCCAGGGCGCTAATGATGATGAATGTGGGTTAAAGAAAGTAGCTTCAACTATAAAATTCTTTATGCTCACTTCAGGTGCAAATTCAGCAACCAATCCATCTTCTTGATCATGTTCGAGATTGCCATCCTGCGGGCCAAATACGTTCTGACCGGATGCTTGAAGAGAAGCAATAAAACTTTCACGAGATTCGATTGTGGAAATTACTTGAGCAGTTGAGGTAGCCAGATTAGCTTCTATAGCTGTGTTCAGAGCAGCAGCTGTGGCTGTTGAATTTCGATCCGCTTGCGCCTGAGTTGCTAATTCGTTCGCTTCCAAATATAATAGGGCGCTGCTGGTAGAAGTGCGCTTTACTCTCTCTTGTAATGTCAACTGCATTTGTATTGCATCAGCCGTATCGGTTCGATCAGCAATATCCTGCTGTTCACCGATCATATATAAACCAAAAATAGCGGAAGATCCTAAACAAAGCAAAACCGCAGCGATAATCCCAATCCAGAGTAATCGACGGGGTTTCTTTTTTACCTCGGGTTTTAGCATCTCAGGAAAAGGTTGAATGATCGGTGGTGCGTCTGCAACTGCCCTTACCGTAGCTTGTGGTTGATCTCTTTCAGGACTGACGACTACTGTAGAACCAGTTTCGGTGAGAGCGGCTTTGAATTGCATTGCATTTTGAAAACGTTCTTCGGGTTCTAATTTCATCGCCTTGTCGATTGCATGACTTACTTGAGAAGTAACACTCTGGTTAATCTCATGGACAGGTGTGATCTTCTTCCCCCCCATCCGCTGAACGCTTTCCAAAGGTTCTTCTGCAGTAATCAGTTTATAAAGTGTCGCGCCCAACGCGTAAATATCTGTGCGGGCATCCGTATTTCCTTGTCCATATTGTTCAGGAGGCGCGTAACCTGGTGTGACTGCGCGTGCGCCCATAGTCGTCTTTAAATTCGGATCATAAACCTTTACCAACCCAAAATCAACTAACATCGCTTTTCCTTCTGGGGTAATGCGGATATTGGCTGGTTTGATATCGCGATGAAAAACGGAAGGTTTCCTAGAATGTAAATATGATAAGGCGTCCGCAACTTGTGAGACCCATTCCAGGGACTTGCTGACTGAAACCACTCCCTCGCGCTCTGTCAAACTAGCTAAATCCTCACCATCAACAAAGTCCATTACTAAATATTGCCCTTGTTCCTCAATAATGAAATGATCAATAACTCTAGGAAGATTGGGGTGGTTCAGATTGGCTAAAATGGTGGCTTCGCGCGCGAATTGACGTTTAGCTTCTGGCGAGGTGTCCAGGTTCTCCTTTACAGCACATGGTCGGTTGAGGCTGGTATCCCACGCACGGTAAACCGCTCCAAATCCTCCACGTCCTAATTCATGTTCAATCCGATAACGATTGTGCAATAATTCTTGAGGATCGAGAGAGGGTTGTTCCATAGATGGCGCTGACCCTTCAGAAACCCCTTGCAACAACGGTTCACCACAATTAGAACAGAATCTGGCGCTATCTCGATTAATTGTATTACAATGCGGACACTTATTGACTGTCATAACACTTTTCTACCTCAAATCTATGATTATTTACTTGATAATCTCGGTTTGTATCGACCAAATTGTGAAATCCTTATAATTCGTTACTTCACCAACTAACTCTTCATCTTCAAAAAGACCGGTAACAATAAAAATATCTCCAGAATTTGTACGTGATGATAAATCCAATTGTGAGATAAATTCATCATTAAGATAAAAAAAACCAACTTGATCGGTAAACTCTAAACGGATCTTGTTTGCATCATCTTGATTGATCTTTAGTTGTGGGATAGACCCATTATTGATCACTACTCCATTCGGATCACCAGAATTATTTATTAATTTCCAAGTTTGATCCGATTTTACTGCAAAACGGAATTGTACATTTTCTTCCACATGACGTAATACAAACCCATAGTCCCAGAGACCAGAAATTGGATCATAAGGATTGTAAAAAATAGCTTCAACAATGAAATCTTTTAAGTCCACAGAAGCGCTATCTGCTTCTATCATACCATCTTCTGGTTCATGAAAGAGGCTACCATTTGTTGGCCCGAAAATCAATACACGCGTGGCGTTAAGGGTAGCTTGGTAGTTTAGTTCATTCTGAGCTTGAACAGTTGATGTTTCACCAACAGCGAGATATTCCGCTGTATACGTCTTTGCTTGCTCAGTGAATTCTGCATTTGTGCTTTGTTCACTCATAAGTAGTAAACTAAAACCCGCGCCAACACAAAGACAGACAGAGATAACTCCGACAATTGCCAACCAAAACCAACCACTCTTTTGCTTGGGTTTACTATTCCGATCGAATGTGGCGTATTTGGGAAAAATTTCTTGTCTTTCGCGTGATGGACTAACTGCGGGATGAAAAGAAAGATCTTGAACCGGATTAACCAAAATAGTTGATTCGATTGCATTCAAGTCGGTTATAAATTGTTGCGAATCTTGATAGCGCTGTTCAGGATCAAGACTCATAGCTTGCTCAATGACGGAACTTATATGGTATGGAATGTTTGGATTTATTTGATGGGCAGGAAGCATACGACTACCAGCAATCCGTTGAACACTTTCCATAGGATCCTGACCTGTGAGTATCTTATATAAGGTTGCTCCTAAGGCATATATATCCGTACGAGTATCTGTTTTGCCTTTACCATATTGTTCTGGAGGAGCATAACCAGGTGTAACAGCACGTGCCCCCATAGTCGTCTGTAATTTTGGGTCGAAGATTTTAACCAATCCAAAATCAACTAATATCGCTTTCTCTTCTGGCGTGATGCGAATATTGGCTGGTTTGATATCTCGGTGCACTACAGGTGGTCGGCGGGTATGCAGATAGGATAATGCATCGGCGACCTGCGATATCCATTCTATAGATTGATTGAGCGGTAAATGCCCTACTCTTTGAATTCGACTCCCCAGGTCTTCCCCATCCACAAAATCCATCACCAAATATTGTCCTTGATCTTCGATAATGAAGTGATCCGTTACTCGTGGAAGATTAGGATGCGAGAGATTGGCAAGAACCGTTGCTTCGCGCTCAAATTGGCGCTGAGCTTCTGGCGAAGTATCAAGGTTTTCTTTTACAGCGCACGGACGTTTTAAATTTAAATCCCAAGCTCTATATACCGCACCAAAACCACCCTGCCCCAATTGTTTCACAATTCGGTATCGTTCTGCGATCACCTGTCCAGTTTGCAATGACATTCAAAAAACTCCAAGAAATACAATTGGATCACTCTATCATAACACTAGATGATATTCACTCCACATCCACAGGTTGGATGACTTGAACGTAGGTTATCCAACCGACACCTGTAAACGTAATTGTGCCCGGTACCGGCACATCCCCAATATCAGAAATCTGACAAAGGGGCAATTCTTCCTTATCAATGAACAAATCAAGAGAATCTCCTCTAAGAAAAACAAATCGGTAAGTATGTGTCTGAGTTCCTTCTAGATCTTTCTCACAGCGATTGTTTGTTAATGGTGTGTGTAGGATAATCCGATTTCTAAGTATTTCAAAATGTAACACAGTTAGGTCTTGATTTTCAGGACCACGAGTAAATTGTAATGGATCCCAATCAAATAACAACTTGAACTGAGGAAAAGTGTCGTTCAGTTGCCCTCGAAAGATTATTTCTGCTCCAGGAGAAATAAAGATCTGTTCGCGAGAGGTCACGCCTCCAGATCCGTAATCTTCTGAAGCTGCTAAATCCATCCAATTATCTCCTGGACCTTTACTGATCTTTGGACGAGGTTTTCCCCAAGATTTCCAATAAGCAGATATTGAACCATCAAAATCATCTTCGAAAAGGATAATCGTTTCAAATACCTCTGGGGCTTCAGTCTCGGTCAGTGTGATTACCTCAGTCGGTTGAAGATCTATGGTTGGAGTTATTGTTAATGAAGGAAGTAACGTCGCGGTAACCTCCAGTTCCTCTGTCTCAATGGGAAGAGGTGTGTCTGTTGCTATAGACGTTGGCATTGTTGTCTGAGTAGCACGATTAAACAAACCTAGAGGATCTTTAATATAGAGATAGGCGCCAGCAGCAACGACAATACAAATCAGAACCAGGACTAGTATTAACAACCAAATCAGTATTTTCTTGCGTTTTGGTTTTGGCTCCACCTTCGCAGGCGCCGGTGTTGGTGGAGGCGCTTTGACTTCCCTTTTAACTGTTACCTGTTCATGATCTCGCTTCTCCGCTTGTTCAGATTCAGGAATCATCTCAGGTATTTCATCCTCGGTTTCCCAAACAATTTCTCTTCCACATGAATTGCAGAATTTTGCGCCTGGACGGATTTTTTTACCGCAATATGGGCAAATCTCTTTCATTTCATTGGAGGCAGAACTATCGCTTTGTGCTCCAACCGATTGTTTAGAAGTGATCTCATAACCACAACTACCACAAAACTTAGCCCCCTTTCTAAGTGGCTTACCGCAATTTGGACAAGTCGCTGTCATATCTGCACTCCTTATTCGTATCCTTTATATCAGTTCCAAGTTTATGATGAAGATAAATCCATTCCGCAACTATTACAAAATTTAGCTCCTGGTCGCAACTTTTGACCACAATTAGGACAATAGGCTAAATCAAAATCAGCCTCTGGTGAAATCGTTTCTGTCGCTTCAATTTCATCCAAAACGGGTGTTCCGCACTTAGGACAGAATTTGGCATTCGCTCTTAATGGGTTCCCACAATTTTTACAAATCAACTCAATAGCAGACAATCCTGTAGGAGCTTGGAGGGTAGATCGAGGCATTTCATTGAATGTATCCGCAATAACCGTTGCTTCATAATCCTGCTGATTGAGTAATTCTTCATCATCCTGCGTTGGTTGAGGAGAAAAAAATGAACCATCTGGTTTTTCTGAGCGACCACGCTTTACGATCATCTGTACAGTCAAGGGTAATAAAAAAGCAAGGAATAATGGAAAAAGACAAAGTAAACCTACTAGACAATTCGATTGAATATTTACAAGATGTTGTTCGTAATAACCAGTACTCTCTTCCGCACTTCCTATTCGGACAATAACATCGCGACGGGTTCCATCATAAGTCGGGCGTGGGCTATGATAGGTGATTCGATATTGGTTGGCGATCACTGCTCCGATGTCTTCGATCACACCGGTAAAATCAGGATTCTTTGCAACATCATAATATTTTCCTCCTGTCTCCGTTGCTAGCAAGCGGTAATCATCGATATAGGGTGAAATGGAGTATATCGAAGTATTGTTCTCTGTGAGTTTGTCCAAAACAGATTGATATTCTAATTTTGGATCATCAAAAGACTGTCCATCGTCGCTAGGATCACCATAACGATGAGGAGTAGCATCGGTGATCAAGATAAGAACACTCTGAGCATCACTACGAAAGTTCATTTGACTCGCCCGGTGCAAGGCAGCAAAGCTATTTTCTGGTTCCTGATCTCCACCCTCCGCTTTCAAACCTTCCACCCATCCTCGAAAAGTACCGACGTCATCTGTGAGATGATTATCCTCGTAGAAAACTGCACGAACTTGATCGGAAAATGTTACTAGACCTAATCGATAATCACGTTCTTTGCTTTCAAGTTCTTCAGCAAAAGAAATACAAGTCTGAATCAAACCAGATATTTCATCTCCCATACTTCCGGTTGTGTCAAAAACAAAAACAACATCTACGGCGCGTTGATCGCCAATCCCTGCGAAGTCTAATAGCTCAACTTTTTCTTCATCTTCCAGAATTTCGAAATCATCACTTGTTAAACCAGTGACATAATTCCCATCATTATCAGTGACATTGACATATAATGTGATTTCAGGGTAATCAGCAGCATCAAATTGAGCGATAGATACGTTCAAATCTTCTGGTAGTTCAACTTGTGCAAAAGCTACTTCTAGAATTGGATAACTTAATAAAATGAAAACCATCAGCCATATACAGAATGAAATACTACGAAAATTGAAATCAATTTTCGATCTTCTTTTTACCCCTAATTCTTTACTTGCCTTCACTACCCGATTTCTCTCAAACATCCAATTCACCACGACTTAAATAATAACTGAATATTGCCTATTTGAATGGTTGAACCACTGATGATTGGATCTGAATTACCCGGTCTGATCAAGGATTGTCCAAGATAAAAGGATTGAATAGATCCAAAATTGGATAGCATAAATCCTTCTGACCCTAGACTAATCTGCGCTTGTTGCTTCTCAATATTACTATCCGGGATATAGACATCACAAGCGTCCGAAGAACCCAAAATGGCACGCCCAATAATTTCTATCTCGGTACCTTTGCGTGGTCCATTCAGATAAACGATCAATCCACGTTGCGACATTACGCCACCAATAATTGTTACCGATAGAGGAATAATTATCCCTAGGCTAATTCCAATAAGCATCAAGCCAAATGCACTCAGGAAGATTTGAGCATCTGCACTTTGCTGTAAGAATAACTGCGTGAAAATCTCATATAATGCACCACCAATCAAACCTGCCAACAAGCCTCCCAGAAAACCATAAAAAGCACGTTTAATATTCCAATTGATGAGACCTTGACCTAATCCCAAAAAAGCCCCAAATACCATCCAGCCTAAAATACGCGCAATGAATCCCCCTTCAATCAGATTGAAGATTACGCCTCCCAAGAATAATCCAATCATACCGCTCAGTGAACCTGAAAAAGCGCCACCCAATAAGCCTATAACCGTTTTTTTGAAAGAACGCTTGACAAGTAAACCATCCACTATACCCAGTGCTGAGCCAATGAAAAGCCCAACACCCGCGCCGGTTAATAAATTTGCAAGGTGAATATTCCAAGAGGTAGTATCTATTTGACCCAATAATAACCAGGCAAAAATCGCCCCAATAGCGCCCAGGATTGAGTCGTAATAAACTTGCCAAATTTTAGTCATTCGCTCTGGTCTTCCCTTTCTGATAACCTAACAGTTTTTCGGCTGGTTAATACAATCGTTTTTTTGCCTTCATTCGATATCACACCAGATTTTTCTAAATGATCTGCTTCATCACGCATTTGATTGGCAAGTTCCTGTTCACCTTGTGATAATAAAATCGTAACTGCCTGTCGCAATTTACGGGTTGCATTGCC
>Ga0172371_10002384_pt1 | contig 29840 bp, 28 predicted proteins | sample Lak12m_FD_114543 | JGI IMG/M metagenome (GOLD analysis project Ga0172371, IMG submission 114543) | Freshwater microbial communities from Kabuno Bay, South-Kivu, Congo - kab_022012_12m | ecosystem: Environmental > Aquatic > Freshwater > Lake | place: Democratic Republic of the Congo: South-Kivu...
GTTTGGACCGTGGACTCATAATTATCCCTCCTTTTGGAAGCCGATGCTCGGTAACATCGAATTATGAGTCAACGATCCCTTTTTACTACCTCCTTCGGTAACATTTTATTTGAGGCAATTCGTGTCCCTGTTTTTACTTGACAGGACGCCGGGATAGGGGCATTATGCCGCACATTTTATTTGCGTGAGGAGAAACATGGAGGAAAAGGATCTTAAATCGGAAACGGAAGGCGGCGAGAAGAGTTTTGCCGAGCTGCTCAGTGAAAGCGAACCGGAACGCGGTCGGCTCAAACCCGGCGAGCGCATCGAGGCGGTGGTCGTGAAGATCACCCCGGAATGGGTCTTTATCGACGTAGGCGGGAAGCACGAGGGGTATCTCGATCTCAGGGAGTTTCTCGACGCAGAGGGCAAACCGACGGTGAAGGAGAGGGACAGTATCCGCGCCTACTTCCTCTCCTCGAAGAACAACGAGAAGCTCTTTACGACCAAGGTCGGCAGCCGCGAGGCGGGCCGGTCGTTCCTGGCGGACGCGGCGCGCGAGGGGATCCCCGTGGAGGGGCTCGTCGAGCGGGAGGTGAAAGGGGGCTACGAGGTCAAGGTGGCCGGCGATGCCCGGGGATTCTGCCCTTTCTCCCAGATGGGGCTCCTGCGGGTGGACTCCCAGGCCGGCTGGGTCGGTCAGCGCCTCACCTTCAAGATCATCGAGTATGGCGAGCGGGGGCGCAACGTCATCCTCTCGCGTCGGGCGATCCTCGAGGAGGAGCAGGCCAAGCAGCGGGAGGCCCTGAAGGGCTTGCTCAAAGAGGGGATGCCCGTGAAGGGCCGGATCGTCTCGGTCCAGAAGTTCGGCGCCTTTGCCGATATCGGCGGCATCCAGGGGCTGATCCCGATCTCCGAGATCGCCTGGGAGCACGTGACCGACATCCACGAGCGGCTGAAAATCGGCCAGGAGGTCGAAGCCGTCATCCTGAAGCTGGACTGGGACAGCAACCGGATCTCCCTGAGCCTGAAGTCGAATCTGCCGGATCCCTGGGACCGGGTAGAGCGCGAATTTCCCGTGGGCTCATCGTTCACCGGCACGGTGGCCCGCCTGACCAAGTTCGGCGCGTTTGTGACCCTCATCCCCGGGGTGGACGGCCTGGTTCACATCTCGAAAATCGGCAGGGGCAAGCGGATCACCCACCCCTCCGAGGTCCTGCAGGAAGGGCAGGGCATCGCCGTCAAGATCGAGCAGATCGACCGGGAGAACAAGCGGATCTCCCTGGTGCCGGTCGGGGACGCGGAGGAGGAGAAGGCGGAGGAGCTCGAAGACTACAACCAGTACGTGGGAAAGTCTGCCGGCTCTTTCGGTTCGCTCGGGGACGCCCTGCAGAAAAAGATGGGCGACAGAGGGAAGAAATAATCACGGCCCAAACAAGATGACCGGCGATCTGGACTCCAAAGTCAAGCATGCCCCCCGGAGCCCCGGCGTCTATCTGATGAAGGACGGGGAAGGGGGGATCCTCTATGTCGGAAAGGCCCGGGACCTGAGGGCACGGGTCCGGGCCTACTTCAGCCGAACCGACTCCCGGGCCATGATCCCCTTTCTCGTCTCCCGCATCCGGGACCTTGAGTTCATCATCACCGCCACGGAAAAGGAGGCCCTGATCCTTGAGAACAACCTGATCAAGGAGCATAGGCCCCGCTACAACGTCGATTTCCGCGATGACAAATCCTACTACCACATCCGCATCGACCCGGCCGAGCCTTTCGCCCGTTTCCAACTCGTCCGCCGCCCCAAAAAGGAGAGCGCCCGCTGCTTCGGCCCCTATCCCTCCAGCGCCGCCGCCAGGGAGACCCTGCGCTTCCTCCAGACGATCTTCCCCCTGCGGACCTGCCGCGACCAGGAGCTGAAAGGCCGTCGCCGGCCCTGCCTCGAGTACGAGATCGGCAGGTGCAGCGCCCCCTGCGTGGGAAAGATCGACGCTGCCTCCTACCAGCGCCTGGTCAGGGACGGGATCACCTTTCTCGAAGGACGGGAGCGGGCCCTGATCGGCGACCTTCGCCTGCGGATGGACAAGGCCGCCGAGGAGCTCCGCTTCGAGGCGGCAGCGGCCCTGCGGGACCGGATCGCCGCCATCGAGGAGACGATCGAGCGCCAGCGGATCTCCTCCCTCAGCAGCCGGAACCAGGACGTCTTCGGCCTCCACCGGGAGGGGGACCTCACTCAGGTCTCGGCCCTGTTCATCCGCGGGGGCCGGATGATCGGCCAGAAGGCCTTTCCCCTGATCCGTTTGAGGGCGGAGACCGGCGAGCTCCTCTCATCGCTCCTCAAGCGCTACTACGACGCTGTGGCGGACATCCCGGACGACATCCTCCTGCCGGAGCCCCTGGAGGACGGCGAGGTCATGGCGGAGTGGCTCACCGACAAGAGGCGAAGGGGCGTGGCCCTGATCGCGCCCAAACGGGGCGAGACCGTGAAGCTCCTGGAGATCGCCCGGAAGAACGCGGAGAACGCCTTTCGGACCGCCCGCCTGGCCGCCGACCGGCCAGAGCAGACCCTGCCGCTCCTCAAGGAAAAGCTCGGCCTTGCCCACATGCCGCAGCGGATCGAATGCTTCGACATCTCCAACATCGGGGGGAAATACGCGGTCGGGTCCCTGGTCGCCTTTGTTGCGGGCGCGCCCTTCAAGAAGGGGTACCGCCGTTTCCGGATCAGGACCGTCCCCGGGGCGGACGACTACGCGATGCTCTACGAGGTCCTCAAGAGGCGCTGCGAAAAGCGGGAGAACCTCCCGGAACTGATCATGGTGGACGGGGGAAAGGGGCAGCTCGGGGTCGCCCTCGCGGTCCTGAAGGACCTGCATATCGAGGGGGTGGATGTCATCGGTATCGCCAAGGAGCGCGACGAGATCCCGAGAAGGCCTGCGCCATCGCCGGCGCCTCCTAGTCCCAAAGGAGAATCATCGGAGGGATCGGAGGAAGGCCCTACGGTCTATACATTGACCCCTGCGACAGACAGGAAGGGCAACCTCCTTCCCCCTGCCGACCGCCGCCGGCCAGCAGCCGATAAGGGCGAAGACCGCGTCTACCTGCCCGGCCGCAAGGACTCGGTCTACCTCTCTAGGTGGCCCGCAGTCCTTTTTCTCCTCCAGCGGATCAGGGACGAGGCGCACCGATTTGCCGTATCTTACCACCGGAAGGTGAAGGAGAAGGAGGACCTGCAGTCCCTCCTGGACCGGATCCCCGGCATCGGCGAGTCCCGTAGGAAGGCGCTCCTCACCTTCTTCGGCGACGTCAAGCACATCCGCGCCGCATCCGTCCTTGACCTCCGGCAGGTCGAGGGAATCGGCGCACAGACGGCAGGCCGGATCCATAAGTTTCTCAATCCTGTAAAATAAAAAGCCGTTGACAAATCGGCTGTAAAGTGATTCGTTTGCTTCACTTCATCCGAATACTCTCCACCTGCATCACAGACACAAAGGTTTCGTCCGAACGTTTCATAAGGCACCAAGGGGCTGAGGAAATGACCGGAACGAAAGCACGACTCAGAAAAGTGCCATCTGCATTATACTTGTGTTTTAAATCGGGGGCCGACTGGTGTAATCAGCCTTGTCGAGGATCTTTGTCGTATTGATGGGGATTTCATGCCGATTCGCATAATACGCCGAAATATATGACAGAATATTTCATAACATTTTGATAATGTTAGCTTTAAGGCTAATTCTTCATGAAATTCATCGGCGTTTTAGATTGACAACTATTGCAGCGTTTGGATTTTTATCTGGATACGTATAAACATTGTTCTGCGTGAGGATTTATAAGGGGCCACTTGGTGAATACTCTCCAGCGTGAATTTGAGAAACAGTATAGGAAATTTATGAAACCAGACAAGATTTTTGCTCTGGTTGTTGCCAAACGATGTAGGAGTGTGAACATCAATTTGAGCGAAGCGCAGATCGAGTCGATTGAAAGCCAACTTGGAGACATGGCCAATGGCCACCTATCAATTGATGTATCTAATGACCAATGGTCAAGCGCAGGATTTGCATCGGAGGCGGATGCAGCAGAGGCATTGAATCTGGCGCTTCAGGATCTGGTCCCAGAAATCGAGCTATTTGCATCAGACTTGGAGCACTCTCTTCCTGAACTGCTCAGCGAAACCACCGAACACTTGACGCTCCGCACTCTGAAGACCTTGAAGCGGACTGCTCGCGGCATGCTCAGAGATAGGCGGAGCTTCCACTTAGCGTTCGAGGCCAACCTCTACTACGTCTGGGGCAAAGCACTCGACGCTCTGGAGACGCATCTTGCACTTTGTCTTGAGGCGGGGGAAACTTTCAATCACGATTTTAGAAACGCTGCTGCTAGGGCAAACGATGCTGTTTTTGAGGTACTTACGCGATCACATGCGCGTTCCTGTCAGATCGCGTCCGAAGTGCTCTCGTTGCTGCTGGCAGGGCATGCTGACGGAGCGATGGCGCGGTGGCGTTCCCTTCATGAACTCTCGGTCGTGTGCTCCTTTACTAAAAAGCACGGAAACGAGGTCGCTGAACGTTATCTTCTGCACCAGAACATTGAGTCTTGTAAGGCGGCAGCACAATATCAAGAGTACTGTGATCGAATCGGGCAAACGCCTTTCACGGAAGAGGAGATCGCAGACATCCAAAAGAATAATGAAATTCTGATCAAACGGTTTGGCAAGGCCTATGGCACTGAGTATGGTTGGGCTGCTGAGGTCTTGATGTCAAGACAGCCCCGCTTTAGCGATATTGAAAAATCAGTCGATCTTGACCACCTCCGCCCGTACTACAGAATGGCTAGCCACAAAGTCCATGCGAATCCAACAGGCGTTTTTTTCAGTTTAGGCCTTTCTGATGGGACTGACAAAATTCTGTTGGCTGGTCCGAGCAACGCCGGTCTCGCCGACCCGGGTCACCTAACTGCTATTTCGTTGACACAGGTTACGGCAAATTTGTTGACCACTACACCAAATTTGGATCGCCTTGTTGTGTGTAACATTCTGCTGAAGATGAGCGACGAGGTCGGTGAGAAGTTTTGGGCTGCTGACCGTAGACTCAAAATGATGGACCGCAGAACAAGGCGCTCAACACGGACGCGGCAGAAGCGCCGCGCCTGTTAGCTCTGCGTTAGCCTGAGGTGTTTATGAAAAGTACAAGCAAAATGGTCGGAAATTGGGAACTGTCTAGGAAAACGATTCCGGTTCAGTTTCTCTCTTTTGCCGAAGCATATTTAGACTCTGCATGTCGACTTTGCAAAATTCTCAAACGCTCCACACGAAAACGCACTTACCCAAGAAGTGCAGTTGTTCTATATCTGGCATTCCATTCTGTAGAACTTTTCCTTAAGGCTGCGATTCTCAATAAAAGTCCAAATGATGATCTTGGGCATGATATTAAGAAACTCTCAAATCGATACCGTAACCTTTATCCAGGAAAGAAATATAATTTCGAAATTCCATTCGGAACAGAGTACTTGGGGTTCGAACCGCCTGATAAACTGCCAACTCCGCCACCCCAAGACCAGACGAACAGATATCCAATTGATAAGAAATATAAGGAGTGGGAAGGGTCATTTGGGTTTATCCCAGAAACTTTTTTAATAACACTTGAAGTACTTCAACGTGATTTTGAGCGTATAAAAAGAGGAATTTATGGCTATCAATTTTATGCAGCGGACTCGGTTCCCTCGCCGCTGACAAATACGTTCGAACAAAAATAAACGATGAGAAACATTATCCCTGTAATTCCAAAGCATTTTGAAACCCACTTTAGTGATCCTTCTAAAGTGCCTGCTTCGAAGGCATTGCCGATTCCTACTTTTAGGGAGCTTGTTGAGGCTGAGGCCAAATTCGCATATCATAATAAAGACCATCTTCTGTTTTTCAGAGGTCAGAGGCAAGACCACTTGAACAAAGCTGGCAATTCAACTTTTTATCCTACAATATACCGGGGTGATTACCTTCCACATCGCGAACTCATAAATAAGTTCGATATACTTGAGGGAGCAGCTAAGGCACTTGTTGATCTATTCGAAAAGAGAGGTATAGATGGGCACAAGGATCTCAAACGCAGAAAACTTATTCAATGGAGTATTCTTCAACACTACGAAGTATGTGATACCCCACTTTTAGATTTTACCCACTCACTTCGGGTTGCGTGCTCTTTTGCACAGTTAAATAATACGACAGACAAAGCATATGTCTTTATGTTTGGTTTCCCATATGTAACGAACCGTATATCACTTAACTCCGAGCATGACTTGGTTAATATTCGACTATTAAGTATCTGCCCTCCTGAAGCACTAAGACCACACTTTCAAGAAGGATACTTAGCTGGTACTGATGAAATCACCGATAAGTATGATCGAAAAACCGAGTTGGATTTTAACAATCGTTTAATTGCCAAATTCGAAATTCCAAATAATGGAACTTTCTGGGGTCGAGGATTTCATCAAATTCCAGAAAGTTCTCTTTACCCAAAATCTGATCCGATTAAAAAACTATGTGAGGAAATTAGAGAGGTTGCTTCTCGCGAACTCAAATCAGGAGATCTTGGTGACTTTCTTAAGATTTGGGCGGAAATTGAAGAGTTAGTTACGATGCATGATCGAGAAGGACAAAAGCGTTATTTGAGCTTTCGGCAAGCTCTTTCCAATTTAATTAAACAAGGACGAATTGATAAAGAATTGTATTATCAGCTCGACTGTATCAGGTCTTTCAGGAATACTGTTGTCCATCAGCCAAGCCGAGTTAATTCCGGCATGATAGCAGAATATTTGTTTTCAATAGAGCAGGCACTTATGGCTCTTAAGCAAATACTATGATTCGAACAATCGTTTTCAGCGGATCGCGAAGGGCATGCGACTGCTGAAACGAACGTTGGAAGTTCGCGATCGAGTCGCCGCTAAACTTAGTGAAGGAGGAGTCATGACGCCGCTACGATTCCTCATTTTGTTGGCCGCTACAATGCTCTTGATATCGGTTGACGCTGCTGTGGCATGCACAAACCCGAGAACGGTCCTAGAGCATGAGTGCTTCGAATATTACAGCGATGGGAGTTGCAGGAAGGCGAGACGAGTGACCAGAATAGAATGCGACGATTATCGCGTCCATTCTTCGGGAGATACACCGCATGCAGGAGTCATGCAGGATAAAGAAGAGTTAGCAGGCAGGAGGGTATTCCCTGGTGAAGACGGAATTCCACCATCAGCTTACGGTTGATAATCCTTGACTTTCCTCAAGGATTGGGGTAGGGTTCGGCTGTCCTGAAGGGGAGTAGCTGTTCGGGCAAGGTCAACATGCTGGCGAAAGCCTGGCCTTGCCGTTGGCGGGCGCCAATCAGCGAGACTTTCGGTGTGACGGTTTGTCATGCTGAAGTCTCGCTTTTTTTATGGGAAAAGGGTAGGGTATGACCGTATTTGTCGCATCGTTTCTGTTCGTCGTCCTGGCCGAGATGGGGGACAAGACCCAGCTTCTGGCAATGGCCTTTGCTACCCGCTTTCCGGCCAGGACGGTCCTGGCAGGAGTGCTGGTGGCGACGCTTTTGAACCATCTGCTGGCCGTGGTCCTGGGGAGCTGGCTGACGAACCTCGTTCCGCTCGATGCGGTCCAGATCGCCGCCTCCGCCTCGTTCATCCTCTTCGGCCTCTGGACGCTTCGCGGCGACAAGCTGGAGGGCGAGGACAAGAAGTACCGCTTCAGCCCCTTCTGGACGGTGGCCGTGGCCTTCTTCTTCGCGGAGATGGGCGACAAGACCCAGCTGGCAACCGTGGCCCTTGCCGCGAAGTACCACTCCATCGTTCCCATCTGGATGGGGACGACCGCGGGGATGATGGTCGCCGACGCCTTCGGGATCATCGTCGGCGTGGTTTTAGGGAAGAAGATCCCCGAGCGGTTCGTGAAATGGTTTGCCGCCGCGGTCTTCATCCTCTTCGGTATCGCGGGCCTCTACGATTCCCTGCCGGACCATCTGCTGACCCCGCAGTCGGCGGCAGGGGGGATCCTGGTGATCCTGCTTCTTACCGGTCTTGTCGCGGCCATGAGCCACCGGAAGTCGCAGTGGAACAAGATTGTCAAGAAGGCGGCGCACGAAGAGCACGAGCACCATCACAAGCATCACGAGGAGGGAAAATGGTGAAAACAGGAGCCGGCTATGTGTACGATCTGATTCCCTCACCCCTGGGTCAGGTGGGGATCGTCAGGTGCACGAAGGGGGCGCGCCCCGTCCGGATGATCCTTCTTCCCCATAAGGGGACATCCATGCTCGGGCGTATCCGGGAGGCCTTTCCCACGGCCGTCCCGTCCTCGGGGACGAAAGACAAAGCCGTCAGGCAGATCGAGGCGTATCTCGCCGGCAAGGCCGTGGATTTTTCGATCGCCGAGCTGGATTTCGAAGGCTGCGGCGATTTCGAGCGGCGTGTCCTGCTGGCGAACCACCGGATCCCGCGAGGCCGCGTCATGACCTACGGAGGGCTGGCGGCCAAGGCCGGGGTTCCCGGCGGGGCCAGGGCCGCGGGCAACGTCATGGCAGGCAACCCCTTTCCTCTGGTGTGCCCCTGTCACCGGGTGATCCGCAGCGACGGCAGCCTCGGCGGCTTCGGCGGCGGCCTCCCGATGAAAAGGGCGCTCCTCGAGATGGAAGGAGTCGCTTTTGACAAGAGGGGCCGCGTCCTTCCGAAGCACATCCTTCAAGGCCCTGCAAAGAGAGACGGAAGATAAGATTCAAACCCTCATGATGGGTGAATCCGTTTATTCAAGGCGCCAAATTGTTATTGCCGGCGCTCCCGCCATTCTACAGCCCCGAAATTCTTGTCGGACAGGAAGGTATAAAAAAGGCTGAATGTTCCCATCGTCTGGTGTCTTTCGGACAGGTTGGAATAGTTCATGTCCCGGTTGGAGATGAGGTAACGGACCCCCAGGGCGTGGCGGCCGAAGAGGCGGACAGTGATGCCTGCGTTCAGCCGGGTGATGTTTTCCCTGCCCGATTCCGTGGCGCCCTTGCTGCTCACATGGAACTCATGTCCGGTCAGGTCGAGCATGGCCCTGTCAGCGATCAGGAGGCGGAGCGAGACGAGGCCCTGGGGCGTTACGCCATAATGGTAGTCGCGATGGCCCGAGCCGGCGATGACACCGGCCGCGCCGTAGCCGACGCCGCCCAGGATCGAGCCCTGCAGCGACACCGCCCGGGAGAGCCACCACTGGAAGGTCGTGCCGAGGGAGGCGGAGGTGGTCGATACACGGAAGGAATCCGACGCCGGCGACAGGTAATCGTAGCCTCCGTAAAGACCCCACACCCCGCGATAGGATTTGCCCGCCTCGTATGGCCTGCCCCAGAGAAGGCCGTGAAGCATGACGTTCTCGATGGGGTATTGCTGCCTGTTGAGGGCGCTGAGCGAGAAGTGGAAGTAGTCGAAAGGGCGCGTATAGCGATACCCGGGCTTTCCCGGCAAACCATAGTCCATGATGATATCCGCCGTCGCGTGGCGGGAATCGACGGTTCCGAACCGGCGGTCGTTGTTGCCTGTGCTGTTGAGGTTCATGCCGACCCTCAGGCGCAGGAAGGTGGCAGGATCGTGGCTTGGAAACAGGGGCTCATAGCGCTCGCCGAAAACCAGACGGTTGAAGCCGACGGGCGGGGAGAGCAGGGTCGCGCCCAACTCGCGCAGCAGGCCCGGCTTGCGGTTGCCGTTGTTTTCGAGCAGCAGGTTTGCCATCCGAAAAAGCGACTCCCCGAGAAAGTTTCCGCCGATGCCGCTGGCGATCAGATCGTTGACGGAAGGAGGCGTGGTCTCACCGGCCAGTTCCCACAGAAAGCTGCCCGCCAGAGTATAGGCGGACGACTCCCAGTAGCCCAGTCCGTTCGAACGGGCGATCCCGTGAAAGATCACCCCTTGATAAGGATGAAGGAGCTGGTTGGTGATGAAATTGTCATCATCGAGACCCCAGCGGCCGCGGACGAGATGATCCCAGGTGGTAGACAGGTTTGTGTTGTACTCCTTCTCCCCGTGTTCGATCTCATCTGAGTAGAGGTGACGGTCCAGACCGTTGAGAAGCAGTATAAAGGTCGGGATCTCGAGGGCGGGAATGAGGTAGCTTTTGCCGGTATCGGTGTCCCACGAGAGGGGAGGTTTGGTTGTCCTTGGCTCTTCAATGGAAAGAGGCCCTTCCGCCGCTGCTGCCATCGGTGCAAACAGGACGAATATGAGGGTGAGGATGAACAAGCAGCGATGCGGTCCGGGAAAGAGGTGTCTCCAGTTCCTTGCAACGAGGGTGAATCGAGATTTAAAAACGGTGCAGTATACGTCATCCTGCATAGGATTCTTGAGCCATCGTCCCGTCGGATTCATGGGCTTTTGGGAGTGTCGCCTTTAAGGCGCGGAGACAGTAATCTAACGCAGCGGATCTGTCAAACGGAATTTGCATAAACGGGAGAGGATGTAAGAGAATCCTTTGATGGGTCAGGATTCAGGATTTTGATTTGCCGTTCGTCTGGATCGTGACGGCCAGGTTGTCCCGGTGGATCACCTCGTCGTAGTCCTTGTATCCCAGGACCTGCTCGATCTTCCCTGTCTTGAGCCCCATGATCTTGCGGATCTCGTCGGCGCTGTAGTTGACGAGCCCCTTGGCGATCGGGTTGCCTGACGGATCCACGCAGGTGACCGGATCGCCGGAGACGAACTCCCCTTCGACCTGCGTCACGCCGGAGGGGAGGAGGCTCTTGCCGTCCGCGATGAGGGCGGCCGCGGCCCCCTCGTCCAGGAAGAGGCGCCCCTTTGCCCTCAGGGTGAAGGCGATCCAGTATTTGCGGCTTGTCAGGTGTTCCGCCATCGGCAGGAAGAGGGTTCCCGTCTCCTTGCCGGCGATGATTTCCTGAAGGACGCCCGGACGGCGGCCGGGCGCGATGATGTAAGGGATGCCGAAGGCGATCACCTTCTTGGCGGCCAGGACCTTGCTCTTCATCCCGCCCATCCCGACCGGCGTGCCCTCGTCGGTGGCCGCGGCCTCGATCTCCGGGGTGATTTCAGGAACCAGGGAGATGAGCTTGGCCTTTTTGGATTCGGTCGGATTGCGGTCGTAGAGCCCGTCGGTGCTCGTCAGGTTGATGACGAGATGGGCCTCGATGAGGTTTGCCACCATTGCGGCCAAGTGGTCGTTGTCGCCGAACTTGATCTCGTCGACGGCCACCGTGTCGTTTTCGTTGATGATCGTGATCACCCCCCACTCAAGCAGGGTGAACAGGGTGTTGCGGATGTTCAGGAAGCGCTTCCGGTCCGTGATGTCGCTCATCGTCAGCAGGACCTGACCGACAAACAGGCCGTGCTTGCCGAAGGCGTTCGAATAGACCCGCATCAGACGGCCCTGGCCGACAGCAGCCGCGGCCTGCTTCTGGGGGATGCTCTTGAGCTTGCCGGGGATTCCGAGCCGGTGCTTTCCCGAGGCGATGGCCCCGGAGCTCACCAGGACGATCTGGTACTCCTTTTCCTTGAGGTTGGCGATGTCATCGACGAGCTGTTCGATGACGTTGAGGTCAAGGCCGTCCTCGCCCGTCAGGACGGCGCTGCCGACCTTGACGAGGATCCTCTTGACGTTGGTCAAAGTGTCTTTACGCTTCATGATAACAATTCCTCCGGCAGGGACCCCCCGCTCTCTTCAACTGCCGGCGATCGGTGCGGGGGGATCAGGGCGATCAACTCCCGGAGCACTTCCGGGACTCCTTCCCCGGTTGCCGCAGAAAATGTAAATAATTTTATCCCTTTTCGTGAAAAGGTGTCAATGTTCTTTTTCGCCCTCTCCCGCGTCGCAGTCAGGTCGATCTTGCTGATGGCCACGACCTGCCTTTTATCCCGCATGTCGGGGCTGAACAGTTCCAGCTCGCGGTTGATCAGTTCGTAGTCGTGCCAGGCGCCCTTGGATGATTCTCCAGAGATATCGATGATATGCAGAAGGGCAGAGGTCCTCTCGATGTGGCGGAGGAACTGGACGCCCATCCCCAGGCCCGTGTGCGCCCCCTCGATGAGCCCCGGGATGTCGGCGATCACGAACGATTCATTGTCCCCGTACTGGACAACGCCCAGGTGGGGGACGAGCGTGGTGAAGGGATAATCGGCGATCTTGGGACGGGCGGCCGACACCCGTGAGATGAAGGTCGATTTGCCGACGTTCGGCAGGCCCACGATCCCCACGTCGGCCAGGAGCTTCAGCTCCAGAGTGATCCACCGCTCCTCTCCCGCGATGCCGGGCTGCGCGAAGCGGGGGGCCTGGCGGGTCGCGGTGGCGAACCTCGCGTTGCCCCGGCCGCCCATGCCGCCCTTGGCAACGACAAAAGAGGCGCCGTCGGCGGTCAGATCAACCAGGATCTCCCCTGTGTTTGCGTCGCGGACCATGGTTCCGACCGGCACAACGATCTCCACGTCGCTTGCGTCCCTGCCGGTCCGCTTCGCCCCTTCGCCGTGGCCGCCGCTTTTGGCCACGTGGTGCTGGCGAAACTTGAAGTCAAGGAGGGTCCTGCGGCTCAGGGAGGCGCGGATGACGACATCTCCCCCCCGGCCGCCGTCGCCGCCGTCCGGTCCTCCCTTGGGGACGTACTTCTCCCGTCGGAAGCTGACGCAGCCGCGGCCGCCGTCGCCCGCCTTGACGAAGATCTTTGCCTCATCGATGAATTTCATGCTGGTTTCTTTTGCCTTATATTTCTGCGGGGGTGGATGGGTGAGGTCTGAATCGCGTTGCCGCCAAGCGGGTATTCAAATGCGCGGATTTCCTGTTTCAGTCAAAAAAATGGGCAACCGTCGCCGGGAAAGACACAGCTGCCCTCTCATCACCAAGTGATGTTCCGCATGGATATCGGTAGAGATATGATTGCTCCCCAGAGGGGGCTCGGGTGCGCTAAATCTTGCGTACGTCGACGGCGGCCTGGCCCTTTGTGTCCTGCGTTATCGCGAACTCGACACGGTCGCCCTCGGCCAGACTGCGGAATCCTTCCGCGACGATTGAGCTGTGATGAACAAACACATCATCTCCCGAATCCCTGGAGATAAAGCCGTACCCCTTCTTGTCGTTGAACCACTTGACAACTCCGGTTTCGCGTCCGTTCTCTCCCATTGTTCCTCCATTTTAGGAAAAGATGTCTACGCGGCGGCGTAGACGCTGACCTTCTTCCGCTTCTTGTCGAGTCTCTCAAACTTCACGGTGCCATCGATCTTCGAATAGATGGTGTAATCCTTGCCCAGGCCGACGTTGATGCCGGGATGAAATACGGTTCCGACCTGACGGACGATGATGGAGCCGGCATGGATCTTCTCGCCGCCGTAAACCTTTACGCCCCGCCGCTGGGAGTTGCTGTCTCTTCCATTTCGGGAGCTTCCCTGTCCCTTCTTGTGTGCCATAATGCCCTCCGCTTAAATGGATATTTCCCTGATCCGCATGCTTGTCAGCAACTGGCGGTGTCCGTTCTTCTTGTGAAAACCCTTGCGTTTCTTCATCTTGAAGACGACGAGCTTGTCGCCCTTGGTCTGGGCAATGATCTCGCCCGTCACCTTCGCCCCTTCGACCACGGGCCTTCCGATCCGGACGTCTCCGTCCTTCTCGACCATCAGAACCTGATCGAAAACAACGGCGTCGCCCTTGCCGCCCTCGATCTTTTCTATGGCAATCACGTCTCCTTCGGAGACCTTGTGCTGCTTACCGCCTGTTTTTATTACCGCATACATGGCTTATATCCTTCTAAAAAATTTTTGACTTTGCACCATAACGAAAATAGAGCCTATTTGTCAACAGAATTTATGATTATTGCGGGAAAAAAATTTGCTGGTCGGTCCCGTCGGCAAAATCGGCAAGGAGGGTCGCGCTTTTCACGATCCGTATCCTGCGCAGGGCATCCGAGGAAAGGCCAAGGACCCCGGTCAGGATTTCGGAGGGCCGTGCCGTGCCTTCGGGTCCGAAACGGGTGGATAGCCGGATACTCCTGTCCGAGCGGTCCAAGCTCAGGCCGGTCACGAACGGGCGGATGTCCTTGACGGTCGATTTTCCTTTTGATTCCCGTATCATATCGAAATTTTCGGCCTGGAGAAAGGCGCGGATCTCTGACTCTATCCGGTCCAGCTCCAGATCGGTCTGGCCGGTCGGCAGGATCAGCTCATAGGCAAATCCCGCGACCAGCTCCGCCAGGGAAAAGGCGAGAGGGGGGAGCTCGCACATCGCCGTGACCGTCACCCCCGCCGGCAGGGCGGCATTGATCCGTGCAACCAGGGCGCCGGTCGCCTCGCGGGGATCCAGAATCCGGATATCCGCGAATTCGCCCCGGCTTTCCGTTCCGACCGGTGTGGCGCCGGCAAAGGAGATCTTCGGGTGGGGGTGAAAGCCCTGGGAGTAGACAAAGGCGATCCCGGCCAGGTTCATTCCCCGGCTCAGGGCCGAGGAGAGCTCCATGTGGGACAGGAACCGCGCCGGACCCAGCTTTGTAAAACGGATCCGGAAGGATTTTTCCAATCCTCCCTCTTTCCCCCTGACGGTATCTAAGGCGGCCAAGGTCCCGACCGGGGCATCGGCAGGGGTGATGATGTTCCGAACGGTCTGATGATCGCAGACGCCGCAGTTGCTGCAGGCACCGGTCTTGCAGTCCGGCGTGGATTCGCCTTTTTCCGCCTTGAAAGCCTCTGAGAGGAGGAATTCGCGGGTGGGGACGCTCTCGATCCTCTCCCAGGGAAAGGTTTCGGTGAGGGATCGCTCCCGGAGGTAGGATTCGGGATGGATTCCTGTTTGACGAAACGCCTCCTGCCAAGGCTCGAATCGAAAGCGATCGCTCCAACCGTCAAAACGGCAGCCGGAGCGGAAGGCGGTTTCTATGAGCGCCCCGATCTCCTCGCCGCCCCGGGAGAGTATGCCCTCAAGGAGGCTCATCCTGGCGTCATGCCATTTGACGCTGATACTCCGGTTTTTCAGGCGGCGGCGAAAGAACTCTTGGCGGAAATGGATCTCCTCCGTGCCGATCTGACGCTGCCATTGGAAAGGGGTATGAGGCTTGGGAACGAACGTCGAAAGGCTGACCGTCACCTGGCCTCTGTTTTGGGCCATTCGGAGGGCTTTGTAGGCGAGCTCCACGATCCCCTCCAGATCCGCTTCCTGCTCGCCGGGGAGGCCGAGCATGAAGTAGAGTTTCACCGCCTTCCAGCCGGCACTGAAGACCTGGGCGGTCGTTGTGAGGAGCTCTTCTTCGGTATTTCCCTTGTTGATGATGTTCCGGAGTCGCTGCGTTCCTGCCTCGGGGGCAAGGGTGAAGCTCGTTTTCCGGACGCGCCGGATCTCCTCGATCAACGCCGTGGTCAGGGTTTCGACGCGGAGCGACGGGAGGGCGAGGGCGATGCGCCGCGCATAATACCGGTCCATGAACGTCTTGAGCAGAGGTTCGATCAGGGTGTAATCGCCTGAGCTGAGCGACAGCAGGGACAGCTCGTCGTGTCCTGTCGCCCGGAGCATCGCCTCGGCCATCTCTTCAAGGACTGCCGGCGTCCGCTCGCGGACGGGTCGCCAGACCATCCCGGCTTGACAAAAGCGACAACCCCGTGTGCAGCCCCGTGCGATTTCCAGAGCCACCCGGTCATGAATCGTCTTCATCAAAGGGACAATCGGACACAGGGGAACGCGCCAGGCGTCCAGATCGGTGATGATCCGCTTTGCGATTCTCTCATTGTGGGTATGGATGCCGGGGACATAGACGCCGGCGATACCGGCTAGGGCTTCAAGCCGGTCCTGCCGTCTTGCCCCCCGGTTCCGAGTCGAAAGGATAGTGGCGGCGATCTCGGTGACGACCTCCTCTCCTTCGCCGATGACGAAGGCGTCGATGAAGGCGCTCAGTGGGGCAGGATTGAAAGCGGAAGGGCCGCCTGCGATGATGAGGGGATGACCCTCCTGTCGATCTTCGCGGCGCAGAGGGATGCCGCCCAGTTCCAGCATCATCAGGACATTCGTGTAGGAAAGCTCATACTGGAGCGAGAAGCCGACAATATCGAAGGCGGCAAGCGGCCTCTGCGTTTCCAGCGAGCACAGGGGCAGGCTGCGCCGCCGGAGCTCCTGCTCCATGTCCGGCCAAGGGGCGTAGACACGTTCGCAGGCGACCTCCGGCAGGTCGTTCAGTATGGAATAGAGGATCTGGAGTCCAAGGTGCGACATTCCGACTTCATAGGTGTCGGGGAAGGCAAGGGCAAACCGGAGCAGCCCGGCCCTATCCTCTTTCTTGACGGCGTTTACTTCGCCGCCGGTGTAACGGCTTGGTTTCTCTACGGCCAGCAGAATCTCGCCGGAATCATATCGGGTCCTATTTGCCATCGCAGGGTCTCTTTCTTGATTTCCCGGTATTTCGATCGGACGAAACGGCGGGTGGTGAGGTGCCGAACCCTCTTTATCCGTAAAAAGAATATCGGCCCTCGTTCGTTTTAATCTCACTATCATCTTTGGAGGCGACCTGCAATGATGTTCCTCGATATCACCGCTCCTTGATTTTTATTGACAGGGCATTCGGTGTCGTTTACTGTATAGAGCGGGTGTCCATCCAAGGCATGCGGAGCCTTATCCGATGCCAGAGTGAATTTAGCGTTTTTCCGGGAGATTGTAGGGAGCAGTGGAGAGAGAAACAGAGGTCCTTTTTTCAAAAGAGGAGATCGACAAAAGGGTCGGGGCGCTTGCCGGGCAGATTTCCCGGGATTATGAGGGGCGGGACTTGCTGCTGGTGGGGGTTCTTAAAGGTGCCTTCATCTTCCTGGCAGACCTGATCCGGGCGATCGGAATTCCGTGCCGGGTCGATTTTGTCCGAGTGGCGAGCTATGGGGGCAGTTCGCAGAGCTCGGGCAAAATCCTGATCACGAAGGATTTGGAAACGCCGATTGCGGGGTGTGATGTGCTTATCGTTGAGGATATCGTCGATACCGGTCTCACCCTTTCTTACTTGGTTAAAACGCTGCGCGAAAGGGAACCAGCATCGCTTAAGGTATGCGCCTTCCTGGATAAGAAGGAGAGGAGAAAGGTGCCATTCGAAGCGGATTATGTAGGCTTCACCATTCCCGACGGATTTGTCGTCGGATATGGGCTTGATTTTAACGAAAACTATCGTTTTCTTCCGGATGTCTGCGTGCTTCATGACATTGCGTGAGAAGGAGGAAGTATGATCATCCAGTGTCGGAAATGTGATACACGCTTCAGGTTTGACGATACCCTGATCGAAGGGGAAGGCGTATGGGTGCGCTGTAGCCGCTGCCAGCATGTCTTCTTCCAGGAGCGCCCCGTCGCAGGCGGATCCCCATCGGTCCCTCCGCTTGAAGAGCCGGAGATTCCGGCTGTAAGGATCAGCGACGCCAAGCGTACTTCGGATGATCGCTTTTCCTCAACCGAAGAACGTCTGCCCCCCGGGGTGCATGACAAGGCAGCGCCCCCGTTCCTCAGTGCGGAGATATATAAGGAAGCCTCCCTCGATGCCGGCAGAGAACCGACCATCGCTGCGACTGAGGCGGGCGTGGAAAAAGAGTCCCTTCGCGGACAGGAAGAAGATTGGGACGATGAGTCGGCGGAGGAAGAATTTGCGGAGGACGAACGGGAAAAGGGACATTGGGGCTGGCTGATTTTGAAGACCTTTGCTCTGATCGTCTTGATTGCCCTGATTGCGGGCGGGATCTCCCTCTGGTATTTTCCGGAGATCCGTATCCAGGCCTTAAACTGGGCATCCCCATGGCTCCGCAGTGTTCCCTCCATCGAAAGGTTCCTTGATGCGGAAACCAAAAGCCGTGAAGCCGTTCAGGACCCCATCGGACTCAAGGATATCCGGCAGCGTTCCGTGGCGAATCTCCTCGCAGGGAATCTAAGGATCATTGAAGGGGTGGCCGTCAACCAGTCGGCCTATCCTCTGGCGAGGATTCGCGTCCGCTTGGTGATCTCCGATGCCTTTGACGTGGTTCTAGGGGAGAAGATCGCCTATTGCGGTAACCTTCTTTCCGACGCGGAACTGAGCACTCTGGCGGAGATTGAGATCCAGCGGGAGCTTTCCACCCCCCAGGGGAGCGACGTCGCCAATGAGAGGATCGCACCGAACGGCGAGATACCCTTCATGATCGTTTTCAGTCAGGAGCAAGCCGGGGCGATCAAGACGGTGGTGATGCCGGCAGGGTCCGACCGCGTCCCATAGGCTTCCATAACGGACACGATTCCTTGACCCTGCCCTTTTTACGCATACAAGGGATCAACGTTGAGAGATACCCAGGAAATCGAGGATCTCTCTCGGAGAAATGGCCCCTGCCCTCAGGACCACGGGTGGAGAGACTGTCATGTCCAGAACGGTCGACCCCATCCCGCCCTTTGTCGGTCCCCCGTCAAGAATCGCATCAAGATCCGTACCGAGGAGGTGGATCACTTCCTCCGCGGTGGTGCACTCCCGTCCGCCGGAAGGATTGGCGCTTGTAGCGGTAATGGGGCCGGAGAGCCTCTCTGCAAGGAGTTGCGCAATAGGATGGCTGGAGATCCGGATGCCGATTTTTCCTGTCCCGCCGGTGAGACGCACGGAAACAGAGGAAGCGGCATTGAAGACCAGGGTCAGGGGGCCCGGCCAGAATTTTTCCATGAGACTTCTTGCCGTTTCAGGCATCTCCGTCACAAGGGGGCTCACCCCTTTGGGACTGTCGACGATGACGGAGACGGGATTCCTGGCCTCTCTCCCCTTGATCCGGAAGATCTTTTCCACGGCCGCTTCCTGGCTTGCATCCACAGCCAGACCGTAGAAGGTCTCCGTGGGAAAGGCGATGATTCCTCCCCTGCGGAGGATGCCGGATGCCTCCTCAAGGATTCCGGCATCCGGCTTATAGGGATCGGTCTTCAGAAGGACGGTCATTTCAGATTTTCGTGCTTCCGCTCCACGTCATTGGCCATTTTGCGGATATACGATTGGAGCTTTTTCTGGAGGCCGGCATCCTCCAGGGCGAGGATCCGGACGGTCAGCAGGGCCGCATTCTTCGCCCCTGCCTTGCCGATGGCCATCGTCGCGACCGGGATTCCCCCGGGCATCTGCACCGTGGCCAGAAGGGCATCCAGACCTCGGAGCGATGTGGCGTCAATCGGAACGCCGATCACGGGGAGCATACTTTGCGACGCAATGACGCCGGCCAGGTGCGCTGCGGCCCCGGCCCCGACAATGATGATTTTCACACCCCGTTTGGCCGCGCCCCGGGCGAACATCGCTGTGCGTTCCGGTGTCCGATGGGCGGAGGTCAAGAAAAGCTCGTGAGGGACGGCGAATTCCGCCAGGACCTTGACTGCCTCCTCCATGACCGGCAGATCGGAATCGCTCCCCATGACCACACTGACGAGAACCGTTGTCTTTTCTTGCATGCCTATATCCTTTTTAATGTTTGAAATGCCTGATCCCTGTAAAGATCATGGCCATGTTGTGCTCGTCCGCGGCGCGGATCACCTCATCGTCCTTGACCGAGCCGCCGGGCTGAATCACCGCGGTGATTCCCGCCTGGGCGGCCATGTCCAGCCCATCCCGGAAGGGGAAGAACGCATCCGATCCCAGGACGCAGCCCTTGGTCGGGAGTAGGGCCTTCATCCGGGCGATCTTCACCGAATCGACACGGCTCATCTGACCTGCCCCCACGCCGACCAGTTGATCCTTCGTTGTGTAAACGATGGCATTCGATTTTACATGCTTGACGATGCGCCAGGCGAAATCAAGGGCCTGGTACTCAGTCTCCGTCGGAAGGCGTTTGGTGACGACCTTCGCCTTTCGGATATCGAAATCCCCATGGTCTCGATCCTGGATAAGGAGGCCACCCATCACCCGCCGGAAATCATAGCCTGACGAACGAACGGTGCAGGCCTCCGGGATCTCGAGAACCCGGACATTCTGCTTCGTTTTCAGGAGTTCCGCGGCATCGGCGGAGAAACCCGGGGCGACGACCACTTCGAAGAAGGTTTTGACCAGTTCCTCTGCCGCCTTCATGTCCACGGGACGGTTCAAGGCAACGATCCCGCCGAAGGCCGAGATGGGGTCGCCGGCCATCGCTTTTCGGAAAGCCTCTGCCATATCGCCGCCGGATGTGGCCGCACCGCAGGGATTGGCGTGCTTGATGATAACGACCCCGGGCAGGGGGAGGTCGGAGACGATCTGCCAGGCGGCGTCGCTGTCCATGATGTTATTGTAAGACAGCTCCTTTCCCTGGAGCTGCCGTGCGTTGGAGATGGCGGAAAGAAGGGGATTTTTCTCCCGGTAGAAGGCCGCTTTCTGATGGGGATTCTCCCCGTAACGAAGGTCCTGCGCCTTGGCGAACTGAAAGGAAAAGGTGTCCGGGAATTTCCGTTTATCGGAACGACCAGCGCTGAGCAGGCCCAGATAGTTAGAGATGGCGCCGTCGTATCGGGCCGTGAGCTGAAAGGTTTTCTTCGCCAGTTCGAAGTTGGTCGCCTCCGAAATCTTTCCCTTCGTCCGCGCCATCTCTTCCAGGATTTTCGGGTAATCTTCGGGATCGGTGACGACGGACACGAAGCGGTAGTTTTTGGATGCCGCGCGGAGCATGGTAGGGCCGCCGATATCGATGTTCTCTATGGCGTGCTCCAGCGAGCAGTCCTCCTTGGCCACGGTGTCCTCGAAACGGTAGAGGTTGATGACGACCATGTCGATCAAATCGATCTGGTGTTCGCGGAGGGACTTCATATGGGATTCGTTGTCCCTCAGACCCAAAAGTCCGCCGTGGATCTTCGGGTGGAGGGTCTTGAGCCTTCCGTCCATCATCTCCGGAAATCCCGTGTAGTCGGATACCTCCGTGACGGGGATCCCGCTTTTTCTCAGCTGCGCCGCAGTTCCGCCGGTGGAGAGAATCTCCACTCCAAAGGTCTTCAACCCTTGGGCGAATTCGACGATCCCTTTCTTGTCCGTCACACTGATCACTACCTTCTTTATTTGGTTCAGGTACATGTTCTTCTCCTATGGGATGGATTTCTTATTGATCCTCTTCATGTGCTGAATCCTCTTGCGTATGAGGGGCTCGGTGCCGATGTCGGGTCGGTGGTCCACCTGGCCGTGGATGGCAAGGACGGCGTCCTCGGCGATCCTTTCCGCGTCCGCCAAAGTATCGGCGATGCCGACCACGCCGATCGCCCGTGACGAGGTCATGTAAAGTCCGTCCGGTCTCTGGTCGATCGATGAATAATAGAGTCGGGCGCCCTGGACACTGCCTATCTCGATCCGTGAGGATGCCGGATCGGCACCGGGTTTCTCCTGGGGGAGGCCGTAACCGGTCGGGACGACATATTTACACACGGTGGCCTTTTTTTCAAATGCGATATCCAGGCGATGGAGTGTACCGTCGATGATCGCCCGGCAGACATCGATAAAATCGGTTCTGAGCAGAGGAAGGATGTTCATCGCCTCTGGATCACCGAAGCGGGCGTTGTATTCGATCAGCTTGACCCCCGATGCGGTGATCATGAAGCCGCCATACATGATCCCTTTGTAAGGGACTCCGGTTTCTCTCCGGATGGCCTCAGCGACTCTTTGCGTGATCTTCAACCCTTCGGCGACCGAAGCGGCGTCGAGGAAGGGAAGGAGGTGATCGGCGCAGGAGTAAGATCCCATGCCGCCCGTGTTCGGCCCCTTATCGTCGATGAAACGCCGTTTGTGATCCTGAACCGGCGGGGTGGCTACCACCGTCCGTCCGTCGGAAAGACATTGAAGGGAGAACTCCTCGCCCTCCAGTTTCTCCTCGATGGTGACGCCGGGGTGCGTCTTCAAAATATCGCGGCAATGATCGAGCGCCTCGCCCTGCGTCTGGAAGTGGTCCCCCTGGACAAGGACTCCCTTGCCGCCTGTCAGGCCGTCCGGCTTGATGACGACACCGGAGAGCTCCTTGCAGAAGGTTTCGATGCCGTCCAGCGAGGTGAAGTTTCTGAAGCGGGGGTTTCCCGGTATACCGTACTTTTCGAGGAGGTTTCTCGTGAATGACTTTGATGTTTCCAGGCGGGCCAGGGTCCGGGTCGGGCCAACCGCCGGAATCCCCGCTGCCATGAGCTCATCCACGATACCATGGCTCAAGGGATCCTCAGGACCGATGACCGCCAGTGCTATTTCTGATTCCTTGGCGAAGGCGACAATAGCTTCCGGTGCATCGTAGCCGCCGATTCTTACCTGAGTGGCAAGGGAGGCGATACCGGGATTGTTGGTCTTCATGTAGGCAAACAGGCGGGGGGTCCGGCCTGAGCGCATGATTGCTTCAGCGATTGCATGCTCTCTGGCGCCGTTGCCGATGAGAAGGACAGGGATCATAGAGGTCTCCTTCCGTTGCTGGGGGCAGAATGAGGCTCACACTTATCGAAAAAAAGGTCTGGAGTCAAACAAATCCGACAGGGGGAGCCGAGAGACAAAATCGTTTGTCTTTTCCCAGGGTGATCTGTTAGATTGCCTTCCTGTTCCTTCGTCGATGATGTTCACGGGTGAAACGACAGGAGGGCTCAGGGATGCACGGACCACGAAAGGGGTAACAAGCGGAATGATGAACGTCGGAAGTTATGAGGACGCAAGGACAGAGGAAGGATTTTGGACGATCATCCTGGCGGCGGGCAAAGGGAAGAGAATGAAATCGGATCTTGCAAAGGTGCTCCACCCCGTCTGCGGTGTACCCATGTTGATCCATTCTGTTGCTGCAGCCAGAGCGGCAGGAACGAAGAAGATTGTCGTAGTGATCGGTCATCAAGCGGAGCGTATCCGTCGGTTGTTCGGCAAGGATGAAGTGGTCTTCGCTGAACAGCACGATCTGCTGGGGACGGGTCACGCTGTGCAGCAAACCCGGGAAGTGTTTACAGGTTATACAGGGACTGTCGTCATCCTCTGCGGTGATGTCCCCCTGATCCGGCCTGAAACGATACGGTCGCTTTATGACCGGCACCGTTCGGAAAGGGCGGTGGTGACGGTACTGACGACGATTCCGGCGGAACCTGCCGGTTACGGTCGCGTGGTCAAGGCAAAAGACGGCGGGGTCCTGAGGATCGTCGAAGAAAAGGATGCGACCCCGGAGGAGAAACGGATCCGTGAAATCAACACAGGGATTTACTGTGTGGAAAGCCGATTCCTTTTCGAGGCGGTGGGCAGTCTGAGCAATCGGAACGCCCAGGCGGAGTATTATCTGACCGACATTGTAGAATTTGCGTTCAAAAAAGGTTGCCGCGTGATATCCGTCTTGGTTCCTGATTCCGAAGAGGTTATGGGGATCAACACAAGCATGGAGCTGGAAAATGCCTGTCACCTCATGGAGGCTCGGGGGCGGCGGTAAAGGGATTGTTCGAAAATTCCAGGTGTAGGAATAGAATCATCATTGACTGTTCGTGGCAGGGATACGGATGTATATAGGCCGGTTATGCTTGAAGAACGCCGTCTGTCTCGCCCCGATGGCAGGAATCACAGACCTGCCTTTTCGGACGATCGTGCGTGAATTCGGTTGCGGTCTGGCCTTTACCGAGATGGTCAGCGCCAAGGGCCTCACCCGAGGAATGGGCAAGACCTGCCGTTACCTTGATTCCGCGCCTGCAGATCGGCCGCTTGGAATTCAGCTCTTCGGCTCCGATCCGGAGACTTTGGCCGAGGCAGCAAGGATCACTGCCGACAAAGGCGCCGATCTTATTGACATCAATATGGGTTGTCCTGTGAAAAAGGTTGTCAAAACCGGTTCGGGCGCGGCTTTGATGCGCGAGCCGAAGCGGGTGGCCCTCATTCTCCAGGCAGTGCGAAAGGCGACCGATCTTCCCCTTACACTCAAGATCCGTGCCGGATGGAGTCGTCGCGAAGTCAATGCCCTTGCCATCGGACGCATCGCCGAGGAATGCGGGATGGACGCCGTCATCCTGCACCCACGCACGGTCGATCAGGGATTCAGCGGTGAGGCGGACTGGGGGCTCATTGCCGCCTTGAAAGCGCAGAGCATACCCCCCGTGATCGGCAGTGGCGATGTTCGCTGTCCCGAGGACGCAGCCCGGATGTTCCGGGAGACCGGATGCGACGGGGTCATGGTGGGAAGAGGAGTCTTGGGGAATCCGTGGCTGATCAGGAATATTCTGAATCACCTCTCCGGGGAGAATACTTTTGCCCCGTCCCTTGCCGATAGGGCTGAGATCATCCGACGTCACTTGGAGATGTCGGTCGAATATTACGGGGAGATGGTGGGAGCCAGGGACTTCCGAAAACATCTTCTCTGGTATACCAAAGGACTTCGCGGAGGGGCCCAGTTCCGTCAAACGGCGGGACAGATCACAGATCGTGCTTCAGCCTGGGAGCTTCTGCAAAACTATTTCCAGAGCCTTAAAGGAGCTGTAGAGAATTAAAATAAGGTCTTGACTTTCCTTGGTCACGTTGTCATAATTCCAATCAATTCCCACAGCGCCGGAACTCATGAATTCCAGGGTGCAGCGTGAATCTGATGTGAAAGGCAGGAGAGATCGTGGAATTTCTGAAGTTCAACGAGTTGGAAAAAAAAATCAACGGCCTGATCGCGGATCATGCCTTGCTGAAGAAGAGGAATCAGGAGCTGGAAGGGCTGTTGCAGAATAAATCGATGGAGTTGGAAGAGGTTAATAAAAAAATTGGGGGGTTGAAGGAAGAACGGGATGTTATACGCACGAAGGTGGACTCGCTTCTTGATTTGCTCCGGGAGATAAAGACGCCTTAGAACAAACCATGAGGTCGTCCATTGAAAAAGCGCTTTGATGTAAAGATACTGGGACAGGAACTGTCTGTCGTAAGCGATTCGGGGGATGAGCATGTAGCACAAGTCATCAGGCTGGTCAGTGACAAGGTCGAAGAGGCGGGAAAGGCCGTCGGTAGTAAAAATGCCTTGAACATTGCCATCCTGGTCGCCTTGAACATCGCGGATGAGTATTTGCGCGTGGTAGGAGCAAAAGACAACATCTATAGCCAATTGGAGAGCAGATCGGAGCAAATGATTCATTTGATCAATGATATAAGGTAGACAGAGTATCCCCTGCGATGTGCGTGATTAACAGTCGTTTTTTGAGCCAACACCTTGGAACCGGGAGCCTTTCCTTGTTTGCGGTGTGCACGTCCCTTGGAATACCGTGCATGCGGGCCGGGGAAAGCCTGAAGCGGCAAAATTAGGCACCCACTTTTCATCTGGTTCAAAAAGGTGGTTAACACGGCATAGGCGGGGTTTTTTTATTCATACCCAATTGGCCCTATCCTACCATACGACCCCCACAGATCTTCCCAGATCGATTCGGCAGACAATCGGATTTTATTAGAAAAAGTTCAAGGAGGTGAATACTTTGTTATATAACGGTGTGTTGATACTGGCCATATTGGCGGGACTGGGCGTCGGTGTGGCGGTGGGGTATCTCATCAAGCAGATGCTTTCCCGAAAGAAGATCGAGTCCAGTGAAAATCTTTCGCTGAGAATTGTCGATGAGGCCAAGAAGGAAGCGGAAACCATCAAGAAGGAGGCCATCCTCCAGGCGAAGGAAAACTTACTGAAAGTCAAGACCGAATTCGAGAAGGACAGCCGTGACAGGAAGGTCGAACTCGATGCTTTGGAGAGAAGACTACGGTCAAAAGAAGAGAATATCGAGCGAAGGACCGATCTCCTCTCACAAAAGGAATCGGCCATTGAAAACCGTGAAAAGACAATGCTGGCCAAGGAATCCCAGCTCAATGAAAAGAATGAACGGATCGACCGGATGCTGGAAGAACAGCAATTGAAACTGGAGCAGATCGCCGGTATCACCTCCGAGGAGGCAAAAAACTTCCTCATCCAATCCATGGAAGCGGCCGCGAAAAGGGATGCCGCACTGATGATCCGAAAGATCGAGGAGGATGCAAGGAGAACGGCCGATAAGACCTCGCGGGAGATCATCGCCTATGCGATACAAAGATATGCAGGTGACTTTGTGGCCGAGCATACCGTATCGGTGGTCAACCTCCCCAGTGATGAGATGAAAGGCAGAATCATCGGCCGGGAGGGAAGGAACATCCGTGCCATTGAGGCGGCCACAGGGATCGATCTGATCGTCGATGACACGCCTGAGGCGGTTGTTCTCTCCAGCTTCGATCCTGTAAGGCGTGAAGTCGCCAGGCTTTCCATGGAGCGGCTCATTACCGACGGCAGGATCCATCCCGGCCGGATCGAGGAGATCGTGAAGAAGGTGCGGTCGGAGGTGGAGAATATCATCAAGGAGACAGGGGAGCGAATCTCCTTCGATGTCGGTGTGCATGATCTGCATCCCGAGCTGATCACCATGCTCGGCAGTTTGAAATTCAGAACAAGCTATTCCCAGAATGTTCTCCAGCATTCCATTGATGTGGCCCACCTGACGGGGATGATGGCGGCCGAATTGAAGATGAATGTCAAAGAGGCGAAACGGGCCGGACTCCTCCACGATATCGGCAAGGCGGTCGACCATAAGGTGGAAGGGACCCATGCCGCGATCGGCGCCGATTCCGCCAAACGATTCGGTGAAACGCCGCGGATCGTCCAGGCGATCGCCACACACCATGACGACGGCAGGACCAATACCCTGCTTGGCGTACTGGTCCAGGCAGCGGATACCTTGTCGGCCGCGCGTCCGGGAGCGCGTAGGGAGATGCTGGAGAGCTATGTAAAACGTTTGGAAGAACTCGAAAACATTGCAAATTCATTCAGCGGTGTCGATAAGTGTTTTGCGATCCAGGCGGGCAGGGAAATCCGGATCATGGTGGAGAATGAAAAAATATCTGATAATGACACAGTGATGCTCTGTAAGGATATCATCAAGAAAATCGAGGCGGAATTGGCCTATCCGGGACAAATCAAGGTGACTGTCATCCGGGAGACAAGGGTTTCCGATTTCGCACGCTAGGATGGCCATGAAGATACTCTTTATCGGTGACATCATAGGCAAACCGGGCAGGCGGGCCGTCCGCGAGCTCCTCCCTTGGATCATTGAGGAAAGACGGATCGATTTTGTGATCGCCAACTGTGAAAACGCCGCCGCCGGCTTTGGCGTGACGAGTGAAGTTGTTGAAGAGTTGTATGGCTGCCATATCGATGTTCTCACCTCCGGAAATCACATTTGGGATAAAAAAGAAGTCGTCGATTTTGTCGACGGATATGAAACATTGCTCCGGCCGGCCAATTATCCCGCAGGAGCTCCTGGACGAGGGAGCGTGGTTGTGGCGATTCCCGGTGGGATCCGCATCGGGGTGATCAATCTGGCCGGCCGGGTGTTCATGCATTCTCTCGATTGTCCTTTTCGCGCAGCCGATCGTGAAATCGAAAAAATGAAAAACAAGGCCCAGGTGATCGTCGTGGACATGCATGCAGAGGCAACCTCGGAAAAGATCGCAATGGGCTGGTATCTGAGCGGCCGGGTCGCTGCTGTCTTGGGGACCCATACCCATGTCCAGACCGCGGATGACAGAATCCTGCCGGGTGAGACCGCTTATATTACCGATGTCGGGATGACGGGCCCCTTTGACTCCGTGATAGGGATCAAAAAAGAGGTCATCCTGCAAAGATTCCTCCTGCAAATTCCCAACAAGTTTGATGTGGCCAAAGGGGATGTTCGTCTCCAGGGGGTCACCGTAGAAATCGATTCGGACGGCAGGGCAACGGGCATCGAGAGGGTCACTATGTGCTTGAAGGAAGAACAGATGGGGTGATCGCAACTATGAGAAAGATGTGAGAGATTTGGATTTTTGCCGAAGTTGTCTGTTGAAAAGGGAGGCGATGCGTTGAAGAGCGTTTTTGACACATTTCGAGAGAGGGGGTTTATTGAACAGATCACCGATGAAGCGCTGATCAAGGAGCTCCTCGATCATGAACAGGTCACCTGCTATATTGGCTTTGATCCTACGGCGGCAAGTCTGCATATCGGCTCCCTGGTTCCGATCATGGCGCTGGCCCATATGCAGCGTCACGGCCATCGGACGATCGCGCTTGTCGGGGGCGGTACCGCTCTGATCGGAGATCCCTCCGGGAAGACGGAGATGCGCCAGATTCTCTCTCGCGAACAGATCGATCACAATGCCTCCTGCCTACAGACACAGCTCTCGCGGTATCTCGATTTCTGCGAGGGCAAGGCCTTGCTGCTCAATAACGCCGACTGGCTTACACAGCTCAATTACATCGAGTTTCTCAGGGATATCGGGCGGCACTTCAGTGTGAACAAGATGCTCACGGCTGAAAGCTATCGAAGCCGCTTGGAAAAGGGGCTCAATTTCATCGAGTTTAACTACATGCTGCTGCAGGCCTACGATTTCCTCCACCTGTTTCAACAGCACGGCTGCGTCATGCAGATGGGAGGGAACGACCAGTGGGGCAATATGGTGGCCGGCATCGATCTGATCCGGCGGGTGGAGGGAAAGGCGACATTCAGCATGACCTTCCCGCTGCTCACGACCTCGCAGGGCAGTAAGATGGGCAAAACGGAGAAGGGGACAGTATGGCTCGACAAGGACCTGACCGAGCCCTACGACTATTACCAGTATTGGATTAATGTCGACGACGCTGATCTGGAGCGCTTTCTGGCCTTGTTCACCTTCCTGCCGATGGAGGAGATCGCCGTCGTCAAGACACTGACCGATGCCCGTCTCAATATGGCGAAGGCTGTTCTGGCCTTTGAAGCGACGAAGATCACCCACGGCGAAGAGGCGGCAGTGGGTGCTTTTTATAAAACCGCAAAGCTCTTTAGCTGTCGAGCAGTTGAAAAAGGGCTCTTTCCATCCTGCACGATTCCTCGACCGGGTGAGATCGGGAAGTTGGACGATACACTACTTCCGGCGCCTACCCTCGAAGCATCGGCGGTTGTTTCTCTGCCGATAAGGCGCAGCAGACTCAATGAAGGCATTCCGGCCTTCGAGCTGTTTCATGAAACAAGTCTTTGCAGCTCAAAAGGGGAGGCGAGGCGATTGATTGCCCAAGGGGGAGGCTACGTTAACGACCGTCAGCTTGCAGCCTTCGACGAGCGGATCAACCTAGGAGATGTCGATGAGCGGGGCGAAATCCGTCTGCGAAAAGGGAAGAAAAAGTACCTGATCGTCCAAGTGAAATGACCATATCATTCCTTTCCCGGAAAACTGACCGGGTGATAACCGGCATATAATCAATCACCTGTCAGTCATGAAAAAAAATTGCAATTTATGCTTGACTCTTCAACCAGGAATAAGGTAGAAGCACCGCTTGTTCGTTGACAGGGCGGTTTGAAGTAAAAGAAATTTGAAATTCTTCTTGACTTTCTGACGGCTAAAAATATACAATACCTCTCCTCCCTGAAAGAGGGAGGTGCCCGGAAAAAAGATAAAAATTGTTCTTGACAAGAATTTAAATTTCGTTTATTTTTACCGGCTCGTTTCTAGCTGGCTCTTTGGAAATTGAATAGAGGGATAATTGATTTGTGGGTCCTTTATACACGTAACAAAGGGAGAGAAATCTCCCTGAATCAGGATATAAACTGGAGAGTTTGATCCTGGCTCAGAACAAACGCTGGCGGCGTGCCTAACACATGCAAGTCGTACGAGAAAGGGTCCTTCGGGACCTGAGTAAAGTGGCGCACGGGTGAGTAACGCGTGGATAATCTGCCCTTCAGTTGGGAATAACTCATCGAAAGGTGGGCTAATACCGAATAACACTGTGAGACTTAGGTCGATCAGCCAAAGAGAGCCTCTGCTTGCAAGCCCTCGCTGAAGGATGAGTCCGCGTACCATTAGCTAGTTGGTAGGGTAATGGCCTACCAAGGCGACGATGGTTAGCTGGTCTGAGAGGATGATCAGCCACACTGGAACTGAGACACGGTCCAGACTCCTACGGGAGGCAGCAGTGAGGAATCTTGCGCA
>Ga0172371_10002386_pt1 | contig 29838 bp, 42 predicted proteins | sample Lak12m_FD_114543 | JGI IMG/M metagenome (GOLD analysis project Ga0172371, IMG submission 114543) | Freshwater microbial communities from Kabuno Bay, South-Kivu, Congo - kab_022012_12m | ecosystem: Environmental > Aquatic > Freshwater > Lake | place: Democratic Republic of the Congo: South-Kivu...
CAATATCAAAAGAAAAATTTGCCATAAGGATACTCCCGTCCCGTTAAAGTCCTTTTCTTTCTACAGAGCTTATCGTAACGTCTCCGCTTACTCGCACGTTACCCGAATCATTTTTAACTGATTTGTCTTGTATTAATGCGCAGCCTGAAAGCAAAAAAGTTACGGTGATTAAGACGACTAATTGCATGCCCCCCTCTTTCCTCTTGACCAAACAGCGGCGAGAAGCGCTGCGCTGATTATGCACCATGTCGCAAAAAGCGCATTGGGAATCGCCGCTTCAGCTGAAATATGCTTAATCGCTAGCACTGCGCCCATACCTGCATTTTGCATCCCGACATTAATCGCAAGCGTGCGGCGTTGAGGTAAACTAAATTTAAATGCCCTTCCGGCAAGGTATCCGAAGATAAGCCCCAGTACATTTAAGGCTATTACAGCAACAAATATCAGCCAAGTGACCTTTCCCAAGGCATCTTTATTAAGCGCTACTACTAATCCGCAAATAAAAGCAATAAATAAAGTTGAAAGCGCGGGAAATGCCGGTTTAATCCTTGAGGTTATTTTATTAAATTTATGCTGAAACCACAGGCCTAAGGCAAGGGGTAGAATTACCATAATGATTATACTTTGAATCATGGGCCAAATCTGTATTGGAATGTATTGTTTTCCTAAAAAATAAGTTAGAGCGGGTGTTACTACGGGTGAAACTAGCGTTGTGGCAGTAGTTAACGCTACAGAGAATGCTACATCAGCATCTGCCAGGTATGACATTACTCCTGCAGCCATAGCATCAGGCACAGCAGCAGCAAGTATAAGGCCGACTGCTAAAGCCGGGGCAAGCCCAAGCGTTTTAATTATAAAAAAGGCTAATATTGGCATAATTATAAACTGGGCTGTAGTTCCTAAGAGAATAAGTTTTGGTTTTTCTAGGATAGGCCGGAAGTCATTTAGGGAAAGCAGGCATCCTATCCCAAACATAGTAAAGCCAAAAAGCCAGTCAGTGAATGGCTTTAGCGGTAAAAGCACCTGCGGGAATAAAAATCCTATCCCTGCAGCTAGTATAACCCACAAGACTAGTAATTTGGAGAACTTTTCTAATAGTTTTGCTGGCATAAAGAGACTAAGGCGTTTCTATCCAACTTTATACGGTAAATAGAAACGCCTTATTATCATTACAGCTTTTTAATCTTTGCACTGATTAATAAAACGATAAACTGCTGCACCAAGCACTCCCCCAACAATCGGAGCTACCTAGAATAGCCAGAGCTGCGAAATCGCCCAGCCGCCTACAAAGACAGCTACTCCTGTGCTACGGGCAGGGTTAACCGATGTATTGGTTACCGGAATGCTTATTAAATGTATCAATGTTAAGCATAATCCTATGGCAATAGGAGCAAATCCTTGAGGAGCTTTCTTGTCAGTTGCCCCTAGAATGACGAACAAAAAGAACATTGTCATAACTATTTCTGTAATTAAAGCAGCGAGCATAGAGTATCCGCCTGGAGAGTGTTCGCCGTAACCATTAGAGGCAAAACCTGAAGATAGGCTAAATCCGCATTTTCCGCTGGCGATAAGATAAAGTATACCTCCTGCAGCAATTGCACCTAATACCTGTGCTATGATATATGGGGTTAATTTCTTTGCCGGAAAACGGCCGCTCGCCCATAATCCGATTGAAACCGCAGGATTCAAATGGCAGCCTGATATATGGCCAATAGCGTAGGTCATAGTAAGTACTGTTAAACCAAAGGCTAATGCAACTCCAAGTAAACCTATTCCTAGCCCGGGAAATGCAGCAGCAAGGACTGCGCTTCCGCATCCGCCTAACACTAACCAAAAGGTCCCGCAAAATTCAGCGCAATATGCTTTTATTATTTCTCCTCTCGTATGTTATTTTTCATTTGATCCAAATGGAAGCTTTATACTGTCTTTTAATTTACCTGCTGTCTGGGTTATGGACTTACCTGTTTCTGTAACTTTTTGAGTAGCCTTTGTAGCAGTATCAGTTGCAAGCTTAGAGGCACCAGAAAGTGTTTCAGAGACATTTGTGTTTAAACCTCTAATATCAATGCCGGTAAGACCGGCTATCGTTGTTTGAGCGAGGGTTTTAACTAGAATTATGCTAATGACAGCATTGGTGTTTGTAATATTGGTATACTTTTCATCAAGATTGATGTTAAATTCTTTAACCGAAGGTGTTGTTCCTTTTGAATAATCTTTATATATTACTTTGCTTATTTTAAGCTCCAAATTATCTATCTGGACATCAGGAGCTTGTGCTTTTGGTTTTTGCCCGCTCTTTTTATCTTCTTTCTGTGTTTTAACAGGTTTTAAGGAATCAAGATTGACTATGCCCTCTTTGTTCTTTACTACAGTAAATTCCTTTAAGTTAAGCCTTATGTCTTTAAGGTGTACCTTTCCTTTTAAAATAGCGGGTAAGTTATAGTCAACGTAGATGTTTGGAATATCGAACATGATTTTATCCTCAAAACCATTTGGATTATAAAGTTTAAGATCTGCTATATTAATACGGCTCCTAAAAACTCCTATACTAAAACCACTTACACGAAGTTTAAGCCCCGTAGTAAACTCAACCCCTCTTTCAATGGTAACTTTTGCAATAAGGTTTTTTGCAAATAGCAGCACTAATATAACCGCAAATATACCGATTAATATTTTTAGTGGCTTTTTCATGGCTCTCCTTGTATTATCTCCTCTGTTCTGTTTTGTTATCATCCATCATTGGTTTTTCTCTGTGCATGGATTTTCTGTCGAGTTTTATTTTTTCCTCTTTTTCTTGGGATTTTAATTCGTTTTCCGCAATCAATTTTAAATTAGCATCAAATTTTAGAAGCTTATTACCGGCCAGTATTACTACTCCTCCATCAGATGTGGCTATAACCTTAATATCTTTCTTCATTGAAGACATATGCTGCATCATCTGATGTTCAGGCATCATCCGTTCCGGCATTTCTCTTTTTGGCATTCTGTCGTCTTCTGTAAATTCAGCAAATAGGGGATAAGCTATGCAGAGTAATAGTATTAGTGCTATTAATAAAGGCAAATTTTTTTTCATTGTACCTCCCTAATAAAAAGCAGCCTTTCCTTAAAACAGAAAGGCTGCCATATCCTATCTCGATGTTTATTGCTTAAACATTCCTTCTAAGCTCTTTTGTTGCTTTTTTGCTTCTTTATTCATTTCCTTCTGTTTCTTCTCTAGGCCTTTCTGTGCTTTTGCTTTAGTCTTTTCTGCTTCCCTCTTCTTTTCTTCAGCTTTTTTCTGAGCTTCTAATTTCTTTTTTTCTGCTTCTTTATTTTTGGTTTCTAAATCTTTTTCTGCCTGTTTCTTAACCTTCTCTGTTTTTAGCTGGGCTTCCTTAGTTGATTTCTTAGCCTCGATTTGAGCCTTTTTTGCATCTTTATCTAATCCACCCAAACTCAAACCCTTACTTTCTGCAAAAGCAGCTGTAGCTACCAATGTAAAGACTATAGCCAACAACAATCCTATGCGTCTTTTCATCTCTCCTTCTTTTGTTTTCGATTAATAAGGTAGTTTCATTATAGATATGGAACTAAAATAATGCAAGGTAATTTTATATTGCCTCCATAGTTGAAGGTGGCTTGGAGGTAATATTATAGGTTACGCTTACAACTCCAGGTACCTCTGTTACTATGCGGTTCGATAGAACGCTTAATTTATCAAAAGAAAGCTTTGTCGGCATTGCGCGCCTGGCGTCAACGCTGTCCCAGGAGCGTATTTCAATCTGCATCCCGAAATCTCTCTTGCCATTACGCATTCCCGTAACCCTGTCATTATGCAGGATAGCCATATATTGGAAGGCTCTGGAATTCTTAAGTTCTTCTTCTAGGATGGACGTGGCGACTCTGACTGTTTCAATCTTCTCTGGAGTAACTTCTCCTATTATCCTTGCAGCTAAAGCCGGACCTGGGAAAGGCATACGGCTGAAAATCGACTCTGGCAGGCCTAATCCTTCAGCGAGTTTTCTTACTCCATCTTTGCGCAGTTGTACTAATGGCTCAATAATCTTGTAGCCAAAAGCCTCCTGAGGGTTTATGCCCAATTGTTCAAATACGTTATGCTGTCTTTTTATCCCGGCAAGTGTTTCATCAATATCAGTTAAGATAGTGCCCTGCAGAAGATATTTCGCCTTGCTCTCCCTGACTAGTTTAGCAAAAACATCCTTGTAAAAAGTTTGAGTTATTGCCTCTCTCTTCTCTTCCGGGTCAGTAATGCCTTTTAAGGCATCAAAAAACTTATCCCTTGCGTCGATTACCTCAACTTTTACCCCAAGGTTATGAAAGATTTGCGCAATCTGATCTGCTTCGTCTTTGCGCATAATACCATTATCAATAAAATACGTTTTTAAGCGGGCGCCTAAGGCTTTGTGGCCCAGCATTGTAACTGCCGAAGAGTCAACTCCTCCTGATAATGCATTAATCGCAAAACCGGAACCTACCAGATTAGATATCTCTTCCGATTTAATTTTAATAAATTCCTGCGTATCTAATTCCTGTGCTTTTATTTCTAAAGCCCCGCGCATGCGCCCTCCTTATGGTGTTTTAAGTATTACCTAATTCCTGCATAGTATTTATGTATAACTGGCTATCCTTGGGTAAATTTTCCAGGATTCGATTAATCTTGTTTTCGGAGTCCCTTAACCCTTTTCTGTGTTTTTTATAAAGCAGGATAAGCCCCTTTAGCTGTAATGCGGAGTTAATCGCGGTCAATGCCTTCTCGATTCCTTCCTTGGAGATTGCCTTATCATTTGCCTGAGCCAGCAATTTATCCCTAAGCTCATTAATTATTTTACGGTTTAACTCCTCTTGTTTTACGCTGTCAATTTCCCCGATTAAATAATCACCGATAAGCCACAGTGTTTTCATGAAATTATCCGGGTTGTTATTATCAGCCGGTGCCTCCGAGATAATTTTATAAAGAAAGGCAGGGTCGTGAACTAATAAATCGTATGCTTTATCTTGCCTGCACGTTTCCTTGTTTAAATCTCCGGAACAAAAACTCCGGATAAAAGCATTTATTTTGTCCAGCGGAATATCCGAGATTTGAACTGCCTCATTTTTACTTAGCACTATTTCGTTTTCATTAACCAGCTTATATGCGGCGAAGGAAGGCTCCAGGTGTATAGCGCCATTTTTCTCCAGGTATTCCTTAATTTGTATGTTTCCCGATACCTTTTGGCAATTGTTTAAAAGATTAATAAATATACCCAGCTCTTTTAGGGTTAGCCCGTATTTTAAACCTAAGGACCCCAGCTTTAAGCTGCGAAAGTCCTGTATAAAACGCTTCATTAGGCTGTCTTCTCCTTTAATCTCCTCTCCGTTAACCAATAGCGTTGCTTCAGGTGATTCAGCAAAGACCAAGGGATCTTTTGCTGTGATAAGCTCTGTTAACTGTGAAAAAACTTCGCCTGTTTTTGTAATTACTACGGGATGTTCGAGGTTGTAGAGCTTGGAGAGCGCCAGTATTTGTCCCATGTTTTTTACAATAAAAAAATAGATCTTGGTCTTATCCTGGGGCATATCTTTAGCTTGATTTAATGAAATCAACCATTACTCTTTTACTTTCCGCAAAAGACGATTCCAGCTTGGAAAGGCTTGACATCTTATCAGTAATCTGCCGTATCCTCTCTATGTTATCTTTAATTGTCCTTATTCTATCAACTAGTTTATCCGGCAATTTATTCTCTAAGGCATAGGTTTCTACTATTTCCAGGTTTCCCCTGATAGCAAGAAGGGGGTTGTTTATTTGGTCTCCGATTCCCAAAGCGGTCTCGGTTATAGCCGCACGCTTATTTTTCTCCATAATTTCATCGACAAGAGAGCGGAACATCTTCTTCCCGACGTAGACTCCAACAAGAAAGACTATTATAGTGCAAAAGATTATATAGCCGATTTGCCCGACAAGAATACTTACCGTAGCAAGCCTGGCAACTATTAAATACGTGAAAACCAGAAGCGGTATAACCCCAATCATTGAAATAGAAACATCGAAATCTCTTCTTTTCTTAGAAATAAATCTTTTAATATCCATTCTTCCTCCTTTAATCAACGTTTGGTAAATTTCAGAGTAAGCAAAATAAAGAAATATGAAATCAAACCTAAAGCAACGCTTATAATAAGATAGCCTAAAATAACAGGCAGTGCGATGTTAATTAATGATGCCTTAAAAATTGTTTGCCACGTAAGTCCGTCAAAACCTGTTTTTGCCTCTTGGTAGACTAAGCTCCAGTTTAATCCCAGTATAGCAGAGCCAACCTTAATTGAAAAGATAAAGATTGCCAGGCTTAACCAGGTATTGGTAATTAGGCTCGCTAATAAGGCGCTTGCCCTGTTTACTTTAAAAATAAAAGCTAAAAACAAAGCTGCTAAAGGCCCTGTCCCCGGAAGCATACCACAAAAAATGCCGAGCCCAAAACCCGCAGAGATCCTTTGAGGTGAATCATTTATCTTAAAAATATTTTTGTAAAAGAAATCCCTGGCTTTGGCTAAAGAATTAATCATCTTTTAATATTGATTTTATGTTTACACCCGCAAACCTCTCTGACCCAAAAGAATCCTGAATCCAACCGTTATGCAGGCCGAACTTTTCCATAATTTTTTTTGCTTCTTTGTATTCTTTAAGCTTTAGCCTGCGGCATATATGTTTGTCTTCCCCCGCTTTATAGTAAGGGAGATATTGGCTCATAAGGCTCACTAAAGAATCCGGAGATAATTCTTCAGAGATAAAACGCATAACTGCTTCAGTCCCGGATATCTTCTCCGGTAATACAAGGTGTCTAATGATTAACCCGCGCCTCATTATACCATTTTCATCAATTTCGTCTTTAACTATCTGACGCCGCATTTCTTTAAGCGCCTCCTGGTTATATTTGGGGTAATCCGGGGCAGAAGAATACCTAAGAGATAACTCACTATTGGCATAACGCATATCCGTAAGATAGATATCCACTATTCCGTCTAATAAGCGTATTATTTCTGCTAATTCATACCCGCTTGTGTTATAAATGATCGGTATCTTAAGGCCTACGGATACTGCTTTTTTTAAAGAAGTTAATATCTGCGGCAGGATATGGGTTGGCGTTACGAGGTTGATGTTATGGCACCCTGCATCCTGTAGTTTTAGCATGAAGCCCGAGAGGTCTCCAAAAGAGGCCTCCCTTCCTTGCCCTAATTGGCTAAATTCATAGTTCTGGCAATAGATGCATCCCATATTGCAGTTTGAGAAAAATATTGTCCCTGAGCCGCGCGTCCCCGACACGGGAGGTTCTTCTCCCCGGTGGCTCATAAAACTGTAGACCTTAGGAAGAAATCCGGTTTTGCAAAATCCGGTTTCATTATTGATACGGTTGACCCCGCATTTACGCGGACAGATAGAACAGGATTGAAGCTTTTTATTAAGTTTTTCAATGGCTCTATCCAGTTCTCCGTTTTGGAAAGATTTTAAATACGAAGGGTAAGTAGGCATAAGCCGGTCACTTTAAGGCTATCTCTTTTTCTACCCGCTCTATCCTATTTTTAACAGGCGGGTGAGAACTTAAGAATACCAGTTCCACCCCGGGTTTTTTGTTATTTTCCAGTTTTCTAAAAAAAGTTACCATGCCGTAAGGGTTATACCCCGCAGCCCTTGAATATTTTACGGCTAGCTTATCAGCTAAAAATTCATCCTGGCGGCTGAAGCCTAAAGCAACAACATTATAAGTTATGCCTATTGCTTGAGCGAGGGCTTGCGGTGCGTTTCCCCCCAGGGCTATATTTGCAAGAAGCTGGTATCCCATATTAGCTTGAAGCCTTTTTACGCTATGCCGGGCTGCAATATGTCCTACTTCATGGGCTAATACTGCCGCAAGCTCGTCATCAGTTGCAGCGTCAATCAATCCGCTATTGACATAGATAAAGCCCCCGGGAACGGCAAAAGCATTAAAATCGGCAGCCTTTATAATATTGAATTTATAATTTAAATCCTGCCTGTCTGACGCTGCTGCGACTCTTTTGCCTATGGCATCCAGTCTTTGCTGCATGCCTTTATCTTTCAAGAGCGTAAAATCCACTTTAATTTGTTTATCCAAATCTTTTCCCAGCGCGACCTCGCTCTCGGTGTTAATGAGTATAAACTCATTTCTTTCGGTTGCAGGGTTATACATGGTTGCGCAGCCGCCTAGAAAGATTGTAAGGCTTAAAACAATAATAAGTTTTGGCATTTTAGATCTGGTTTCGGTAAATCTCTCTTATTGCATTAAATATATTAATATATTCTTCTTTTTTAAAATCGGGATAAGTCCACTGATTAGGCGTAAATGAGTTCCCCTTAAAGGATAATGTCACTTCGGCAAATACGCCTTTATCTAAATACACCCTGTGGCTGTAATCTTTTGTAGAAGCTAAGAGGACTTTTGCCAGATCCAGATAGCCGGGGTCAATATTAACAGAACGTTTACTCTTAAATGACAATTTAGCTTCGATATTGTTAGTTATATTTTTTACCCGGGAGATACTGGCGGGGTTTATCAGCTTGCGGAAACTTACAAATACCCTTCGTAACCCCGTGCCAAACTCTTCTCTGTAATAATCGGTCATATCGAAGGGGATGGGTTTGCTTTTAAAATCAAATTGGCCAAATTTTTTTAAAAGCATACCCTCGGCTTTTTTAAGGGGATGATCCTGTCTATATATAAATCCGGCTATAAGCTTAACAGGCTTAATGCGCGCTATTTTACCCATACTATTGAGGAAATTAAATCTGGTGCGGAGATACCTTTAAGGAATAAATTGGTTAATATACCTGGAGATTTTCTTGCGTTGATCATCCTTAATAGCATTGAAGAATATGGCTATATTGAAACCGCCTTTATTTTCATCTTCGGTCCTTACGATAACACCTTCGCAGTTGACTGTATAGTTTCTCTCCTTGCTTTTCTCTTTTATCGGAAGGGAAAGCTTTACTAAAACTTTTGTAAAGGGGGGAATATACTTGGTAATCTTACAGTAAGCCCCTACGCAACTTAGGTTTTTAGTGGTAGTTGAAAATCCATACCCGTTGGCAGCTACCTTAAAAGGCAATTCTTTATCTATGCGCGGATGGACTCTTCTCTCGATGCCAGTTTTCATTATTTCGCCTCTGCTTTAGACTTCTCCATAAAGTTTTCCCAGCATCTTTTGGTACAATAAAATTTTCCGTTGCGGTAATATATCCTGATTTTCTTCAGCGGTTTATTGCAGGCCAAGCAATTGGTCTGCTTCTCTTCTTTTTTTGCCTCTGCCTGCGCAGGTACCTGAGTTTGTTCTTGAGCCATTTCTTTCTTAGTTTCCTTTCTTAAATTACCCTGTTTTAATATTTACGTAATCTGATAAGAAGGTCTTCTCGGTTTGGTCAAACTCTATAAATTCAATCCCCAGCCTGTTCTTATCCGAATGCGGTAAAGGCTGGCACCAGGAGACCTTGCCTATAGGGTATAATGTCCTGCAGAGAAGGCTTAACTCCAGCATGACCGGAGTTGTCGGAGGGATGAATTTTAAAACACTGAAGGCCAAACCCCCTTCGCTTATGTTTTCGGTTACGGTATTGTCAAATTCCGTATTTCCTCTTACCTGATAACGAACCGGCGTATGAAGCTCAATGCGCCGAAAGCGCCTCTTCTCCTCTTTCTTTAGGTCTATTTTGTCCCCCTTTATGTGTCGGGACCGCGGCTTAATTTCCCATTAACATAAAAATAATAACATATATTACCTTCCGTGTCAAATAATTATGTCTTAAGCAGAATTAGTTTGCTTTAGGCCGGCTTTTTGTTATAATAATTCACGAAAAGGGAGATATGAATGTATTGCAAATTCTACGGTTTAAAAGAAAGGCCGTTTAATGTAACTTCTGATCCTGCTTTTTTCTTCCTGAGCAATAAGCATAAAGAAGCCCTCGCCCACCTCCATTATGGCGTATCTCAAAGAAAAGGGATTATAGTATTAACCGGAGAGATCGGCACTGGGAAGACTACGCTTTGCAGGTTCTTTTTGAATGAATTGGATAAAAAAGTAAAAACTGCCTTTATACTTAACCCGCGTTTTTCTGAAGCCCAGCTTTTAGAATCAATTGTCGCTGATTTTGGCATACCTTCCCTTAATAAGGGCAAGTTGGGATTAGTGCGCCAGTTAAATGAGTTTCTCCTTAACGAATCTTCCATAGGCAATAATGTCGTTTTGATTATTGATGAGGCGCAGAACCTTAAGCCCGGCCTCCTTGAGCAGATCCGTTTGCTTTCAAATATAGAAACTGAAAAAGAGAAGCTTCTTCAGGTAATCCTGGTAGGCCAGCCGGAATTAAATGCACGATTAAATCTTTATGAATTAAGGCAGCTTAGGCAGCGTATTATGGTCAGATACCATATACTCCCGCTGGAGCACCGGGAAATAGCCAACTATATCGAACACCGGCTTAATGTTGCCGGTTTAATAGGCGGCATAGAATTTACCATTGAAGCTGTTGAGGCAATAGATAATTTCTCCTCCGGTACGCCGCGCTTAATAAACATGATCTGCGATAGGGCATTATTAGCAGGTTTTGCTTCGGGAACTAAAAATATAGACCGCAGTATAATTAATAAGTGCCTTGAAGAGCTGGATAGTTACGCAATAGGAGGAAAAATTTGAGCATAATCTACGATGCGTTAAAAAAAATAGAACAAAGCGTGCATAAAGGCTCACCTGCAAAAGAAGCGCAACCGCCTAAAAACGCTTCGGTAAAAAAGAAAACCAATGCGACGCTCGTATTTATTCTAATGGTATTATCCGGGTTGTTTATAGCAAAAACTGTTCTGACCTTGGTTGTAAAGCCAAAAATAACTTCGCTTGACACTGCGGCCGCAGGTTTACAGCCGCAGGCTGATATTGCGGTTGTTGAGGATGCCGAACCGGAAAAGGAAAATATCCCGCCCGTTGATCCTGCTTTATCATTAAGCGGGGTCTACTTCCAGAATAATGAAGGATATGCCCTTATCAATAACCGTATAGTTAAATCCGGAGATGTAATCCAGGGCGCTACCGTAAAAGAAGTTGGATTAGAAAAGGTTATCTTGGAGTTCGAAGGAAGAGTTATTACCCTTGTCAGCTCTACGCAGTAATGCTAAATTCTGTTTTCTACCGCAGAACGTATTATCCCTAAAGGAACATTTTTAACTATTCTTGCCCTGCCTAGCTCGGAAATAAGAACAAGCTTATTGTTTTTGCCGCTAAATTTTTTGTCGTGGTAGTGCCTGTTTAGAACCGCATTTACAGTGACGTTTTTAATCTTAACCGGAAGGCCGACATTACTAATTAACAATTCTGCCCTTTTAACCAATGGTTCGTCAATAAATTTAAGCCTTGCGCTTATCTTAAGCGCAACAAGCATGCCTAAGGCCACGGCCTCTCCGTGGCTATATCCCTTAAATCCTGACGCTGCCTCAATAGCATGGCCTATGGTATGCCCGAAATTTAAAATAGTTCGCAAGCCTCTTTCTTCCCTCTCATCATAAGATACGATAGAAGATTTTATCCTCGCGCATGAATTAACCACATGCTCGATATGAACTTTCTTCAGTTTGAGTATATCATTATAGTGTTTTTCAAGGTAGACAAACAGGCGTCTGTCCTTGACAATCCCATATTTTATTACTTCTGCCAGGCCATTGGCAATCTGCTTTTTGCTTAAAGTGTTTAAAAGAGCGACGTCGCTAAAGACCATCTTCGGCTGGTAAAAGGCGCCGGCTAAATTTTTCCCTTCGCTTAAGTCTATAGCGGTCTTTCCTCCTATAGCAGAATCTACTTGGGCTAACAAGGTAGTGGGGACCTGCACATAAGGTATCCCCCTTTTGTATACGGAAGCAACAAAGCCGCCCAAATCTCCTATTACCCCTCCGCCCAAGGCAATAATAAAAGTTTTTTTCTTTAAATCAAATTTAGCCAAATTCCTGATTAAAAATGCGGCGACCTTTATATCTTTTGCCCGCTCGCTATCAGGCACATATTGAAACTTGAAATTAAACCCACTATTCCTTAAGCTGTTGGCGATCGTATTACCGTAATGCTTTTTTATGCGGCTATTAGTAATAATATAGGCGTCCCTGCCGATTTTGAGCCTACAAAGATAACGGCCCAGCAGAGGGATAATCTTCTCTCCGGTAATTATATTATAGGAACGCTCTTTCAGGTTTAATTTAAGGATATGCATTTATCAGGCCTTAGGCGCTCCCTTAGAACCTGCCTGTTCTTTGGCAGCTGGCGCTGCGGGAGCAGTTGCTCCTTCTGCAGTTGCTTCTGTGGTTTTTTCAGCTTTTTCTTTCTTGATTTTTATCCGTATTGTTTTTAATTTAGGTAAACCGTAAACTCTATCCCCTTCTTTCCAATTACCCTTTTCTGCCATTGTCCTGATGCGCTCGCTGCGCTTTAAGACTGACCTTTGTTTCTTATCCTTTTCAGATATTGCCAATGACGGGTGTATAGACATTTTACAACCTCCTTATACGGCAGTCTTTGTAGTATCTTCTTAGCTCAAGAAATAAAGACTGCGCTTGTTTTTTGTCAGAAAAGTTACCCACACATAGGATAACATACTCCCCCTTATTTAAAACCGTTGTTTTATAGCCGCGCTTTTTAAGCAATTCCGCTTCTTTTTGGGCATAAGAACCGGTTTTAAAGCTCGCTACTTGAATAGTATACACACCTTCTGTTGTTTTCGGTATAATTATTTGCTCTTTAGCTTCAGGTTCTTTTGGTAATTGTTCAACGCTAGGCTTAGTATGTATATTTGCCTGAGGCGTAGGGAGACTTTGAATACGCTTGCCTCTTTCTACCCCAAGAGAAAATGAAACTATCGCCGTAACCAAAAGAATAATGCCCATAAGTATCGCTTTTTCATAGCCCCAGATATACTTAGAGAAATAAGCCCTCTCTGAGCGCCTAGGAGATGAGTTAATCTCTTCCTGGGAATCTGAAAATAGATCTAATTGATGACCGGGACTTTTTTCCATTCTTAAAATTTTATTATCTGGAATAAACCTTGGTATTGAATTTTTTTATAACCTTAAGGAAGGCATCGACGACTTTAGGGTCAAACTGAGTGCCGCTTTTTTTCTTTACCTCTTTTATCGCTGAGCTGATATTTTTTCTTTCGCGGTAAGGCCTGCCATAAACCATTGCCTCAAAAGCATCGGCAACTGCCATAATGCGCGCGCCTTCCGGAATCTGCCCCTTTTTTAGCCTTGACGGATAGCCTGTGCCGTCGTACCTTTCGTGATGATGCATGATAATTGGGATAACCGGCTTTAATACCTGTAAAGGCCTTAATATCTGCGCTCCTTTAACAGGATGCTTCTTAATAATGTTGTACTCTTGCGGAGTAAGCTTAGTAGTTTTGGTGAGTATCTCCGGAGGTATATCTACTTTTCCGGTATCATGAAGAAAGCTGGCGTATTTTAAACTTTGTATCTGTTTCTCGTCCAGGCGAAGCTCATTGCCTATAGCTGTAACTAGGCGGCTGAAGTAGGGGGAATGCGTGTATTCATGCGGTACCCTGGTATCTAAAAGCGTAACCAGTGATTTAACGCTTCCTAAGACTATTTTTTGCTGCTCTTCATAGAGCTGGAGATTCTTCATACCCGTTATTGACTGCTCTACTAATGTCATCAGGATATCCTGATCAAACCTTTCAAATGGAGGTTTATTCTTAGAGCGCCTTACCACGATAATACCGATAAGATCGTCTGAAATTAAAGGAGCGCCCAGTAAGTTGAGTTTTCTTATTACTGAACTTGTTTTAAGTATCCTTCTTTCTATCCTATCGGTAACCCGAAGCTTTTTGTCGACAGTAAACCTTCTTTTATTATTCACGCATGATTTCAGCACTGAATGCTTTTTAGATGAATCTAGCATCGTGATCATGCAATAATCGGAATTCAATATTTGTGCGATAAGTTTGGTTAGCCGGCTGATTAAATCTTTTAAATCATAGGTAGAATTAACCAGTCTATAAATACTGTGTATGGAGGATACTAATGTTTTATACCGCTTCGTAGGGGGTAAATAGTTTTTTGTATTCATCTAACGCATACCTGTCTGTCATTGAGGCTATATAATCACATACCGCTCTTTTAGTCCCGTCTTTTGTTATCTTCTCCTGCACATCTTGCGGCAGTTGCCGGGGATTACCTATATAAACCTTAAACAATTCCTGAATGAAGCGTTTCGCTTTTATGCTCATTCGCACTACCCGGTAGTGGTGATAAAGACGTTCCATAAGGAAAGCCCTTAGCGGCCTCCTTAATTTTATCATATTAGAGCTAAAAGTAACTACTTTTTTATTCATTTTTCTTATATCTTCGCAGGTGGCGGGCTTAAGTTTGGAAATGTTTTTCCCCGTTTCTCGGATTAGATCAGTAACCTGCAGGTTAATAAGAGATCGTATAATAAGATACCTTCTTTTCTTAAGGGATAATCCTTCGTATTTACGGAGTATATTCCTGTCTATGTCCCTCCATATTGTAAGGTTTACCAAATCAGATTCCTGTATTAAGCCTGATGTAAGTCCGTCATCCAGGTCATGATTATCGTAAGCTATCTCATCCGCAATATCAACTACCTGTGTCTCAAGGCTGGAGGAATGGTATTTGGAGAATTCTTTTATCTTGGCCGTAATATCAAAGGCAGTGGAATGTTTTATTATCCCTTCTCTCACTTCCCAGGTCAGGTTTAGCCCGGGGAAATCCGGGTATCTTTCTTCAAGATAGTCTACTACCCTTAATCCGTGTACATTATGGTTAAAACCGCCTTCCTTAAGCATAAGCTCATTTAAAGCCTCTTCTCCGGAATGCCCGAAGGCAGTATGGCCTAAGTCATGGGCCAGGGCTATGGCCTCGGTAAGGTCAGAGTTTAAGTGTAAGGCTGCGGCTATAGTCCTTGCAATCTGAGCTACTTCTAAGGTATGGGTAAGCCGGGTACGGTAATAGTCGCCTTCATGGTTTACAAAAACCTGCGTCTTATATTCCAGCCTTCTAAATGCCGCAGAATGTATAATGCGGTCGCGGTCCCTTTGATAGCATGATCTGTAAGGATGCTCTGCTTCGGGATAGGCCCTGCCCCTGCTCTCTCTGCTTTTCATAGCATAGGGAGCCAGAAGTGAATTCTCAAAATCAGTTATTAGTTTATTACCGGCCATTTTAAATCTTTACTATTTTTGCTTCAATTTTGTCATTAATCTCAATTATGCCGTAGGAGTTGTATTTCGAATATATTTTGTCAAACAGGCTACCGGAATTAAAGAATATCGTATCTTTTATCTTTTGATTGAATGCCGCGTGAGAATGCCCGAAAATAATTAAATCCGGATGTTCAGCTTTAAAGACTTCGGCTAAGGCTTCAGGGATATTCCCGGGTGCACCGCTTCCATGCGTAACCGCGATTTTATAGTTTCCTACCTTAAATATTTCTTTATCCGGGAGTTTATTTTTAAGCTCTTCCGAATCCATGTTGCCATGCACTGCCTTAAGTTCTTTTGCGACGGCCTCGAGGCTTTTCAAGCATCCCTCCTCTACAAAATCACCTGTATGTACTACCATATCAGCGCTTTTTATATCCTCCAGAAGGCTACCTGGAAATTTATCAATCCTGCCGCAAAGATGCGTGTCGGATATTACGACTATTCTCATGATATTACCCGCGGCCTTGAATAAAGGTCAAGCAGTTGATTAAGGCTGTTTATGTCCCAAGCCCAGACTTTTTCTTCCATCGCCCTTAGCCTGGTATTGGCATCGATGTCATCCAGGGTTACAATCACCTTCCTTTGAAGCTTATGTCGGTATTTCCTGCATTCTTTTGAGAATTCAACTATATCTTCTTCAGTCAGGCTCTCTGCTTTGACCGCGACAATCCAAAGGCTTTCATTGGACCTCCCGATCAGCCCGTTTTTAAGGACCCTGCTTTTAAACTCCAGCGGTTTTATTTCGCGGAAATGATTAAGACGGATTTTCTTCTTCTCTACCTGCAGCATTTCGTCTTCAAAGAGCTTGAATAAATCGTTCATCCTTTCCATAAGGGGTTTTTGGGAAGTAAGGATAAATTCTTGAATCATTGTTTCTATCTGGTCCCGGAATTTTTCTTTCTGGTTTTTAGCGTTAAAGGTTAAAGACTGGAGCTTTTCCTGGTAAACAAATTTTATCCAAAAACTGAAGACGCGGTCATTTATCTGCAGAAAATCTCCATTACGGGTGATAGTATCCAACTCCAGCAAGCGCGTAACCATTATTTTTAGCTCACTCTTCTTTTTACGCAGTATATGCGCTATCTCCTTAAGCTTGTTTCTGCCGCTAGAGATAAGATAAAGAATCGCTATGTAATCATTGCTCATAAACCGGTCATTAAAGCGTTTTAAATAGTTTGAAAACCTCTGGTTTAAAACACCCGAAGTATTAAAAAGTACTTCTTCTAATTGTTCGGCAAGCGTAGCATCTTTATTTACCAGAAGAGAGTCTGATATGACTTCCAGATACATGGGGTACCCGCCGGTAAAATGAACGATAAAATCTTTAAATGGAGCTGTGATGTTAACTGCTTTAAGGCGGAAATTTAAATATTCCAGGCTGGTTTTTATGTCGAAAGGCTCGACTGTGATAACCTCAAAGTTTCCAAAGAGCAAGGAAAGGCCCTTAGCGAGAATCTCCTTGGCCTTAAACTTCAAGGAACTTGTGATAATAAACATGGTATTTTTATTGGAGATTAAAGTTTTGGACCAGTCTCGGTAAAGGTTTTTGAATCCTAAAAGCTCTAAATTGTGGAATTCGTCAAAGATAACTACAGATGATTTTCCGGTTTCTTGATAAATGCTTTCGCATAAATTCATAAGCTCGGGAAAAATATTTACCGTTTTTCTCCTCGTAAGGCAGCCTAATATAAATTTTATCTTTTCCGTTGTATTAGGTATATACTTTTGCGATTTACCAATAAGGAATTGCAGGTCTTCTCTTAAGATTAGTCCGCTATTACTTAAAAAAGCATAGAGTAGGACTCCGATGAACCTCTTTGAAAATACGTCTATTGATTCAATGCGCGTATCCATAAAAACCATGATAATCCGGTTATCGTGGAATGATTCTATGAATTTAAAAATAAGAGAGGTCTTTCCTACCAGCTCATCGCCTATTATTGCAATATTCTGCCGGTAATTGTCCTTTAACCCGCTGACGCGTCTCCCTAATAAATCTAGCTGGTTTATCCGGCCGAAGAAAATATTTTTATTCATGGAAGATAAAAAGTTGGATTTTGGGCCAGGTGGCCTTTTCTTATTTCAAAATGCAAATATCCGTTTTTGCCTGTGCCCGTTACCCGGGCTATAACCGTCCCCTTTTTTATGCTCTCGCCTGGTTTTACAAATGTTTCAGAGTTTGCGGCATAAACAGTAAAAAATCCGTCTCCATGATCAAGGATTACGGTTTTACCTAAGCCGGCAAATTTTTCGCTTAAAAAAACCACCTTGCCTGATCTGGAAGCTACAATATCCTTAGAGTCATAGGGAAATATGTTTATCCCCTTGTTGGCCATGTTATTAAAATTATGCCCGAATGCACAAATTATCCTTCCTCTGGCAGGCCAAATAAAGTCATCGCTCTCGGCATACTTATATTCTAAAGACTTGTCTCTTAGTTGATCCGGTATAAATATCTGCTGCCCTATTTCAATAGAGGTGCTATCCGAGATTCTATTCGCTCTGATTAATTGTTCAAGATCTACTCCGTATCTTCTGGATATCCTCCATAAAGTCTCTCCCTTTTCGACTTTATGATAAATACCAGGTAAACTGAAGACATCTCTTTGCGGGAGTGGTTTGACATATGGAGTGGTTGAGCATCCTGAGAAAAATATCAAACATATAACCGCAAACAAATTTTTGAATAAATTTTGTTTATTAAACATAAGTTTTATCAAAGCGGGCGAGCGGAATCGAACCGCCCTATCCAGCTTGGGAAGCTGGTGTTCTACCGATGAACTACGCCCGCAAGTTTAATCGGACAATACCCTCCGCACATGGTGCAAACTTCATTATCTGAAGGTTTAGAAGATAAACGGTACTCTTTAGCCTTATCCGGATCTATGGATAAGGCTATCTGTTTATGCCAGTTACGATTTCTCCTGGAAAATGACATTTGCCTATCCCGGTCAATTGACCCCTTGCTACCTTTAACTATATCTGCCGCATGCGCTGCTATCTTAGAAGCTATTACGCCCTCTTTTACATCAAGAAGCGATGGATGCCTTAAGTGTTCGGCCGGCGTAACATAACAAAGAAAATCCGCTCCATATCCGGCGGCAACCGCGCCGCCGATAGAAGCAGTAATATGATCATATCCGCTTGCGATATCCGTAACTAACGGCCCTAAGACATAAAAGGGGGCATTATGACAGAGCCTTTTCTCCATTACTATATTTTCCTGTATTTTATTTAAAGGGACGTGGCCTGGGCCTTCGATCATAACCTGTACGTTCTTTTTTCTGGCGCGAAGGGCAAGCCCTCCTAGGATCTTAAGTTCCGTAAACTGCGCCTTGTCGTTTGCATCCAGGATTGAACCCGGGCGCATTCCATCGCCTAAGCTTAATACTACATCATATCTGTAAGCAATATCGAGGATTTTATCAAAATGCTCGAAGAACGGATTTTCTTTCTTATGCATTTTAATCCAGCCGGCCAATATCGCCCCGCCCCTCGAAACAATGTTAAGAATCCTGCGGCTCTCTTTAAGGCTCTTAAGGCTCTTTTGGGTTACTCCCGCATGAATAGTAAAGAAATCAACCCCCTCCTTTGCTTGAGACTCAAGGACATCCAGCATATCCCGGTAATCAAATTCTAAAAGATTCCCCCTTTTTTGCGCGCGTACCGCCAGTTCGTAGACCGGAACGGTTCCTACGGGAATAGAGGATTTCTTGATCACCTGTTTACGCATCTCTTTTAAATTTCCGCCTACGCTTAAATCCATGACTGCATCCGCGCCGTATTTTATACAAACAGCGAGTTTTTTTAACTCATCTTTAATGCTGAATTTGTCGGTAGATGTGCCGATATTTGCGTTGATTTTAGTTAAGACACCTTTACCTACTGCGCAAGGTTTCGCCAGAGAGCGGACATTATTCTGAAGTATGACCGTACTTCCGCTTTTAACATTTTTCATAAGCTCTAGCGGATTTATTGCCTCTGCCTTAGCAATTTTTTTCATTAAATCGGTGAGTTTATTTTTTCTTGCGTTCTCTAATTGGGCCATCGCGTGATTTTATTTATGGATTGTTTTTCTGTTTCGTATATTTTATAACGAAGCTCTTTAAATCCTATTGAAGTTTTTGAGTTAGCCAATTTACTGAATTCTTCCAGGACCCTAACCGACTCCTTGGCCCTTTGAATATTAGCTAAGAAAATATCTTTTACCCCTGATCTTTCAAGCTCGCCGGCTTTAATGCGCCTCCCTGTATCTTTACGGCTGTCGCGTTCTTTAATAAAAAGCGCTCTTGGGCCGAGTGAATCTGCCAGGGTGGTTAATTTATGCCTGATTCTCTTAAACTTAACAGTTAAGCTCCTGCTATTCAGGCTGAACCTGCAGATATCTTCGCAAACGCGCAAGCCCTCTTTTGCCCGGTTTATGTTAGCATCAATAATGCGCTTAATAACTTTTTGCTTTAGCAATTTTATTTATAAGATTGGTGGTAGAGAGGCCCTTACACAGCTTTACAGTTAACACCCTGCCGCCGTAGCTTTTGACAAAATCATTACCTATTATTTCTTTTTTGTTCCAGTCAGCGCCTTTAACCAGTATATCAGGCCGGATTCTTTTTATAATATTCAGAGGGGTATCTTCCTTAAATATCAGAGCAAAATCAACACTCTCTAGCGCAGCCACAAGGCTTAAACGATTTCTCTCTTTTACGATTGGCCGGCTGCTCCCTTTAATTCTTTTTACCGAAGAATCGCTATTTATCCCTACGATCAGAATATCTCCCTTATTCTTAGATTCTTCAAGGTACTTAGCATGGCCATAATGCAAGAGGTCAAAGCATCCGTTTGTAAAGACTACTCTCTTGCCTTGCTTTTTAAGCTTTGGAATTACGCTAAGCAGAAAACTTAAAGTTTTTGTTTTATCCTTTATCGAACGCCGGACTCTTCTATTAACTCGCATATTATATGCCCGATTAAAATATGGCATTCCTGTATTCGCGCTGTCACTGCCGAAGGGACAATTAGGGATATATCCGATTGAGAGGATATATCCCCTCCGTCACATCCGGTCAAAGCTATTGTAAGAAGGCCCATCTTCTTAGCCTGCTTTAACCCCAAGGCTACATTTTTAGCTTTCCCGCTTGTCGATATCCCTAACGCTACATCGTGTTTTACCGCTAAGGCTTCGACCTGGCGCGCAAAAACAATATCGTAGCCAAAATCATTGGCCAGGGCGGTTATTATTGAAGTATTTACCGTAAGAGATATTGCCGGCAATGCAGGGCGATCCTTTTTAAACCTCCCTACAAGCTCTGCCGCAATATGCTGCGCGTCGCTGGCAGAACCGCCGTTGCCAAAAATGATCAGCTTCCCTCCTTTTTTTAGGGAAGCAATTATTCCGCTCGCTATTTCAACAATTGAGCTAATATTGTCTTTAAGGAGTTCCTCTTTTACCCGTATGCTCTCTAAAATGGCATCTTGTATAATCTCGCGCATTTTATCTGCCTCTTTCTAGCCGGAAAAAACTCTGGCAATATTATATAGCTCTAGGTCCACGGTTTTAAGTTCTTTAACCGCATCTTTTAATGGCACATCAATTATTTTTATTCCTTGGAGAGCTACCATTCTTCCAAACTTCTTATCCTTAATTAATTCTACTGCTTTTACTCCCAGCCTTGTGCCAAGCACGCGGTCAAATGCAGTTGGCGAACCGCCTCTTTGAAGGTGCCCCAAAACAGCTACCCTGGTTTCATAACCGGTTTTCTTTTCAATTTCTCCGGCTAAAGCCTCTCCTATGCCTCCGAGGCGCACGTGTCCAAAGGCATCCAACTTTTGTTCCTGAAGAACCGTCCCCTTCTCTTTAAACTGAGCACCTTCAGCCACCACTACAATGCTAAAAACCTTTCCGCGGGAATGCCTTTTATTTATTATGCCGCAGACCTCTTCAAGATCTATAGGAACTTCGGGGATCAACGTTACGTCAGCTCCTCCGGCAATCCCTGCTTCAACCGCAATCCAGCCCGCATGCCTGCCCATAACTTCAACAACAATAACCCGGTGATGGCTTTCAGCAGTAGTGTGCAGCCGATCGATCGATTCGGTTGCAATATTTAATGCGGTATCAAAACCAAAGGTATAGTCTGTAGCCGAGAGGTCATTATCTATAGTTTTAGGCACTCCGACAAGATTAGTTAATCCGTCATCGAATAATTTTGAAGCTACACCCAGGGTATCCTCTCCGCCAATTGCGATTAAAGCGTATAAGCCCATCTTTTTGAAATTATCTTTAACCTTTTGGACATAGCCCTCTTTTTTATAAGGATTAGTCCTTGAGGTGCCTAAGATGGTCCCGCCTTTATTAAGAATGCCGGAAACAGAATTGATGTCTAAGGGCATAGTAATATTTTCAACCAGGCCTTTCCAGCCGTCTTTTATTCCTATGAATTCATACCCCTCTAGAAGCCCTTTTCTTACCGCTGCCCTAATAACCGGATTTAATCCCGGGCAATCACCGCCGCCAGTTAATATTCCGATCCTTTCCATTTTACCTTTTTCTCCTTGTTTAGTTATGGTCTTCCGTATCCGGTGAAAGGCGGTACGGCACTCTCCTTCTCCTGCTCTCTTCTTTTCTTCTCCTCGAGAGCAACAATCTTAGCTACATGTATTTTAACTATAATCTGTTCCTCTATACCTAAGACCTCTTGTATGCGTGCCTTTGCAATATCCTGAAGCCGCAAAGTCAACTCAGGGATATTTACCTCTTTGTTTAAGATTACCCTTAAATCAACAATAATGCCTTTTTTAGTAGCGATTACGTCCGGCCGAAGCTCCTTAATCTCAGGGATAATCCCGGTAAGCCTGCGGATTAAATCTTCAACTGCAGAAAGGGCTATTGTTACCTCTCCTGATGCAGTAGAAAAAGCTATTGTCTTTTCCCTCTGGAGACGGCCGAGGATTAATTGCGCAAAAGAAAAGCTGATTAAAACCAGAAGCAAGCCTGAAAGCCCTGTGATAACCCTGGAATTAAGGCTGCTTTGAAGGTAAATAAGAGTGTTGTTAATATCCTGCGGAGGCAACAGGCCCAATGCAAGGGCAATCAGGATAATGCCTATTAGGGTTATAACTGTTGCGTAAAATAATATGCCTAGGACAGTAAATATCCTCATGATTAACCCCTTTCTATGCCGGTTACATTAATATTGATATCTTTGACCGAAAGATTAGTCATCTTCTCCAGGGCCTGCCGTACATTATCCTGAACCATGCCAGCTATCTCAGGAATATTAAAGCCGTATTTTACCGATAGTGGGATATCCACCTTAACTTCTTCGTTTTTATTAATATCGACCTTTATGCCAGAACCTCCCTTGTTACCTAAGAGCTCCATAATCCTTGCCTTAAGGCCTTTACCCACGGATTTAACCCCGGGGATATCAGTAGCGGCGATAGAGGCAATGGATGAAATAACATTTTTATGAACCCGGATTAAACCTAAGTCTGTTCGCGATTCTTCTTGGTTCAACTTTTAGTCCCCCCTGACTTCTTCTTTTAACATGTCCTGGACAAAATGCGTAGAGATGTCTCCTTTTAAGAAAAGAGGATTCTCCATAAGTTTTAAATGAAAGGGTATGGTTGATTTTATTGGAGAGATATGAAACTCGCTTAAAGCGCGGTGCATAGTCTTAATTGCCTCCTGGCGGTTTGCCCCGTGCACGATAAGCTTCGCAAGTAAAGAATCATAATATGGGGGCACTACGTATCCAGCGTATAAATGCGTATCTACCCGGACATTTGGGCCACCCGGCAACACCAGAGTCTCTATTTTGCCCGGTGAAGGCATAAACCCTGCATCGGGATCCTCAGCGTTAACCCTGCATTCAATCGCAGCGCCTTTAATATGTATATCCTCCTGATGAATCTTCAGCCTCTCCCCGGAAGCCACTTTTATCTGCTCTTTAATTAAATCTATGCCCGTAACCATTTCTGTTACAGGATGCTCTACCTGGATACGGGTATTCATTTCCATGAAATAAAAATTGTTTGTTTTTGTGTCCAGTAAAAATTCTATGGTCCCGCAACTGACATAATTTACGGATTTCATCCCCTTTATCACTAAATCCCCAAGCCTCTTACGCATCTTACTGTCTACAACAGAGGAAGGCGATTCTTCGAGCAGCTTCTGGTGCCTTCTTTGAATACTGCAATCTCTCTCTCCTAACTGGAGTATATGACCGGACTTATCAGCAACAATCTGTACTTCTATATGGCGAGGTTTCTCTATATACTTCTCAATATAAACATTTGAGTTTCCGAAATTAGCTTCTGCCTCTGATTGAGCGGTTATAATGCTAGAGACTAATGTAAGGTCATTATGGCAGATACGCATGCCTTTTCCGCCGCCGCCGGCAGTTGCTTTAATGATTACCGGATAACCTATTGATTTGGCAGTTTTTAACGCCTCTTCTTTATTTTTAATTGCGGAAGCGCTGCCAGGGACAATTGGAAGGCCTGCCTTGTGCATTGAGGCCCGGGCTGCCATCTTGTCTCCCATTAACCTGATATTTTGAGGAGTGGGCCCGATAAAAGTTATTTTGCATGACTCGCAAATTTCAGCAAAATGCGGGTTCTCCGCTAAAAAACCGTAACCGGGATGTATGGCCTCTACATCAGTAATTTCTGCTGCGCTGATAATGGCAGGGATATTAAGATAGCTGCTTGAAGAAGGGGCGCCTCCGATACAGACAGCCTCATCTGCGAAGCGGACATGCAAAGAGTCTCTGTCTGCCTGGGAGTATATCGCAACCGTGCGAATTCCAAGTTCACGGCAGGCGCGGATAATCCTTAGGGCTATTTCGCCACGGTTAGCAATAAGTATCTTGGAAAACATCTGATTTTTTAAAGAGGCTCGATTAAAAATATAGGCTGGCCAAATTCAATAGGCTCAGCATTATCTACCAGGACTTCCAGGATTTTTCCTTTCACCTCTGCCTTGATCTCATTCATTAACTTCATTGCCTCGATTATGCAGATAACCTGGCCGGGCTCTACGTTCTGCCCGATTTCAACATATGGAGCAGACTCAGGGCTAGGCGCCCGGTAAAAAGTACCAACCATAGGAGATTTTATCTCTACAGAATTCGTATCCTGCTCTTTAATTTGCTCTTTACCTTGCTTTGCCGCAGACTCAAAGACTCTCTCCCTTTCCATTACAACCGGACCGCTGAAAGACTCTACCCCGGAAGGAGTTTTCTTAAGCCTAATACGCATGCCATCTTTCTCTATCTCTAGCTCCATAAGGCCATTTTCATTCATAAGGTTAACCATCTCTTTTATTTCTTTAATATTCATTGTATCCTTCCTTCTTTTTAATTAACCCTTTCAACATACCCTGCGGTGCGGGTGTCTACCTTTATTTTATCTCCCACATCAATAAAAAGCGGAACTTGAATGGTTGCGCCGGTCTCTACCTGAGCAGGCTTAGTCCCGCTTTTAGCAGTATCACCCTTTATCCCCGGCTCAGTATGCGTAATCTCAAACTCTATAAAATTAGGGAGGTTAATAGATAATACATTTTCTTTATAAAAACAGCCTAGAACCTCCAGGTTGTCTTTTAGAAACAGTTTATTCTCTCCCAAGGCCTCTTCTGAAACAGCTATTTCTTCAAAGTTATCCTGGTCCATAAAATGGTACAGGTGCCCGGAATTATACTGGTATTGAAGCTTACGTTCTTCAACATATGCCTGATCTATTTTTTCATCTCCGCGGAAAGTTTTTTCCTGTATAGCGGAATTCTTCATATTTTTAAGCCTTGCACGCACAAAGGCAGCGCCTTTGCCAGGCTTGACATGCTGGGCATCAATAACCACAAACACTTCATTATCCACAAGAATTGTAACCCCAGATTTTATTTCATTTATCGATAGCGCCACTTAACACCTCACATCCATTTTTAGTTACTAATACCATATCCTCTATGCGAATTCCAAACTTTCCGGGGAGGTAAATTGCCGGTTCAACCGTAAAAACCATTCCCTCCCTTAATGCCTCTTCATTGCCGGAGTATATACCCGGGTCTTCGTGAACATTAAGGCCGATTCCATGGCCTAAGCTATGGACAAATTTACTTGCGTATCCCTTGGAAGCTATAAAGTTACGACTAGCTGCGTCAATTACTTTAGCCCTTTCGCCGGGTTTTATGCTCTTTATAGCCAAATCCTGTGCCTTAGCTACTATTTTATAAATCCGGCGGGCAAGAATATTAATTTTACCCAAAAACAACACCCTTGTCAAGTCGGATTTATATCCAAGATAGTCTACCCCTAGATCAATAAGAATGATATCATTACTTTTAAGCCTCCTTGAGGTGGGAGAATGGTGAGGGTATGCAGAGTTTGGGCCGCTTGCAACAATAATGTCAAAAGATGATCCTTTTGCGCCCTGATAGCGTATAAAACGTTCCAATTCAGCTGCTACCTCTACTTCTTTTATTCCCGGGCGGACAAAATCCCTGATAAAGGAGACTGCTGAAGCAGTGATTTTAAGCGCCTTCCTGATTTTTAACAACTCTTCAGGTTTCTTAATTTTTCTTAAGCCTTCGATAACCCCGTAAGTAGGAATTAGGACTGCCTTCCCCTTTAAAAGGCTCTTTATCTTTTTATACTCGGCATAAGGAAGATGCCTTTCTTCAAAACCTATCCTTTTCAGGCCTGATTTTACAGTTGTCTGGGCAATTAAAGAAAACGGAGACCCGCGGAAAATTTTTACAGAAGTTATACCTTTGAGTTTCTCCTTTGCGCTCTCTAAGAATCTAGGATCGGTAAAATAAGTAAGGCCGGAAGAAGATGCAAGAATGTAAGCTTCGGGGTTAAAAACTTGAGGAGATAGGTATGACAAGTTGCATGGCGAAGAGATAATGAAGCCATCTAAACCGCTATGTTTAAGTCCTTTTGTAAAATCCCGGGCTGTATTCATTATGCGCTAAATTAATTCCAAGATAGCCTCTAACCCAAGGTAATAACTTTTGGCTCCGAAACCTAAGATGGTTCCGCAAGAAACAGGGCTTATAAGGGACTTATGGCGGAATTCTTCGCGGGAATAAATATTTGAAAGGTGTACTTCAACGGTAAGTATCCCTGTTGCGGCTATGGCATCTCTTATGGCAACACTAGTATGAGTATAAGCTGCAGGATTAATCAATAAACCTTTAAACCTTTTCCTGGCTTTTGTAATTAGGTCTACAATCTCTCCCTCATGGTTAGATTGTTTTATGAGAAGAGAAATTTTATGCTTTTTAGCTATTTTTCTTAAACCTTCATTTATTTCTTTAAGGGTTACTCTTCCGTAAACCTTTGGCTCTCTTTTTCCAAGCAAATCAAGATTCGGGCCGTGTATAACCAGTATTCTTTTCATGGTTAATCTTCTGACTCTTCTATAAGCATTACCGGTATTCCGTCTTTTACCGGGTATTTTTTACCGCATTTTTTACAGATAATCTTAGTATCTTTAAGAAAAACATCTCCTTTACATGCAGGGCAAGCTAAGATATCCAAAAGTTCCTGATCAATCATTTTTTTCTCCTTTAGGGCCAGGTGTTGATTTAGATAGGTAAACACTCCTTAATTCATAAAGAAGATTCTCTAATAATTTCGATTCCTCCGGTTTAAGGTTGCCTTTAGTCTTATCCTCAAGCATGCCTATTGTATCTATGAGAAATTTAGCCTGAACGAGATCTTGCTCTGTCTTATTGGTCGCAGGATTGGCAATCTGGCCTAAAGCGATTGAAGCCTGCAAAGAAAGAGTAGTAATAAAAAAACTAAAATCCGGTATTGGTGGCACAAAATCATTCTTTTTTTCTTCCATATTAGTTCACCATTATTCCTGCGTATCCGACAACGCTTGTTTTATCCTTAGTAATATCTCCGCTGGTTTGATAAATAATCAAATTACCTCTTTTTGCCCCTAGGGCCTTTGCTGCAGCAAGCAACACAACTACCGGAGCATAACCGCACATAGATATATTCAAACTGTTTATATCTTCTATTAACCTCCTTTCATCAAGGGCTAATATGGCATCTATTGCTTTACTATCCTTAAACCTTGCTTCTTCTTCCGGTTCATAATGGGTCATATCCGAACTGGCTAAAAGCAGGACCTTTCCCTTATAATCATGATTTAGGATACTATTAGCAAGGCCCACACCGATTTCTCTTAAAATGCTTACATTATCAGACATAAAAGCAATAGGTATAATCCTGATATCTTTCTTAAAATATTGAAGCATCGGTAATTCCACTTCCAGGGAATGCTCATTTAAATGAGCTAACGCATCTTCTTTCAGGTATCTTGACTCTTTTAATATTAACCCGGCCAGTTGATTATCTATCCTTACCTCACCTGAAGGAGTCTGCCATACTCCTTCAGTCATGATACTATAGGCAAAACCCTCCCCGGTATGATTAGGCCCTAACAGGATTACAAGCTCAGGTATATTGATTCCGGACAAAGTAGTCGCTGCAACTTTACCAGAGTAGAGATATCCTGCATGAGGCAGTATGCAGCCAACCGCATCTACTTTACGCGTTTGCCCTTTACCGATAAAATTATCAATCTCTTTATTAATAGCTTTTGCATCCTTAGGATAAAACCTGCCGGCAACAACAGGTTTGCGTATTTTACAGGATACCATCAAAAACACCCTCCAATAACTTTCTACTTTCTACAATATCTATAGAGAGAGCCGGCTTATGCACTTCAATCACCTTAACAGTCTCTTTTTTCAGGTATCCCCTAATCTCCGAAAAATCCAATTCACCATTATTTAATGGCTGATGGTCAATAAAACCGGATACATTATGGAGATGAATACCGGCTAAATCATTGTTATAGGCCTTAAGGTAATCCTTGCCATTAGTAAGGCCTAAATCCTGGATGATTTTTGCATGTCCGGTATCATGCCAGTAAAAGACATTCGATCCTCTAAAATTATTTAAAATGATACCCGTTTCTTCAAAATTCGGTATCTCCCTGTAATAAAAACGGTTCTCAATGCCTAACCGGATATTCTTTATTCTGGCATATAAGCTTAATTCTTCTATTGAAAAAAGCGCAGCTTCTAAAAAAGCTTTAGCTATTAAAGACCTTTCTTTAATGAAAGAAGACCTTAACGCAAGAAATCTGCCTGTATCTTTCTGCGTATGGCTAGACAATGAGATGAGATCTCTTGTCTTATCTTCAATCTCTACCCTGCCACAATGTAGTACCACCAAAGAAGCACCTAAGAAACTCGCGGTATCTATTGTCCTTTTGGTGAATTTTATAGCTGATTTTCTTTCTTCAGGATTTAATGAAGCAATTGAATAACAATCTGGTAGGGCCTCTTCCCGGCTTAAGCCTTCGGGAATAGGAGAATAATTATGCAGGCTTGTAATCTTAAGGCCTAAATCAGAAGCTATGCCGCGTATCCCGTCGAGCATGCTTTTGGTAAGATTAAAACTAAACTCAACTTCCCTGAACCCAAGCTGCCTTATTTCAAAGAGCATACTTCTTGAATCAGTATGTCGGTAGGCATTCCAGGAGGTTGAAAGGGCAAGCGGCATTTTTGCTTATCTTCTTTCTTTTGCCTTCTTCCTTTTGCGTTCGCTGGGCTTTTCATAATGCTTGCGATCCCTTACTTCCCTTAAGATACCCTCCTGCTCAATCTTTTTCTTAAAACGGCGCAGCGCCGACTCAAAAGATTCATCTTTCTTAACTTCTACTTCGGACAATATTATCATCTCCTTTCGTGCAATAATTTAGATAATTATTCTAGCACCATTTTAGCGTTGTGTCAACAGGTAGTCTTATTCAACTTCAAAAGCTATGACTACGTTAAAAGAAAGTTCCCCGTAATCAAGCTCTTTAGGAAAATTGGGAAACGGAGACGCTCCTCTTATACTAGATAAAGCGATCCCCTTAAGATAGGAGCTTACAGATGACTTTTCATCGATAATTTGTGCATGTTTTATCAAGCCATCGCTTGAGATTATAAAAGTAGCATAAACCTCGCCTGTTTCGCTGCGTAGATAATTTCGAAAGGCCGTTCTTCTTATTTTCTCGCGTACTATCTGATAATAACTTAGATAAGTAGGATTATCTATTTTTGCCATATCCACCGGCGGAAGATTTACCTTTTTCTTAAAAGATACCCCCTCCGGCTTTATTAGTTCAGGCTTCTTAAATTCTACATCACGGGACTTATCCTTACTCTCCTCTTTACGAATATCCTCTAGGCTGGTAAATGGCGGGGGAATTCTCTTAGCTGGCATATCCGGCTTAAGCTTAACGTCATCTTTAGGAGTCTTTTCAATCTTAAGGTAGGTTATCTTTACCTGTTTATCCGCTTGCGGAACCTTCAGAAAAGGCAAGAGATGGCTCCCGAAAACAGCCAGAGCATGTACTGAAAACGAAATAACCAAAGCAGTTTGCATAAACTTGTATTCTTTCATGGGATTAGTTTAGCAGATTATTCATTCTCAGGCAATATAATTCAAAAGAAAGTACTGTCAAGATGATTGTACGCTTTCATATTGAGGCGCTCTAAAAATTGTTAC
>Ga0172371_10002387_pt1 | contig 29827 bp, 16 predicted proteins | sample Lak12m_FD_114543 | JGI IMG/M metagenome (GOLD analysis project Ga0172371, IMG submission 114543) | Freshwater microbial communities from Kabuno Bay, South-Kivu, Congo - kab_022012_12m | ecosystem: Environmental > Aquatic > Freshwater > Lake | place: Democratic Republic of the Congo: South-Kivu...
TCAGGAGCAGCAGCGGCGGCTTCCTCCAGCCTCTTCGACCAGGCGTGGGCAGCGGAAGTACGGGGCCCCAACGTGCAGGCGGACGCCGTTGGTTGCTCGGAACGCACCGTGATCATCGCCAGCGCCGACCCGTTGCGCGGTCGGCTTCAAGCCAGGACCTTCGAGCGTCTCGGCTGCCGGGTTCACCTCGTGGCGAACCCGGATGAAGCGTCCGGGGTCTTGGGCCACGAGACCGACGTGCTCTTCCTGGATGGGTCGGTGCTTGGCCGCGAAGGCCCCAGCGTCGTGCGCTGGTTGCGCGAGTCACATCCGTCCGTCAAGGCCGTCGTGCTGGCTTCTCCTGCAACGCCATGGGAGGGAACGTACCGGGAGTCGGGCATATTCTACTACTGCGTCGAACCGCTCACAGAGGAGGAAGCCATGAACATCACCGCCAGTGCATTCCGCAAACAGGACGAGGCGAAGGCTCAGGATCTGAGCTGGTCCGGTGTGCTCCCGTCCGCAGTGAACCGCATCCGCATCACGGCCCCGTCCGATCCCAGTGCGACCGCATGGGCGGGCCGTGTGACCTGCCTGCTCGCGTCCGGAGAGACGCTGGAGCGGCACAAGGGGCTGGGCTACAAGGTAATCCGCAAGCTGCTGGACGCGGGGCTCCCCGTTTCGGTCACGCATGGCTCAAAGGAGATCGAGTCGATCGATCTGCTGCGTGAGGCCCGCTCTTCGGTCCGCACGGTGATGCTGGAGGCTCGGTCCACGGGCCGCGTGCCCGGCACCCTGGCGCGCTCGATGCGCGTGCTGCAAGGTGTCTCCGCGTCCGAGCCTGATCGCCTGGTTCCGTGCCTCGTCATCGAGCCGCAGGCCTCAACGGCCCGGCCGCTCGATTTCGAGCCGCGCATCCTCGACGCCCTCGCTGAGCAGATCTTTGCGGAGCTGGTGAGGTGATCCTTCGCTGCGGCGGACGAGAATGTGGACACGATGGGAATAGAACTTCTGAAGTGACTCAGGAAACCGGCTGGATGTACGTCCTGGACCAGGGGACAGGGACCGCGTCCGGGTGATCTCGGTCGGCCAAGAAGAAGCCGTCGCACCAGGATTCCGGGCCGACGTCAGGCATGGGAGCGTCCCCCTTCCAGAACCTCACGACCGCCTCCGCGGACTCGTGCGACAACCCCACGGTGTCCACGACCAGGCAGCGGAGCGGCAGGTTGGAAAACACCTGCTGGATGGCATGTGCGGAGACCGGCTTGCCGGAGTAGACGCAGTTGCCGTCAACCCGCAGGTCCTTGCCGTGCGACGTGATGCGCCACCACAGGTTGTAGCAAGTCGGACAGCGGTCGAGGGCGCGCGTGAGGCAGTAGACGCCGAAGACGAGCGGGACGTGCCCGAAAACCTGGGCCTCCACCGGCACGACGGGGAAACCCGACTTCAGGTAGTGCTTGAGCGGCAGACGGATGGGCCTTATGCCGTCGGCCCCGACTGCCTGCACGAGCGCTTCGGCGTCGGCCCTACCCTGCACTGCCGCGACAAGCGTGACCGGCATCTCCCTGGCAAGAATCGAAGCCACGCCGAGGTCGTGACAGTACACACCGTCGATCTCGTCGCGGTGTGCGCGGACGACGTCGATTACCTTGGGCGCAGCGCACTCTCCGACCCTGGCGGGAATGGTGATGAAGGGCCTGGCCCCGAGGTCGTGCACTCTCCTGAGCAATCCGCGCAAGGCGTCGCTGTGGTCCAGGAACCTCTGCGCACAGGCTTTCTCGCCAATGGAGATGCGGTCAGCGAATCGAGGGAGGATGGGTGCAGCGAGGCTCGTCTCGACCGCAACCTGCGGCGCACGGTCGTCTGCTGCGTACGTTCCAAGATGCGCCACGTCGTCTCGCACGTCACCTTCTCGCCGCGGTTGGACGATGCGGCGCGCGGTAAGGTGCGCAGTCAGCCGCAAGCTTGGGACCGCGGTATACTCCAGGAACTTGTTGAGAGCGCTGCCCCCGTCCACGGCAATCGAAGTCGTCTCGGGCGAATCAGATCCGTAGCACCCCTTCGTCGTGCCGAAAAACGGGAGGCGTGCGAGCCTCCTTTTCAGGCTGTTGGGCAGCGATATTTCCCGGCCGTCCTTCCAAGCGTCCAGTACGTGGCGCGCCGCTGCGGTTGCGGTCGCGACGTACCTGGGAGGACGCATCCGCCCCTCTATCTTGATCTCGTCGATTCCCATCTCCGCCAGGCCGGGTATGTCGTACAAGAGGTCCAGGTCACGGCCGCGCAGATAGCACCCGCGGCGGCGTTCGCCGTCCATTTCGATCTCGACTGCGTCCTTGCATGGCGCGGCGCACATCGCTCCGTGGACGTAGTCGGAAAGGTTGCACGTCCCGTGACAGGACATGCACGTTATCCCATAGACGAAGACACACAGTCTCACGTCGGTGCCGGCACGAAGCTCCCGCAACGCTGCGGCGGAAAGCGAGTTTTCAACCGTGACGCAGGAAGCGCCAAGGGCCTTGTAGGTTTCGGCAGTGAGATGGTTCGTGGTGCCGCCCACGACGCTGGCGGTGATTACCATCTCGGGGTACGTTGTGCGGACCCATTTCATCAGTGCGGCGTCAGCGATAACCACCCGGCGAACGCCGGCAGCGGAGAGGCCTTCGACGCAGGCGCACGCTTCATCGCGCTGCCTGTCGGTAAGGAGGTTGTTGAGCGCGACCTGGACTTCCACGTCATGTCGGGCGCAGTAGGAGACCATCGCACCGATTTCGTCCACCGTGAAGCACGAGATGTTCCCCCGGTATCCGAGGTCGCTCCTGAGCCTGTCGTTCAGGTCCCGTGACCTGCCGAGCCAGACGCCGACGTAGATTGCGTCCGCTCCGTTGTCCACCGCGGCATCCAGGCATCCCTCGTATACCCCGACCGGGCAGAGGAGATCCGGTACCTTCCGATGCACTTCAATGCCCGCCATCACGTCCTCCTAGTTCGGCTCCCGGCCCTGCCCTCTTATCTTCTTCAGCGCTTTGTCGAGCTCTTCAGGGGTCGCGTCCATGCCGGTCTTCGCAGGTGTGAACTCCTTGTCCGAGTACCAATCCGAGTGCACGCGATCAGGCGCCCCTCTTGCCGTGAAGAGCTCGTCGATGCACACGAGGCCGGCGAGAGCGGAAGCATATGCATCCGCGTAACGCCACCCGACCATCTCGGCAACCGCACTGTCGTATTTCTCGAGAGCGCAACGATACGCGGGGTCGGCATCGGCGAACGTCGCGTCCGCCTCGACCAGCAATTCGTGCAGCGTCACGACTTCCCGGCGAGCGAAGATGCGTTGTAGCATCCTGCGGGTCCCTGCTCCCATTTTGTGCGTCATGTAGGAGTTTGCGTCCACCGGGAAGTCCCTGCTCCCCGGCTCGGTGGAATAGAACGGCATGGAGATCTGCTCCGCGGTCATCTGGAACGTCTCCTTGAGGTCCTTGTGCTTGATATAGTCGAAACCTTGCTCCATGCCGAGGTAAGGACTTTCGAAGATGACCGTGGTTTGGTGCTTGTAGCCTATGTTGTGCTGGATGCTCTCAGCGAACTGGTAGCTTGCGAACTGCCTGGAGAGCGCGGTCGCCTGTGGGTCTGCGAGAGTTTCTTTGAGCCAGAACGGGAACCCTGTGGCCCACGGATGCACGCTGCCGAACAGCTCGGAGAAAAGCGACGGCGCAACGCCCAGCAGAAGCGGCCCCACGGTTGGAATGGCTTTGAGCATGTCTGTGAACGGCTCAGGGTCGAGCATCCAGCGGAGAGTCTTCACCGGCGACGGGGTGTAGGTCCAGTCCACGACGAACACTTCCCACCACAGGCAGTAAGCGTCGGACCAGGCCATGAGGTTCGGGCCCACGGGCTGGCCGAAATACTGCTCCATCATTTCGTTCACCTGCTCGCACGTATAGCCGAACTGCTTTGCGAAGATGCAGATGAGGTCGCCGGTGTTCGTGGTCCAGCCGCCAAGCGTTGCATCGAACTGGTCGTGCGGCGTGAGGAAGAAGATCGCCGGGATCACGAACGGCTTGCCGCTGCTGCTGTAGGGTGCGGCGAACGGGTTGTAGTCGAGAGGCATTCCCTCCGCATTCGTCTTCCCGAAATAGTGACCGAGCTTCTCGGCCAGATAGGTCTGCATTCCGGGAAGCCCAGCGATGTCGAAGTGGTAATGCCAATCCATGGTGAACGACTCGGTGCTTCCGTCTTCCACGACCAGATCAACTTTGGAGTGCATTGGATATGCTGCTTCCTGGACCAGATTGCTCACCAGGATTTCCCGGACGTTCTCGTTGGGCGTCCAGTGGAACTTCTCGATCGTCACGTGAGCCAGGGGGTTTGCTTCCTTGATCGAATCTTCGACCGTAACCCAGTCGATGACATCCGACTCCTCGTATTCCGGCTTGCCATCCTTGTACTCGCGCAGGTCGACGACAAGGGCCCGGACTGCGACCTTCTCGCTCCACCAGAAGGGGAACGACGGAACATTGAACGCGTGGCGCCAGAGACGGTACCAGTCGTACTGGATACGCTGCGTGAAGTCGAGACATGACTTGTATTCATGCTCATCGCGCCAGTAGTGCGATGCGGGGCGCTCTGGAAGCGGGTTGCACGGCTTCTGCTCGATCTCTGTGTTGTACTCCCCTTCGATGAAGTAGATGGGCTGGTCCTCGTACCCTCCCCAGCGGCCATTTGGAAACAGGCGCCACGTCTCAGTCCCCGGGTCCCATTCTCCGTTCAGGAATGCGAAGTGCATCCAGATGGGCAGGTCGTGCGGGGTCAGCCCTTCCGCCTGCTGCATCTCCGCGGGCCACTCATGGAACCGCGTGTTGAAGTAGTGCCCCGCGAAGCCGCGGGCCTCACCATACTCCTCCTCGAGGAAGTAGTAGCTGTACGGGGAGCCGGAGAGCTCCTCGTTGCTCGTCACGATGACGACCATCTGATCAGGGTCGGCAGCATAGCGCTCCTTGGCCCAGGCCAGCCCGTCGTTGGCGGAGAGCAGCGTCCATTCGGTGCCTGCCGGCTCCTGGTACACACGGGAACGCTCCTTCACGGCAGCGTAGAAATCGGAGAGGTCCGCGTACTCGACGACCACCTCGCTCACCCCGTAGGTCATGTCCATCCAGATGTGGGGCATGAACACCTTCCCCTTGTATGGGGACTTGTCCGAGAAGACGTGCTCTGCACTGTAGTAGAGGACCTCTGCCACGTCCTGCCAGTCGTCCCACCAGTCCTTGGTCGCGGTAAGCGTCGAGTAGTCGTCGGCCTCTCGCAGCTCCCTTGAGAGGACGAACTTCTTCAGCGCTTCCTCGTCGACCTTCTCTTTCAGAGACTCGTCGAAGACGAACTTGACCCTGGAGTTGGTCCGGCCGCCGAGCACTTCCTTCAGGCTTCGTGTCTCGGGTGGAGCGGACGTAACTTCCGGCGTCTCGGGGTCAACGTCTTTGGGGGGAGGAAGGCAGCACGTTTCGTAAGGCCCATGCTCCTCGGGAGCGTCGTCCCGTCCACACGACGTACAAGCGAGGACGGCCAACAGAGCGATGCAGCGTGTGCGGCTCACGTGCCCACCTCCAGCTTCAGGAACCCGTTGTCGAACGCTTCCAGGAAGGACCGAAGATCTTCATCCGGAGCCTTCCCAACCAGCTTCACCGGAAGAGCCGCGGGGACCCCTCCGAGCAACGCAAAGGACCGAGCGAGCACGAGGTTCGAGGACACCCCCTCCTGGTACGCGTGGAAGGGAACGGGCGCATAGTCCGCCATGTCCCCGGGTCCCCAGGGCTCGCCGTACTTCGCGGGCACCAGCACCTTGAGCAGGAGCTGGTTTACGGCGTCCGCGTCCTCCGCCGAGTAGACAACCGGAAGCTGCGAGTCGACCGCGGTGTGCGCGTCGAACCACGCCATGATCGCAACGGCAAGCGCATCGTGGTCGGCGACTACCGGGGAAGCGATCACAGCAACAGGGTCCAGCGGCGCCACTGTCCCCTTGTCCGGCCCCGAGTCGAAAAGCCCGTAATCGGCCAGCGTGATGACGAGGCGGTGTTTCTCGCGCAGCTCGGTGGCGAAGCTCAGCTCAGCGACCTTCTCGTGGATCGACGCTCCCTCGAAATGAAGGAGGTATCGGCTGTCATCCCTGAGCCACCCGATGGCGCACTTGTGCCCCAATGAGCAGCCGGCAATCACGTGCGAGCTCATTCGGGGAAGCGTGATCACGTGATCCACTTCCTTGATGATCGCTGCCATGTACGGCCCGCTTGCCCAATGGGAATCGGACAGCGGCAGACCGGCAGCAAAGTACCCGGACTCGTACCCGTGCTCTTCAAGAGCGTACGGCACCGCACCGCTCCCCTCGATCGCGGCAAGCAGCCCGTTCTCCTTCATCACCTGCTTCGTCGATCCCCAGAGCTTGTCTCCGGCCGCAAGCCGCACAAACTCGATCCCCGACTGGTCACCAGCCATTACCTTGCCCGCACCTCGCGAGAAGAGCTCCTCGCACACTGCCCTGACAGCTTCGGGCGAGGTAACCGCAGGGTGAGGATTGGGGGAATTCGAAGAGACCTTCAGGAATACAGTGTCGCCAGGCGTCAGCCACGACCAGCCGAGCGCGCCGCACGTGTCGCGCACGGCCGCTCGCAGCTTCGCTGCATCTCCACGCGCAAACAGCCCGAGCGCCGCTCCGTGCTCAACAGAGATCCCAAGGTCGGTCCCGCTGTCTCCGGCCCTGCCGTCGCCTCCGTTTGCATGCACGTCGGCCAAGAGCACGCTGTCTGCGGGGCCAGTCGTCTCCTGCATGTCGGCCCGTCGCCCAGTGCTGACTTCCTGGATTTCTCCCTCTTCCGGCCTGTCCCCTTCCACGCCGCCCGGTGCTGCGGAACACCGCGGCAGCATTGCTCCAGCGGCACAGAGCGTTGCTCCACGCAGGAATCGCCGTCTCGTCAGTTTCCCCACACCCCACATCCGCTCTCTCCCCGCCCCCGAATCCGCCCTCACCAGCGTCAGGGCTACATTAGATCTTTGCGCGCACGAGACGCAAGAACCTTCCTCCTGCGTTGAGGCAGCGTTCCTTGCGGAGGTCCGTTCGGTCCGCTAGAATCCACTCATGAAAACGAATTCGAGAATGGAGACGCCGACTTGGAAATCGAACCTGGGGATGCTGATTCCGGACCGGCTGAACAGAGCGCTGCTGCTGCTGCTCATCGCAGGGACAACCGCGTGTATGCCGGAGGTCTCCGCGGAGTCGCCCCAGGATGCGCCGCTCCTTTCCGAGACAGCCGGCAGCGAAGTCCAAGTCCCACCCGACACGCACCCCGACCAAACCCCACCAGGCGCGCACCGAGACTACGACGCCGCCGAAGCCGCAGACGGGCTTCCAAAGGAAGCCCATGGAGGACCGGACGTCCCGGTCTGCGCCCATCCGAGGAATTCCTGGGCGCCGCAGGTGGCCGACGACAATCTCTGGTACACGACCCAGTATGTCAACGTCGTGTTGCAGGCCCGCGACGAAGCGGGACAGGAGCTACGCTTGGCCGCCGGGCGCCACGGGAAGCATTTCCCCTATTTCTCCAAGCAGCAGCCGTGGGACAACGTCCTCTTGTCCCTCAACGATCTCGCCCTGAGCGCCGCGGGCCAGAATCTCGATGGTCTCGACGTAGTGATTGACGAGAAGGCCGAAACCGTGCGCCTTTTCTTCTGTGGCGCCATGGACGAAGCCGAAGGGGACTTCCGCACCGCGGGTGTCCCCCATGCCGTTTCGATTGACATCACGGCGAGCGCCGACTTCCAGCCACCGAAGTTCCTCGGCGTTCCGCTGGAGCCAACGGGCGACTGCCCGCCGATTGGGCTGACGTACCGCCCGATCTTTCTTGCGCTCGGTTCGGAGGGAGTCGTCCGCGTCGATGGAGAGGGGCTCGCGGTAGTCTCCCTTTTGGGCGAGGCGGAGATGAGCACGCTGACGTTCTTCAAGGAGAAGTCGCTTTCGTTCCGCTACGATTATCTGGCGCTTGCGTCGGTCGATCTCGGCGTGGCGTACGTCGTGTTCCAGGGCCATGCGCTTTATTCCGATGAGCCCGGCGGTGCGTTCTACGACTCGATCTTGGCAGACTCGATGGCATGGGGCTTCACGTTGGCGGCGGACGGCTTGACCGAAATGTCGAAGGAGGAGATCGACGGCTGGCTGCAGGTTTCCAGCGACGCCACCTGGGTCACCCACGTCGAGGACGTGGGCCTGGGTTCTATGTCGCGCTCTCTGGTGGAAGTCGAACAGCCTCCCGCGATCGGACTGCGGGAGGCTGTCCAGTAGGGTTCATCACCAGGTTTTGTTGCCGTGGCACGCGTTGTTTGAGCAGGTCTTTGTGCCTGCGTTGAACGTGAAGTTGCCCGACACGTCCTTGGTGCAGTTCACGTGCTTGGATGGGTCCGAGATCGTGGTGTTGTTGCTCACCGTGGCCTTGTGGCAGGTAGCACACCCGAAGCCGTGTTTGCCATGCTTCCCGCCGAGCGTGCTGCTGCTGTGGCATGAAGTGCACGTAGTCGCGGCGCCCGTCCAACTCGCCGTCCCTCCCGCTGCGGTGCTTGAGCCTGATCCGTGGCAGTAGACGCTGCTGCACGTACCGCTTGCGTGGGAGTAACTTCCGCCCTTGCAGTCCTTCAGCGCAACCTCTGCGACTCCGTCACCGTCCAGATGGCCGGGCGAGAACACGTCGGCAGGAACAGCGTGGCACTTCGAGCAATCGTATGCGACCTTCTTGGCGCTAGCCGACACATGAATCGTGTGTGCGCCCACTGCGAGCTGGCTCTTGGCCGTCTCGCCCTTTACCCCGAACGGAGGTGCTCCGCTCTGGTTGTCCTGGCCCCCGTGACAGAAGTTACAGTTAGTCTTCCAGCCAGGGTGGCAAGACTCGCAAGAGAGCACACCGCCGGTCAGGTTCGCTCCGTGGCATGACGTGCAGGTGTTGGTGCCGGCCTCAAACGTGAGGCCGTGCGAGCCCGTGTTGTCAGGAGTCATCCAGTCAGGCGCACAGTCCTTGTGGCAGCTCAGCTTGGTCTCGGAGCCTGAGCAGACTCCGTCACCGCACGTCGCGGCACAGGCACCGCAGTCCTGTTCGCAGGTGGAGCATGTCTCGGTTCCGTTGCATGCTCCGTCCCCGCACACCAACGGGCACGAACCGCAGTCCGCCGCGCACGTCTTGCAATCCTCGTTCCCGTTGCAGGTGCCGTCCCCGCAGGAGGGGGCGCATGCGCCGCAGTCCGTGGTACACGAGGAGCATGTTTCCTGGCCGTTGCACTGCCCGTCACCGCAGTAGTCCGGGCATTGGGCACAGTCAGCGGGACACGATGCGCAGGATTCTTCTCCGCCGCACTTGCCGTCTCCGCACGCCGGAGAGCAGTCTCCACAGTCCTTGGAGCAGCTTCCGCACGTCTCGCTTCCGTTGCAGTGCGTGTCGCCGCATGAGGGAGGACATGCTCCGCAGTCCGCGCTGCACCCTGCGCACGACTCATCTCCGTTGCACTTTCCGTCACCGCAAGATGCAGGGCATTCGGGGCAATCCATCGGGCACGAGCTGCACGACTCCTCAGGACCGCACTTTCCGTCGCCGCAAGCAGGGGGACACTCAGCGCAGTCAGCGGGGCAGCTCCCGCAATCTTCCTCGTCCCCGCAGACTTCGTCGCCGCAGATGCCGGAGCACGGGCCGCAGTCGGGCTTGCAGTTCTCGCACGTTTCTCCCAGGGAGCACTCGCGGTCTCCGCAATCCTTCGGTACACACCCCGCCACCGCGAGGTTCACGCATCCCCAGTTTGGCGAGCACGAATCCTGAGTGCACGGATCTCCGTCGTCGCATCCGATCGGAGATCCTGGGAGGCACTCGCCCGCGCCGCACGCGCCGTCGCCAGTGCATTCGTTGCCGTCGTCGCAAGCGCCTTCGACCGGCTCGAACTTGCAGCCGCCGGAGAGGTCGCACGTGTCCTTGGTGCACACCTTGCCGTCGTCACATACCACGGGGGTGCCGGAGATGCACTGGCCTGCTTCGCACGCGCTATCCTTGAAGCACAAGTCGGACTGGCCGCACGGCGTTCCCTTCTTGCGATTGCCGAACGAGCATTTGCCGGCCTTCATGTCGCAGTACGCGTATTGGCACGGACCGACATCGGGAAACGCGACCTGGCACTGGTATGAGTCCCAGCACGGCAGGTCCTCTGTCTCGGGTTCTTCAGGTTCTGCGCTTACGGAATCTGCCGCCTGCTGGTCATCATCCGGCTCTTCCTTCTGGCCTTCGTTCTGGTTCCCTGATTCGCAAGCCGGGAACGTGCCGAATGATGCTGCTGCAAGCCAGACTGCCGTGAGCAGGCTCCACGCGAGTTGTCTCTTCATGTTTACTCCTGCAGCCAATTCACTTCTGGTTCGGGGCCAAACTGCAATCTCCTGCGCGGGGCATTCTCACGCCCTGCACGAGAGAGCGTAGGGATCGGGCCGTTCGGCAGACAACGCTTTCGCCGGGAATCACGCACGGCAAGTGGCCGGGAAGCACGCAGCCGTGCCGGAGAGGCCCCCCCTCCTGCCGGGTTCCCACACGGGGGGGAACCAAGTGCCGAGTGCGGAGGTCGTCCTGCCAGGTTCCCCCACGAGGGGGGACCCATGTGGCGAGCTCGCAAGCTGCCTATGCTGCGGCCTGGATTCCTGCTAGAGTGCGCGTGCGGCTGCTGCCGTGGTCGGCAAGCCGGAGAGCGGAAAGCATCGTGCGCTCGACGATCTGTGCGCGGGCCGGATGGCCGGTGCGGCGGTAATTCACGTGAGCGAGTAAACGGAGGTGTGCGCATGAGAGCGGCGAGAGTAGCGGTGGGACTGATCATTCTCGCGCTGGTCGGGGTCCCGTTGATGGCTGCGATGATCGTCGCGGTGGGCGTGACCAAGGCAGCGCTTTCTCCCGAAGTGCACTTGGATGTGGCGAAGGAGGTTGCAAACAGGGCTCCGGCGCTGGCCGACGATCTCTTCGAGTCTGCGCTGCAGCCCGGTGCGGTCGTCGACGCGAATGCAAGAGCTTGGCTTACTGCCGCTCACGAAACGGGCGTGAAGCCCTCGGAGCTTCTGGTCGAGTCAGGGCTCATCAACTGGTTGCGGACACAGCCCGAGGAGATCATCTCGAAGCTGACCGCTTACCTGAACGGGAAGCTCCCGGAGCAAGAAGTCGTGCTGCGCACGGATCTCCTCAAGGGAGCGTTCCTGCATCCGCGCATGCAAATGTTTTTCAGCGACCTCCTCTCCAAGCTGCCGCCCTGCGAGAAGCCGCAGTTGGAAGTATGGGGAGAGGCGTTCAATGCACCCAAGGCACGCGGACCGGTGCTGCCGGCATGTGATCCGGGTGTCGGCTCAGCGACAATCCAAGTGCTGGCATCGAGGTTCCAGGAGTACCCGGATCAGGTTCGCCTGCTTCGCTCTGATGAAGAACATCTGCGTCGCGGGATGGGCATGCTGGGACTGGCGTCCGGGCTGATGTGGCTTCTTCTCCTTGGCCCGCTGGTGGTCATCTTCGCCGTTGCAGCCCTCGGGGGCGGCTTCTGGCGTGGGTTCTGGACTTGGAGTGGAGTGTCGGTGCTGCTGTCCGCGTTGCTGGCCATGGCCGGAGGGTTGCTCCTACGGTCCGTGGTGGCAGCGGCGGCGGTGTTCGATCCCGCACATTGGCACGTGATGGAGAGATCACCGTTTTGGTCGAACCAAGCGAATGTAACTCTGACGCGGCACGCTGCCGGCCTTTTCGGCTTTGTGCTGGAGCGCTTTACCGCGCCCGTTTCTCACGTTGCGGCATGGGTAGCGGGCGCGGGAATCCTCTTCATCGTATTCGCTCTGCTGGCACGTTCAAGGTCAGCCAAGGCGGACCACTAGGAGAGATCGTTCCCGTCTACCGTTCCACCCTCCATTCGAAGGTCTCGGACTTGCCCTTGCCTGCTTCGTCAGCTTCGTACTCGACCAGGCCGCACGTGTCGTTGAGCCTCTCGAACGCTGCGGCGCTGGTGCTGTAGAAGAGCGCCACCTTCCATTTTGCCGCGCCCTTCTTTCCCGTGGGCCTGCCGACTCCGCAACCTGTCCATGACACCTGTTCGCCCTTGGGTCCGAAGAACACTCCGTGTCCTTCACCGTAGTAGGTACCGTCTGCGCGCACCTGGCAGACGTATGTCCCGACGCCGGTCACGTCCTTGCCCAGGAGCGTCCCCACTTCCTCGAAGCCGACCTCGATTTCCGGGCCTCTTCCGGAATCGGGCAGCAGGCGAACGGCCGTGTTGTTGGTCTTGCTCTCTCCGATCTTCTCGCCTACTCTCATTTTGCACCTCCCTGAATTTCAACATTGGTCCGCCCGGCGGACTTCGGTATCATCCGCCGAACGCAGGCGAAGTTAAACACGGACGATGCTCCGGACAATGAGAAATGCAGTCTGCTTCTTGCGAACGCACCGCGCGCCGAATTCTGCGCTGCGCGTGCCGGGACTGAAGCCCTGTTCTGCGAGCCAGGCGCCGCGGGCGTCCTCATCCGGCAAGGCGCGATGACGAGGCATACCAGAGGTATGGCGACGAGGAGCAACGACGCCGGAAGGGATGCTTCGGCGTCCGAATTCATCGGGTCATCTTGCGACGGACGCTACGTGCCGGGCCAGTAGATTACCCCGCCGCGGCCGCCGACGACAAGATCAGGCTTGCCGTCTGCATTCAAATCGCCGGTGGCCATGGACGAGCCGGCATCGAGAGGCAAGGCGAGCAGTGCAGTTGCGCTGCCTATGCCCTCTGTCCCCCCTTGGCCGTTCGGTGCCGGGGAGACGATCCAGACCTGCGAAGCAAGCCACTGGCCCGGGTTGGGCAGCACCGTGGCGCCTTGCGCCTTGGTGACGCAGAGGACGAGGTACTCGTTGCTTCCATCGTTGTCCAGGTCCACCGCGGCCACGCGCCGCGGTGCGCACGGGACGTTTCCAATCTCGACTTGTGTCGCAACGATCTCCGGCTCGCCCGAGGACGGCGACTCATTTAGAGAGTACTTGACCGCGACGACTCGACCAGTCGACCTCTCGACCTCGAGCTGGACCTCGCCGTCCATCTTCATGTCGATGTCCAGCCCGGACAACACGACGGTGCCGTCGTCGGCAACCAAGACGTCGGTTGGGTGCAGCCCTGTCGGGTGCTGGTGCAGCGGCTTACACATCTTCGACGCAGCCGAGTACATGTACAAGTCCAGGTTCTGTCCTTCGACTCCGACCATTAGCGGTGCAACTTCCGGGATCAGCCCTCCTGCCCGTGCGAGCCTGCCGGAAGGGCATCCCATGCTCTCTTTCGCGACTTCCCTTACGTGCGTTCCCATCTTGGGCACGCTGGTCCAGCGACCGTCGCCAAACGTCACGTCGAGCGTGCCGTCGCCGTCGAGGTCATGGATGAGCGGAGCGACCTGCTTGTCGCCGATGATTCTCGACTCGTAGGTGACTGCCGCTGATGCATACTGAGGGAGCTGCCCGTCGACCAGCGGGAACGTCGCATCGGCAACTTCCAGATGCGGGATTCCGTCCACCTCCAGGAGCTGCGGGGGCAGCGCGGAGCCGGTGAACGCGCCGACTGGCCGCGGGATGGCGGTCCCCTTGTCAGCAGCAAACTTGTCGCCGGACAAATAGAGAACGAGCTCGGGCCCTGAGTTGATGTCTGGGATTCTCTCCCACAAGAGGTCATTGCTCTTATCGCCATCCAGATCGACCAGAGACGCGGAGACGAACCCGGGGAGTTCCAATGTTCCGGACTCCTCGTCCGACACGTTGCCGTTCTCCGGAGCGGTGAACAGATGCAGCGCACCGCACCCTTGGAAACCGACTTCGAGGCGCCCCTTGCCGTCCCAGTCCAGCGCGCCGACGGCGCTCCCGTAACTGCAGCTTGCCTTGGCGTCCACCGTGCCCGATTCCACAAGGGCTCCGTTCTTGTCCCAGTCGAACACCCGCGCCCCGGCAGGAAGCGATACGACGATCTCGTCCCGGCCGTCTCCGTCTACGTCGGCCGGCACCGGGAGGGCGTTCTTCACACAGTCGGGGCATGCGATCGTCGCCAGAGTCTTCGCCTGCCCGGCTTCGATCCGCGCAGCTACCAACCCCTCTGCATTGAACCCGACGATCTCCTTTTCTCCCTTCCCGTCCAGGTTCGCTGCCACCGGGCTTGCAGTGATCTTCGAGAGGTCCAGCACGCCGAACCCCTCCGTCCCCCCGACGATCGCCAGCCCGTTGGGATATAGGACGTCGTCGCCCTTCACACCGTCAAGCGCTCCAACTGCGGACGGCAGAGGCGCACCCTGGCCCCCCGGCCCCGCAAGCGGGAAGAGGTTGTCCGGGAGATCCAACTTCCAGGCACCTTCGGGACCCAGTGCACCGCCAGCCAGCGCCGTCGAGGCGACGAGGTACTTGTCGAAGCCCCCTTCCACGCCCGTGGGCTCTCGCAGGAGGGTCGCCAGCTCGGTGTCACCGTCCCCTTCCAAGTCGGCGGCAAACAGCGGCGTAGACGAGTACAAGAGCAAATCGTTGCGCGGAGCAACCAGCCAGGCTGAGACGGGCGCGTGCACCAATCCGTCACGGACCGGGACGCTCTGCACCACTCCGTGGGAGTAAGCCGCCGTCAGAGTCGCCTCCTCTCCGGAGACGTCCACGAAGAGGGAGCAGGTATCCGGACCGGCGTCCGGGCCGACAATGGCCGGGAAGACAGGCACAGGAATCGTGACCGGCGCTGCCGGCCCTTCCTTGGAACCGAAGATCACACCGAGGTCTTGCCCGCAGAAAACCAGGTCGTCGATCCCGTCTCCGTCGAGGTCGCGCACCTCCATGTCGGCGACGATGCCCTGGAACGGAAGCCGTTCCGCTTAGCCAAACGGAGAAGGCGCGGCGGCCCCGCCTGGACCTGCTGTGCCAACTGCGGCAAAGTCACCTGCGGGGACGGTTCCCTCGGGGACGGAGAAGACCAGATTCTGCTCGTCTCCACCGCATCCGATAAGGGGCGCCGCCAGTCCGGCAACAAGAATGGCAGTCCATCTCATGACATCCTCCGTTCCACGGCGCTCAACGCAGCCTGAGGTAGCCCGACCCCTCGCCGTAGTACTGCGGGTCGAAGCTCATCGGGCCAAGGTTGTCTGCGGAGCCCCCCTCGCCATCCACGAGCAGAAGCTGCCTGTCCTCGACCGTTCTGGAGTACGCACCCCACTCCGAAGACCAGCCCTGCTCGACCCAGATCCTGATGAACGGCACGGCCACGAAGTCCGCGTCGGGCCACACTTGTGGGGGCCCGAACGAGTAGTTTACGCCGCTGTTGTATCCGCCCTCGTAGGCGAGGTGCCTGATCAGCCTCTCGGGTTCCCAATCGGGCGCCCTGGCTGCGTACAGCTCGGTAAGCTTCACTTGCTCCTCCAGCAGCCCGCCGGTCGTCTCGATCGTCTCGGTCGCTGTGCCGGAGAAGACGACGGCCGAGCCATCTCTTGCCATGCCCGCAGGCGTCCCGTTGATTCCAGTCACCCCGCCGGGAGCAAGCGAGCGTCCTCCATCCGTGGCGCCGTCGTACAGCAGGATCTGCACCCCGGTCGTAGCGACCATCGGAAGACATGCGTCGGCCCAGGCTACTTCCGGATCGCCATCTGCCTCGACCCAGTCCAAGTGCCCAACGATCTCTTCAGCCACTCCCGAATCGACATCGTAGCGGACGATCTCGCTGTTGCGCTGCACGGCATATGCCTTGCGTACGTCGTCCTCCTGAGTTACGCACACGGACGCTGCGTCGCCGATACGCAGAACGTCCGCGCCGGTCGCGGTCTCGAACACCACGGTCTGTCCTCCGGGGATAGCGGCAGCGACCATCGAGCCGTCCGCGGACGCCCTCACCGGGGCCCGCATGCCGACGGCGATCACGGCGAACCTCGACATGGCCGTGTCCGAGACGACGAGGTGTCCCCACGGGCTGGTCACGATGAACACGAGCCCGTTATGAGACACGTCCAGCCCTGCCACGTCCTGGTTTCCCGCGGTGAAGATCGACGATTGTCCGCCTCCAAGCGGCAGAATCTCCACGCCGATTTGGACTCCGTCGCCCCCTGCGTAGGGGTAGGCGTCGACGGGGAGGGCCAAAGCCAGGAACGCCCCCGGGTCATCGGCCTGCTCGAACAGCACCGGCGCTTCAACGCTACGAGTCCCGGTTGTGGACAGCCACTTCCAGGTTTCCCATTCATCTTCGGTGTACGCACCCACGGGGGCAAACAAGCTTGCGAGCCCGGCAGCGCGGCCCGATGGAGCGACATTGGCCATGCCGGTGAAGTACCTGGTCGGAAGCATCGCACCCGTGGCGGGCTCAAGCTCGAACGCGTCAAGGACATCGGTCGACGAGATGGCCGAATAGCCCTGCCCAGCAACTGCGAAGTGCAGAGTGCCCCACGGAGTGAATCGGCCTCCCGGCGGAGTTTCCACCGTTGTGACGCCGTCCAGGTCGTATGCCAGGCCGCCCTCGGGGTGCTCGACGTAGAGGAACTTGGAACCGGGTGAGAACTGAAGGGAGGCGGGCGCCAGGTTCTCGCACGCGACCCGCTCGACTCCGGTCCCTTCGATACGGTACAGGAGGAATGTTCCCTGGTAGGCTTCCGGGCTTGGCACAACCGGCGGACCAGCATCGGTGAGCCCCACTGCGAGCCACCTGTCGTCTGGAGAGAACAAGGGACCGATCACGTAGGGGAAGTTGGTGAATGGAAGCGTGAACAGATCTTCCGGGGTCTTCTCAGCGCCCCGCACGACCTGCACGCGCACGTGTCCTTCTTCCGTAGGCTTCCCAGCCGTCTGCGTGCCGCGCACTACCGCGGCCCAAATGGAATCGTGCGAAAGAGCGGCAGTCGCGATGACGTCGTTTTCCCCGTCGGCCTCGGCGTACGGGACGGCGGTGGATACCGTCCCGTCCGCATTCACCATGGCCACGGATACGTTCATGTCGCTGATGAACAGGACGTAGACCGCGTCCTGCGCCGGCACGAGCTGCATCCGTTGGAACGGCGACGGCCCGCCGATTGGCGCCGGCAGATCGAACCACTTGCCGTTTGGAACGTACATGATCTTGTTGTTGACCAGGTCCGCCACCCACTTCCCGTCCGGGCTCGTTTCGGTCAGGTAGTTGGAGCTGGTGGCGTGCACGTCGAAGATCGCGCTTCCGCCGGACATCGCGGTCATGCCGTCCACGGCAGTCATCGTCTCCGCGGTGGATGCCCCGTTCTCGCTGCTGAAAAACCTGTTGAGGATCGCTGCCTGCACCACGAACGCGGCGCAAGCGTGGTAGCCTTCGCCCTTCCCGCAAACTGAGACCTCTCCGTCGCCAACTCCGACCAGGCTGGTTCCATCGATGCGTGCAATGGATTCGTTGGACGATTCGAACTCGGCCCCGGCCTCGATGACCTGGAAGCCGGTCGTCATGAGCACCAGCCTGAGACGCTCGCCTGGCGCCAGTGCGCTGCGCACGACCAGATCGGGAGGGGGTGCCGGGCACACCGACCACGCAACCAGGTAGGCTCCGTCCCTCGTGGCCCCGTCCAAAGGCAGCTCGTCCAGACCCAGCCCGGCGTACTTCGAAAGATCCTCTTCGCCTCCGATTGTATCGCAGGATGCAGCGCACAGTGCCGCAGCAAGCAGGAAGGAAGCAGCAAGAAAGGGTCCGCCAAGAAACAACCCGATCGAACCGAGGACGAATTCATCGGATTGTTCCGAGACGGACCCAAAGCACCCGGAAGCAGCGTTGGGAGCAACGGCAGAAGGCCAGCTCGGGCACTTGGGGTCCCTGCCGGTTGGTGCGATCATGCCTACCTCCCACAGTTTGCGGGCAGAGTGATCCTGACCGCGGTCCCGGCGTTTCCGTAGCGCACGAAGCTGCCGGGAGCGAAGATCGTTTCGAGAGTTGCTTCCCTGAACGAGACGGGCCTGAACATCTGCTCTTTCTCGTGCGGGCAGTCTGCGAGTTTCTGTGGGCTTATCTCGAAGGAGAATACGCCGCCGACCGGAGAATCCAGCACCTCCTCGTAGCAGATGTCCGCCCAGACGTCGTAGTGCATGGACTCATTCCAGGGGACATTCACGATGGAATAGATGAGCGCATGCGACGGGTACTGCTTCGCCAGCAGCTCGCTCAGCCCGTCAGTGCCGGCCCACGACACGGCAAGCGTCTCGTCCGCGCATATCAGGTACTGGAAGTCCTCGGGGAACTGGCCGGGCGTGTAGGTGACAACGGGCTTGTCCGCACCCGGAAGTTCCAGGGTCACGCCTACGCCGTAGAGGCTCTGGAGAGTGGCGAGCGTCGTTGATGGATAGACGTACAGCTCCGATGGCAGGAATGCCTTTCCCTTGATGAGGTCCCAACTCAGCGAGCCCGCGTCGTGGACACACACGCAGGTCCTCCGGTCTTCGCTTATCTCGCAGTCGCTTCCGTCGATTGCCCCGACGCACTCAGCGGGCGACGATGCACCCCACTGCGGCGCACAAGCGCCAAGCATTCCCGGATGGTCCGGCACGTACACGATTCGCAGCAGGCACTGCTCGCTTCCGTTCCAGGAAGCTGCAACCTCCGTGACGTCGGAGGTGAGCTTCATCCGAAGCGTCGCTCCGCCGTACCACAGCAGCTCTATGCGAACGTCCTTCAGCAGATCTTCGAACCGCGTTTGGGCATCGTTCCCTACGACGTCCGTCAACCGCTCATCGAACCCATCCCCTTCCCCTTCGCTTCCTCCGCCGCACCCTGCACCCGCTGCCAGCACCAGAGCCGGCAGCGCACGCAGCAGCCCCGCACACCGCATGCTGCACCTCCACCTACGGACATCGGGCGCAGCCTACTACAGGGGCAGATCCAAGGCAAGAAGGGGAGACGGCACATCTGCAACGGCCTTCGAGACGGCACATCCGCACATTTCCGGGTGTGCGGATATACCTACGGGCCGAAGCCGCCGCCCTGGACGCACTGGGTAAGGCACGTGGTGGCGTTGACGTAGGGGATCTCGCAGCATGTGAGGCCCTCGCCGCAATCGGTGTCCTGGGCGCAGTCGCAGACGTTGGCGAGCGTGTAGCCGAAAGCGCCGATCTCCTGGCACTTGCCCGCGCCGCAGTCGTCGTCGGAGGCGCACTCGGAGAGGCAGACAGCGGTCCATCCCATTATGTCCACGCAGGTCTGGCCGCCGGTGCAGTCGTCATTGGACTCGCAGGTGGGGAAGTTGTCCGGCCCGCCCTGGCAGTCTTCCGGGCAATTCATAGGGGTCTCGCCGGGCTGGCACTCGCCATTGCCGCACTCGGGGGGGTTGGGGCCGTTGCAGTCTTCGGGGCAATTCATCATGTTCTCGCCCTGCTCGCACTTGTTGTTGCCGCACTCCGGGCCGGGCTGGCCGCAGTCCTCCGGGCACAGGTCCTTGTTCTCCCCGTCGCCGCAATTGCCGTCGCCGCAGTACGGCGGGCACTCGCCGCAATCGAGCTTGCAGGACATGCAGTCCTCGTCCCCGTTGCACTCGCCGTCGCCGCACAGCGGAGGACAGTCGCCGCAGTCTATGGAGCATTTTTGGCAGTTTTCCGATTCTTCGCACTTGCCGTTTCCGCAGCCGGCCGGCGGAGCTTCGACTTTGCAGTTCTGGTCGCAGCCATCGCCGGGCGTGGTGTTGGAATCGTCGCAGCCTTCGCCCGCATCGATGATCCCGTCGCCGCACACGGCAGGGCAGGCTCCGCAGTCATCCGGGCAGCCGGCACAGCTCTCGTCCGTGCCGCACTCTCCGTTGCCACAGTCCTCGGTGCAGTCCGCGGGGCAATTCGCATGCGTCTCGTCACCGGCGCACTTGCCGTCCCCGCATACATTGGGGCAATCGCCGCAGTCGGCGGCGCACACCGTGCAATTCTCCGAAGTCTGGCATTCAGCGTCGCCGCACGATTCCACCAGGCAGTCTTCCGGGCAGTAAGCAGCGCTCTCTACCGCCTGGCAAATCCCGTCGCCGCACTCGGCGACGTCCTCACCGCAGTCCTGCGGGCACTTTTCATCCCCTTCTTCGATCTGACAGAATCCGTCGCCGCACACGGGTCCCTGCTTGCAGTCGGCCGCACATGAAATCGGGGTCTCGCCTGCGTCGCAGACAGCGTTGCCGCACTTTGTCTCGGGGACGTCGTTTTCCTGGCCGTCTTCGTTGGCCGCGTCCGCAGAGTCCGGCATCCTGCCGTCGTTGTCCATGCTCACCGGGGAGGATGCGCCGGCGCCGCAGCCGGCCGCGACAAGCAACGCAAATGTCGCAGCCACGGCCGTCAACACAACCACCCGAAGGGATCCGGATGAATGCAGGTCCATTTATGTCCTCCAACGAGTCAGCGCGCAACCATTGCCCGCACAACCGGCGCAGGATACACTCGCCCGAGTGTGAGTTCAACCGTGGGGGGCGACATTGTGAACGCGGCGCACTTGTTGGCAGCAGCTGGCTTCGCAGCTTGCGCAGTACCCGGTGCGGCCGCGGCATTCGATTGCACGGGGAAGAGCGGGGAGTACTGCTGCGGCAACAACGTCTGCATCTGCGACGCGGGCGAGTACGTCTTCATGGACGAATGCCTGTATGGGTGCGAGGGCGCCAGCCGGATGTGCTGCGGGTTACGTGGGCGCACCGCTGTCCGTTCAGGTTGGCGCGGGATGCTGCCCGTCGTTTAGCGGCCAGACGTATCTCTCCGATGTGCCCGTGATGGATCAGACGGACCACGAGGACCAGCTAGGGACTTGCGAGGGGGAGACGATCCACTCGTGGGGCTGCCTCGTGACGTCGCTGACGATGCTGTACGAATATGCGGGAATGCACCGGACCGACGGAGGCGACCAACTGGCGAATACGCCTCCCAACGAGAACGAGTGGCGGACAGACAACGGAGGATACCTCTGTTGCGAGGACGAGTGCGACGGCGACCCCGGAGCACGCGCCGTCCCCGTTGCGCCGGCCATGCTGCTCGCGCTGCTGCTGGCCCTGGTCCTGGGAACCCGCGTCCTGCGTCGCGACGTCCGTCCACCTGACCACCTGTCCGTCCCGTCGTCCGTGGAAACCACGTCCGGCTCGTGGAACTGGAGGAAGGTTGCTCCATGCCGGAGGAGCGCCAGTCCATCGTCAAGACGGGGGCGGGCGAGGGTGCAAGCGTTCAGTGAACGGCGGCCCGCGAGAGCGGATCGCGGCGCTCCTCACAAGCTCCTTATCTCGTTGACCCGTGTGCTCCCTGGGACGATAATGGTGGAAGTCTCGTGTGCTGAGAATCGGGAGGGGGCCATGCGCGCAAGAAGGGGCTGGATCGTAGTGTCCGGCGCTACGGCTGTTCTTCTGTGCTTGCTGCCGGCAGGTTGCGGCGGTTGCAGCGGAAGCGCAACCGGGATCTTTCTCGACGTCGCTGATGGAGGAGATGCTCCGGACTCTCTGTCCGCGGATGGAAGCGGAGACCCTGGAGACGCTGCCGGTCGGGACGCAGACGAGAAGGGCCTCGACGGGCCCCCGAACGACGCCGCGCATGAGGTGCAAACCGAAGCGCGGGTTTGGGCCGATGCGGCAGAGCTGGCGGACCTCGCCGACGAAAACCTGGACGCTGGAGCCCATGTGGGCGAAGACCTCGATGCGGGAGATACCGGCGCCGGGGCAGAGATGCAAACAGCCGACGCTCCGGGTCAAGGAGACTCCGGCGCAGACGCGGAAGTCGAAGTAGCCAACGATTCGGGTCTTGGAGACGTGGACACATCTGGCGCTCCGGATCTTGACGATGTGGACGCTGTCGGCACGCCGGACGTCCCGGATGAGATGCCTTGCGTTCCGGTGTGCGGGGGGAAGGTGTGCGGGCCGGACGGTTGCGGCGGAAGCTGCGGAGAGTGCGCTGCCGGAGAAGCTTGCGAGGAAGGGGAGTGTGTAGTCCAGGTGTGCGCTCCGACAGTGAGCGGGTATCTGGCGGGCCGCACCGGCGCCATCGAGGTGCTTGGCGACTACGCGTACGCCTTGAGCGACGTCCACACGCTCAGCGTCTTCGATGTATCGAACCCGGCGCACCCGACGCTCTTGGGCAAAGGGAAGCCCGGGGTCGTCGGGCGGTGCCTGGCAGTATCGTCACAATATGCCTTCGTGGGGACCGATGGCGGCGGGTCTGCCGTCTACGACGTGTCAGTGCCGAGCAGTCCGAAGTGGATCTCTTCCGACGGGCCCGAGGGCATCGTGAGCGGGGGTTGGGTGCTCGGAGACAATCGAGTCTACTTGCTCGCCCCGGGTGGCTTCCACATCCTGGACATCTCCGCACCTGGCAAGATCTCGTACGTCGGCGCGTGGGAGTTCCCCGAGGGCGTCGAGTTTGGAGGGGAATACTATCCAACATGGTACGACCACGTCATGGATTTGGACTCGGCGCATGCCTATCTGGCAGCCGTTGGGCAACTGGTGGTACTGGACCTTGCAGACCCTGACCTTCCGGTGGTGGTGGGCTCCGCTCCGGTGGGCGCCGAGTTTGGCGACTACCCCAATGCGGTACGTGTGCAATGGCCGTACGTGTACATCGTCACTCACGACGCCGGCTCGTTCGGCAGCAATTGGCTGTACGTCGTAGACGTGGCCTCCCCGGCTGCGCCAAACACCCTCGTCAAAATGGAGCTTCCCTATGTGCTCGCTTCAGGCAGCATGGGAGATGGCGGCATCGAGGTATCCGGCGACAAGCTCTATCTGCCTGCCGGACCGGCTGGTCTCCAAGTCATAGACGTTTCTGAGCCTGCATCGCCGAAGCTTGTCGGGGGTTACTACCTGGACTCACCGGCGGTGAGCGTCGACATTTCGGACGGACTGGCCTGGGTATCGACGGGTTGGGGGGGCATCCGGGTCGTAGATCTGGCGGCGGAACCGGAGGCCCCCGAAGGCATCGACTACGATCTGCCTGATGGTGCAGGCCCGGTATGGAAGCTGGCGGTCAAGAATGGGCTGGCGTACATGACGGGCGACGACTGTCTGACGGTGATTGACGTTTCAGCTCAAGTGGAGCCTGTGGTGCTCTCGACCGTGGAGGTCCCTGGCATGGAATCCGATGAATCGCCGACCTTGGCCGGGGGCCTGCTCTACTCTCGGGTGTTCCCATCGGAAGGGGGCATGGGATGGATGACGATCATCGACGTGACTGACCCGACACAGCCGACAATCGCGTCCTCGGCCAAGTACGATTACTACCTCGAAGCGCTTGCCGTTCAAGGTTCGACTGCGTTCCTGTGCGGCGACGAGCATGATCTGACCATCGTGAACGTGTCCGACCCGTTCGCACCGGTGGAGATCGGGGCATACGACCTGCCGGATTTCCAGGACTGCGAAGACGTGGACGTGGACTCAGGGATCGCACTCATCAACGGGCTGGAGAACATCATCGACGTGTCGGACCCGACGAAGCCGACCTACTTGGGCAGCCTGTCTCCGTGCGGCGGCGACTCTATCTCGTGTGGTTATGGGCGCGCCGCCCGGTTCAGCAGCGGGCTGGTGTGGCGACCGAGGATGTGTGGTTTCACCGTTACTGATATCTCGGACTTGGCGCGGCCGGAGATCGTCGGTTCGTTCGACGTAGACTTGGACAACGATCCGTGGAACGACGAAGCTATTCCGGAGGGCCTGTGGGTCCACGGCGATACGGCCCTGCTCTGGTGCTCCCTGACCGCCGCGGCATCGGCAGCGCTTCTGCAGGTGGACGTGTCCGATGCGACGGCGCCACAGTTGATGGGTATGCTCTCTGACCCAGGGCTGGTGGGCGACACGGCGGTGGAAGCGGGGTATGCCTGGATTTCGGAGTTTGTTGCTGAGGAATTTGCTCTTGGTCGGCGCACGCTTTTTTCCAAGCCGGGTGATGCGGTGGTCGGTACCTTCAACGGCTTGACGGGAGCGCAGGACGTTCGCATCTCGGGCACAGTCGCGTATGTGGCTGGCGGCGAGCAAGGGCTGGTGCTCGTGGACATCGCATCGGAGGGGCAGCCAGAGGTGCTGTCGGTGGGGGAAACGCCGGGAGTCGCGATGGGAGTATACTTGGAATCCGATTATGCCTATGTGGCGGACGGGCTTGCGGGGCTCCAGGTGGTGGACGTAAGCGATCCGGGTCACCCGAAGCGCATCGGGGGCGTCAGTCCTCCCGGAAGCTCGATTTCGGCAGTGTTCGTGGATCTGCCATATGCGTATCTTCTTGACCAGGAGCTGGGCCTGCTGCTGATAGTGGAAGCGTCTGATCCGGCCCATCCCACGGTGGTGGGCAAGTTGGAGCTTGAGTATCCGAGCTCGCTCAGTGCGGTTCACTTCGCCGCAGGGTACGTCTTCGTCACCGGCAGCAATTTCTACGCGGTTGACGTCAGCGACCCGACGTCTCCCGAGCTTGTGGGATTGTTCCAGGACGTGGTGTTCCCGCGTGACTTGGACTTGGCCGGGCAGTTCGCGTACATCGTGGACAACGCGGCATGGGACGGGGGAAGCCTGCTCGTGCTTGACGTCTCCGATCCGACCACGCCAAAGGAAGTGGCCGTTGCGCTTGACTGTGGGTCGGTGTCCAAGATTCGCCTTCACGGATACAAAGCGTATGTTGTTTGCGATTCCTCCCTGGTGGTCATGGACGTATCCGATCCGACTCAGCTCACAGTGGTGGCCGCAGTAGAGATCCCCTCGACTTCGCCGGCTTGGTGGTGGTCTTGGTGGCCTGAAGTCGGGATCGACGTATCGGACGGCAAGGCCGTAGTCGCGGGGCCCGGCCTGACAGTCATGGATCTCCAGGGCTGCGGCCTTTGACATCTTGACTGGAAGTAGATCATCAGGACGAATGCGCGGCAGAACAATTAGCTTGACCTTGAAATCGGGCCGATCCAGACTGCCGAGCGACTGGAATGGTGCGCCCTGCGGGTCGCGAGACCGCGGAAATTGGGCACGGGAAGGGACTCGGGAGGGCGCTTCGGTATCGTAGGCAGGACGCGGGGGACGACGTGGCAGTGTGGGCAAGGGGATGGCTGGTTGGGGGTGCGGTAGCGCTGCTGTGGCTTTGCAGTGCGGCGTGCTCGGTGCAGAGTATGGCGCTGGGAGCTACCGGGGACGTTCTCAGGCAGGGTGCGGTGGCGATGAACGAGGAGCCCGACCACGAAATAGCGCGGCAGGCGTTTCCGCCGAACCTCAAGACGGTCGAAATCCTGCTTGCCAACGACCCGGAGAACGAGAACTTTCTCTTTATGCTGTGCCAGGGCTACGCCGCGTACACATACCTGTTCGTAGAGGACGACATCGACGTGGCGGACGGTGCGGGAGAAGTCGAGCGCGTACGCGAAATGAAGGAGCGTGCGTCCGCGTTGTACCTGCGTGCGCAGGCGTACGGGGCGCGCATTCTGGGCCCGGAGCTGACCGCTACAATCGAGAAGGGCGACATGGAGCAGGTAAGGACCGCACTGGCGGCTGTGGAGAAGGAGACCGCGCCTGCGCTGTTCTGGTACTCGTTTTCGTGGGTCGGGCGCATCAACATGGACCAGTCGAACCCTGAGCGAATCGGGGAGCTTCCCCGGGTCGAGCTGCTGATGAACCGAGTATCGGAATTGGAGCCGGGATACCATTTCGGACTTCCCCAGCTCACGGCGGGGGCGATCTACACGTCGCGGGCGCCGATGTACGGCGGCGACATGGAGAAAGGGAAGGCGCTGCTGGATGCCGGGATAGCGTCAAGCCAAGGGAAGTTCCTATTGGGCAAGTTTCTGCTGGCGCGCTACTACGCTGTGCAGGTGCAGGACACGAAGCTGTTTTGCACCATGCTTGAGGAAGTAGCTTCCGCGCCTGCGGACGAGTTGCCGGAGCAGGGGCTGATGAACGGAGTCACGAAGCGGTGGGCCGCCCGCTGGCTGGCGCGTGCGGGGGACTTGTTCCTTGATCTCGACGGCGGCTGCACGGCACCCGCCGGAGAAGAAGACAACGAATTGGGGGGAACCGATGATCTCTTGTAGCAGGCTGATTTCGGTCGTGCTGTTGTTTGCGGTCCTGGGGTGGGCAGCTCCTGCGGCAGCGGAGCCGGTGGTGTTCAAGGTGTCCACGGTGGCGCCGAAGGACTCGCCGTGGATGGACGAGCTGACGGCCATGGCGAAGGAAGTGGAGACTGCGACGGGCGGTGCGGTGTCGTTCAAGTTCTTCCCCGGCATGGTGTCTGGTGACGAGAAGGACATGGTCCGCAAGATGAGGGCCGGGCAGCTCCAGGGTGCGGCGCTGACGGGCGTCGGGCTTCAGATGATAGAGCCCAACTCGCTGGTGCTTCAGCTTCCGATGCTGTTCCAGAGCTACGAGGAGCTGGACAAAGTTCGGGACAAGATGGAGGCGAAGCTTCAGGGCTACATGAACGAGAAGGGGTTCGTGATCCTGGGCTGGTCGGACCTCGGCTGGATGTACCTGTTCACGCAGACGTCGGTCAACAGCCTGGAGAGCTTCAAGGACGTGAAGATGTGGGGCTGGGAGGATGAGCCCATAAGCAAGCGCTTCTTCGAGATGGCGGGCATCTCGCAGGTGAGCCTGTCGCTTCCAGACGTGCTTCCGGCCCTTCAGCGCGGGATGATCAGCGGCGTGTACAATTCGCCTCTTGGTGCGATCGCACTGCAGTGGGACAAATACGTGAAGTACATCACGGGCATGACGATCGCTATCGGCGTTGGTGCGACGGTCGTGACGAAGAAGCAGTGGGATCTGATCTCGTCCGAGAACCAGGCCAAGATCATCGAGATTGCGAAGAAGCGTCATGCGAAGCTTCGGGAAGCGATCCGCAAGAAGAACAAGGAATCGGTTACCCAGCTCAAGAAGCAGGGGATTCAGATCGTCACCGTCCCGCAGGCTGAGGTGGATCGCTTCGTGTCACTCGCTGCCAAGGTGCGTGCGGACATTGCGGCCAAGATGTTCAAGCCGGGCCTGCTCGCTGAAGTGGAGAAGCTTATCAAGGAAGTCCGCGGCAAGTAGGCCGGCTGAGCCTGCACGCATGAATCCCGAGGTGGGGAATTGAGCATACTCATCGTGTTCGAGAAGTGGCTGGAGCGCGTCGAGGGATTCTTTCTTGCGGCATCTCTGATCGCTCTGCTGGTGCTGACGCTGTATGCGGTCGCGTATCGCAACCTGGCCGCACCGTTCGTGCTCAAGATGCAGAGCGAAGCCCTGGACCAGGCGGCCAAAGCCGAAGGCCCCGACGCTGCCGTGGGTTCCGCCCCAGGCTTTGCAGGGCAAGATCGGCCCGGGCATGATCGGCAGGCCCTTAGCGAAGACACAGGGCAGGCTCCGTCGGGCGGGCCTTCTGAGCGGCCAGGTACCGAGGTGGAGTCGGGCAACGCTTTCATGGGAGATCTTGGAGACGACGAGCCCGCACCGGCGCAGCCGGCCAAGGCAGCCAATGCCTACATGGGGGACCTGGGAGACGACGAGCCCGCACCGGCGCAGCCGGCCAAGGCAGCCAATGCCTACATGGGGGACCTGGCTGACGATGTGCCCCCTCCCCCGGCCAAGAATGCCTACATGGGTGATTTGGCCGACGAAGAACCCCCGCCCGCCGGCGCAGCCGGCGGCCCCGACGTAGCCCCCGCGGCGCAAGATCGGCCTGGGCCTGACCGGCAGGCGGAGTCGGGCGTTGCAGATGTGCCTTCATCAGCGTCTGACGCTGACGTTCCATCGGGCATGGTAGCCGCTGCGGAGCTGCCTCCCGAGCCGGAAGAGCCCCCGCTCTTGCGTACGTTGAAGGCACTGAACTTCGGCTGGATCGACGTGATCACCAGGCACCTGTTGTTGTGGGTAGCGTTCTTCGGCGCGGCGATAGCGGCCAGCAAGCGCAAGCACATCAAGATAGATGCGCTGAGCCGGCTGATCCCCGAAGCGTGGAGGGCGCGGCTGCTGGTCTTGTTGGACGTCTTGTCCGTGGTCGTATGCGTATTCCTGGCCCGGGCAGCGTACCACTTCATGCAGAGCGAGAGCGAGGGTTCGGGGATGCTGTACGGGCCGATCCCGGGTTGGGTTGGGATCGTGATCATCCCGGTCGGCTTCGGGCTGTTATCGTGGCACTTCGTGTTCGAGGCTGTCTGCGGAATTGCATCCGCTCTCGGTTACCGTTCGCCGGATCTGGATTCACGGCGGGCGGAGCAGCAGGCAGGAGGTGAGGCATGATCGGCATCCTGCTTGCGGTGGTGATCGTTGCGCTTGCGTTGCTTGGGACGCCTCTGTTCGTGATCGTGAGCAGCGTAGCGCTGATAGCGTTTGCGTTCGAGGGCATCGACACGCAGTCGGTGATTATCGAGCTGTACCGGCTGGCGGCCAATCCGTTCATGATCACCATTCCGCTGTTTACGCTTGCGGGATTCCTGATGGCGGAGGCCGGCACGGCCAAGCGGCTGGCCCGGCTGGCACGGGCCGGGATCGGGTGGCTTCCGGGCGGGCTTGTGCTTGCGGTGATTCTCTCGTGCTCGTTCTTCACTACGTTTTCGGGAGCGTCCGGAGTGACGATCATAGCTCTTGGCGGCCTGATGCTTCCGCTGCTGAAGAGCGAGGGCTACCCCGATCGCTTCCGCTTCGGCCTCTGCACCGCGGCCGGCTCCATGGGGTTGCTGTTCCCTCCGTCGCTGCCCCTGCTTGTCTACGGTATGGTTGCGAACGTCGAGATCAACAAGCTGTTCCTTGCCGGGTTGCTTCCTGGTGTCGTAACCGTTGGTGTGCTTTCGATGTACGGGGTCTGGGTTGCATATCGCACGGGCATCAAGCGCACACCTGTAAACGGCAGGGAGTTCTTCTCTGCGTTGAACGAGGCGAAGTGGGAGCTTTTCGTACCGGTGATCATCATCGGCGGGATCTTCGGCGGCTTCGTAACGGTGGGAGAAGTATCCGCGATAACGGCAGCGTACTTGCTGATTGTCGAGGTTTTCATCTACAAGGATCTGCGAATCCGGCGAGATCTTCCGAGGGTCATCAAGCGGAGCATGGTGCTGGTTGGTGCGATCCTGGTGATCCTGGGGTGCGCCCTGGGGCTGACGAACTTCCTGGTCGACGCGGAGATCCCGATGAAAGTCTTCGCTGTCGCGCAGGAGTACTTCACCAGCAAGTGGTCATTCCTGCTGGCTCTAAACGTGTTCCTGCTCATCGTGGGCGGGTTCCTGGACATCTTCAGCGCCATCATCGTGGTCGTGCCGCTCATCGGGCCGGTGGCTCGGGAAGTCGGGATTGATCCCATCCACCTTGCGATGATCTTCATCGCGAATCTCCAGATAGGCTATCTCCTGCCGCCTGCGGGCATCGACCTGTGTGTGGCGAGCCTTGCGTTCAACCAGCCGATGACCAGGATGTACCGGGTGGCGATCCCGTTTGTCCTGGTGCTGATGGCTGCGCTCGCGTTCATCACGTACGTCCCGTGGCTGTCGCTTTGCCTCCTGGATTGATCGCACGGACCGCGACCGTTGACACTGGCCTTTCGGGGTGAGACGATAGGCTCGGTCATTTCGAGAGGGCTGAGATGGACGGGAATTCGCTTTTGCCGCGCCTTCTTCTTCTGCTCACCGCCTGCACGCATCTGTCCTGTCAGCGGGTGGCCTGGGACGAGAGCACGCCGAGACATGGACGCACCGACTTGCAGCAGGGCGACAGTGCCGACTCGTTGCAGGACGGCAAAGCCGAGATGGTGCAGGAGACTGCTTGGGAGGCGATGCAGGACGGCAAAGCCGAGATGGTGCAGGAGACTGCCTGGGAGACGATGCAGGACGGCAAGGCCGAGATGGTGCAGGAGACTGCTTGGGAGGCGATGCAGGACGGCAAGGCCGAGATGGTGCAGGAGACTGCTTGGGAGGCGATGCA
>Ga0172371_10002388_pt1 | contig 29823 bp, 26 predicted proteins | sample Lak12m_FD_114543 | JGI IMG/M metagenome (GOLD analysis project Ga0172371, IMG submission 114543) | Freshwater microbial communities from Kabuno Bay, South-Kivu, Congo - kab_022012_12m | ecosystem: Environmental > Aquatic > Freshwater > Lake | place: Democratic Republic of the Congo: South-Kivu...
TACCGTGGCAATAGGGGGGATCCTGAAGAATATAGATACAAATGCTTGTGTCGGAAGCGGAAAATTTTTTGTAGCCGAGGCGGATGAATCAGACGGTTCGTTCCTTTATTATAAGCCGAAGTATTCAATTGTTACCAATATAGATTATGAACATCTTGATTACTATAGAAGCTTTGATAATGAGTTAAAGGCTTTTCGCAACTTCCTTGATACAACAAGCAGCGGTGGTTTTATCTTTTGCTGTAACGATGATGTAAACCTTAAAGGCCTGGTAAAGGATTGTAAAAATAAAGTTGTTACTTTCGGTTTGTCCCCGGGGGCTGATATTTATTCTAAAAATATTCTATTTAATGGCCTTAGCAGTGAATTTGATTGTTTTTTTGATAGTAAATTTGTATCGAGGTTTAGCCTGGGGCTCGGGGGAGAACATAATATTTCAAATGCCCTTTCCGTAATTGGCTTAGGGCTTACGCTGGGTATAGATATTAATTTTATTAAGGCTGCGCTTTCCAGGTATAAGGGAGCGGGTAGAAGGCTGGAGCTAAAGTTTAAGGATAAAGATTATACCCTTATTGACGATTACGCACACCACCCTTCAGAAATTAAAGTAACGCTTAAGGCCCTCAATAGCTTAAAGCCCAAGAGAAAGATTGTTATCTTTCAGCCTCATCGCTATAGCCGCACCCAGCTGCTTCTTGATGAATTTGCTAAAAGCTTTAATGATGCGGATATGCTTATCGTTACAGAAATATATTCTGCGGGAGAGCAACCCATTCCGGGCATAAACGGCCTTCTGCTTAGTTCGGAAATAGAGAAACGCTACAAGGGTAAGGGGGTATATTTCTCCCCTAAGGATGAAATTATCGACAGGATTTTTCAAGTTGTAAGGCCCGGGGATTTAATAATTACCCTTGGAGCAGGAGATATCTCAAGGTTAAGCGATGACTTGGCAGAGAGATTTAAAGGTAAAGCATAATTATCCTCTTAAAGGTAAGACGACGATTAAAATCGGCGGTCCGGCTGAATTATTTTGCGCCCCAGAAGGCTTGAGTGAACTGAAGCGCCTTATTATCCAGGCAAAAAAGAAAAAAATACCTGTAGTTGTTATAGGCGCGGGCAGCAATATTTTGATAAGCGATAAAGGGGTAAGGGGGTTGGTGATAGGGTTAAATTCCATGTATTTTAAAAGGATAAAATTAAAAGGCAATTTTATCGAAGCCGGGGGAGGCGCTATGCTGCCTTTGCTCATAAAGTTTTCCCTCGGGAAATCATTATCGGGAACTGAGTTTTTATCCGGCATACCGGGGACATTGGGCGGGGCAATAATAATGAATGCCGGTTGCTGGGGCAAGGATATTTCGGGCCTGTTAAGGGAAGTTAAGGTAATGGACCCAGGAGGTAATATAAAAACGCTAAAAAGAAAGTCGATCAGATTCAGTTATCGCAAAAGCGGGCTTGAGAAGTATATTATATTAAGCGCAACTTTAGGGCTTAACAAAAGCACTAAGCCGGACATAATGCATAATATCAAGCAGTATTTATTGCAAAGGCGTAACAGCCAGGATTTGGATTTTTGTAATGCAGGGTGTATCTTTAAAAATCCCGAATCAGTCTCTGCCGGAAAGTTAATTGAGCTGTGCGGTTTAAAGGGCAAGAAGAAAGGAGGCGCGCTTATATCCTTTAAGCACGCTAATTTTATTTTAAATAGAAAAAATGCTAAGGCTTCTGACGTGCTAGGTCTTATAAGGCTAGCTCAAAAGAAGGTCAAGGATAAATTTGGCGTAAGTTTGGAGCCAGAGATAAAAATATTAGGAAAGTAATTATGCCAACAGTTAACAGGAAAAGAGCGGCAGGCAACCTAGGTAAAGTCGGTGTTTTAATGGGTGGGCCTTCAAGCGAGAATAAGATATCCCTTAAATCAGGGGCTGCGGTATTAAAGGCCTTGAAAGAATCAAATGTTAATGCATCCGCAGTCATTATTAAAAGCGATAATGCAAGGGATAACATATCCCTGCTTAAGTCTAAAGATATTGATTGTGCGTTTATTGCTTTACACGGCAGATTCGGAGAAGATGGGGGGATACAGAGAATATTGGCTAAGCTTAAGATTCCTTATACGGGTTCTGGTATTAAAGCGAGCAGCCTGGCTATGGATAAGGTTGCCTCGCGCAATATCTTTAAGAAGAGCGGTCTGGACGTTCCTTCTTTCAGGGTTGTAAGAGATAAGTCTAAGGGTATTCTTGCTGCCCGTAGCCTTGGTCTGCCATTAGTAGTTAAGCCCGCGCTTACCGGATCTAGTATCGGTATTTCCGTAGTGAGAGGTATTGATGAATTAGGGCCCGCGGTAAAATTTGCATTAAAATTTGACAATAGGGTGATTATTGAAGAATATGTGAAAGGCCGAGAGTTAACTGTCGGGATCTTAAACGGCATACCGCTGCCGATAATCGAGATTGTCACTAAACATGTTTTTTTTGATTTTAAGGCTAAGTATCAGCATGGCCTTACGGAATATATTGTGCCGGCTAAGATCCCTCCGCGTTCTTCTTTTAGAGTTAGAAAAGCAGCGTTGCTTGCGCATAGGCTTTTAGGATGCTCGGGTTGTTCCAGAGTCGATATTATACTGGATAATAAAGACAGGCCTTTTATCCTTGAAGTAAATACGATACCCGGGTTTACCTCAACCAGTCTTTTGCCTAAAGCAGCCAGAAATGCCGGTATAGATTTTAATAATTTATGTATCAAGTTAATCCGTTTGGCTTATGAAAAGGCAAAAAATTAGCATTCCATTAAAAGTAACTTTTCTGGTTTCGGCGTTTTTTATTGCAATTGTGTTATTCTCAGGGTATGCTTTACGGGTATTTACTACTTCGGGCTATTTTAGTATTAAAGAGGTCGTTTGTTTTGAGGCGCCGGGTAAAGATTGCCTGTATTTTAAGGGAAAGAATATTTTTCTTCTCGACCTGCCCAGAGAGTCGGCATTAATTACAAGGTCATGCCCGGATTGTTTAAGGGTCAGATTGGTCCGTGTATTGCCTGATCATCTATTTGTTGAATTTGTTAAACGTAAACCCGTTGCATTGGTTGAACTTTACCGTTATTTTGCCGTTGATAAGAATGGGATATTATTTGAAGCCCCCCAGGGCATTTCAGAAGAGAGGATCCCTTTAATTACTGGGCTAAAGGGGAAAATATCCGGGGTAAGGCCAGGCGAGAAAACCAGATCAAAAGAATTGTCCCTGGCTTTGTTAATAATCAATGAAGCGGAGAAATTTCGCAACTTAAGCGATTATAAGATACAAAAGATAGATGTTGAAGGAACAGGCAATATTACTATATTAATACCGGTTGATAACGGTTCTTCAAGCTATCTTGATTGGCAGATTCCGGAGAAGCAGAAAATACTTGAAGTAAGAATATCTCAGGGTAATATATTAGAGAAGCTTGCCGTTATGTCCGGACTCATAAACCAGGAGAGGGATAACCTTAAGGATATTAAGTATATTGATTTAAGGTTTAGGGAGCCTGTAATAAAGTTTAAGGATGCTAAGTAATTATATTTGTGCGTTGGATATTGGTTCAAGTAAAGTTGCCGCGTCCCTGGCAGAGATAAAAAAGGGGAGGTTGGTAAATCTTTATTTTGATTCTTCTCCTATTAAGGCGGTTAAGGAAGGTGTGGTAGTTGATTCCTACGGTCTTATTAGCTCAATAGGTAAGATCTTAAAAGGCCTTAAGGAAAAGGCCGGCGCGAATTTTAAGTTTGTATCTATAAATATATCCGGACACGACATCGTTACTCAGCATAGCCACGCAATAATACCTTTGGCCGAAAGAGGTAATAAGATTATAAGCGAATCTGATATGCAGCTGGTTAATGAACAGGCCAGGATATTAGGCTCAAGCCTTGAGAATGAGATAATTCATATGATCCCTTTAGGTTATACAATAGATGCAAAAGATAATATACCTAATCCTTTAGGGCTTTATAGTCATAAGTTGGAAGTTGATTTATACTTAATCTGCGCAAGGCTCTCTTCGGTTCAAAGTTTAATCCGCGTTATTAATCAATCTGGCTATGAGATTAAGGACCTATTCTTTTCCGGGGTAGCTACCAGCAGGGCTGTTTTTAGCTCTCAATTTAAAGAAGGCAATAATTTATTATGTGATTTAGGAAGCGATACTACCGAGATCCTGATTTTTAAAGACGGCCTGCTTAAAGGTATGGAAATTCTTAGATTTGGAGGGGATACTTTGACGCAAGGGCTCTCAGATAGTCTTAAGATCCCCATGGATTTAGCCGAAGATATCAAGCGTTCATACGGGGTTATCGGTGACCCGCTTGATATTGGGGAGGATAAAGAGATTTTAGTCAAAAAGAGCGAATTCTATAAGCCTATAAAGCAAAGGGATGCCTGTGAGGTTTTAACGCTTTCGGCCAATAATATGTGCGTCCAGATAAAAGAGGCCGTGGAGAAAAAGATCGCCCTGCACGATATCAACAGCTTCGTTATTGTCGGTAGGACAATGCTTTTAGACGGATTTATTGAGAATTTGGAGCGTGTATTAAGCCTTCCGGTTAAACTGGGCCGGATCACAAACCTTGAGATAATCTCTTTGATCAGCGAAAATAGCGAGTTGTCGGGACATAAATACCTTAAGTATCTTACTTCTCTTGGAATGATTGCTGAGGCATTAAGGGTTAGGCCTTTGGGAGTTTTACCTTTGCATCAGCCGGCCAAGAATTTTATCTTAAAAGCTCTTGGCAAAGTTAGGGCGGTCTATCAGGAATACTTTTAACCGCTGCTACTTTAAATCCCGTTTTCTTACTTTCCATTGACCTTAAGCCATTCTGTTGTATAATATTTTACCAATGATTAGGGATAATATTTCCGGAATTAAGGAAAGAATCATTTCATCCTGTTTGAGGGCACAGAGAGATCCTTTGGGAGTAAGGGTAATTGCGGTAAGTAAGGGCAGGCCGGTTGAAGATATAGAAGAAGCGCTTGCCTGCGGCATAACCGATATAGGGGAGAATAGGGTTCAGGAGGCTCTTTATAAACTCAGCCTGTTATTAAGTGATAGGCGTGCAAGCCAGCAGAAAATAAGATGGCATATGGTTGGGCACCTGCAGCGAAATAAAGCTAAAGATGCAGTCAAAATATTTGATTTGATTCATTCGGTAGATAGCCTGGATTTGGCTGGAGAGATTGCCAGGCAGGCTGCAAAAATCAATAAAGTCCAGAATGTATTAATCGAGATAAAAACTTCGCCTGAGAAGACAAAATTTGGTTTAAGCCCGGATACGGCAATTGAAGTGATAAAAGAGGCAGCTAATCTTAAGAGCATAAGCATTAAAGGTTTAATGACTATTGCCCCGTTATCGGATAGCCCCCAAGAATCGCGCTCCTATTTTAGGATACTTCGGGAATTAAGGGGCAAGATAAAAGGCTGGGAGTTGCCGGTTTTATCCATGGGGATGAGCGATGATTTTGAGATAGCAATAGAAGAGGGCGCGGATTTTATACGCCTCGGAAGGGCGATATTTGATAAATAGAAAGGCATAGAAAGTTATGTTAGAGACTCGCAACAAGATCGGAATTATCGGATTAGGGAATATGGGTTCAATTATTGCCGGCAAACTGGCAGGAGAATCAGCGGAGTACAGCGTGTTTGCTTATGATAAGGATAGGGATAAGCTTAAGAATGCCAAGTTAGTTACAGCTACAAAAGATTCTGCTTCCATGGCAGCTAATGTCGATACTATTATACTGGCAGTCAAGCCGCAGGATATCGATCATCTCTTAAAAGAGCTGAAAAATTGCGTAAATAAAAGTCTGGTTATCTCCATAGCCGCAGGAATTAGCACTAAGCATATCGAAAGGTTTCTTGGCAGTGCTAGGATTATCCGGGCAATGCCGAACATTGCTGCAAAAATAGGGGAATCGGTTACCTGTTTATGTAAGGGTAGCTTTGCAGGCGAAAGCGAACTTGAGTTAGCAAAGGAGCTATTCTATTATTTGGGAACAGTCCGAGATATTGACGAGAATATGATAGATGCTGCTACGGCAATTTCAGGGAGCGGCCCTGGTTATATATTTTATTTTATCGAAAACAGCGCAGTCGACCCTAAGAATATTCCTGAGCATGCCAGGCACGATATGATGAAAAGGCTGGAGAAAGCTGCAGAGGCCTTGGGTTTTAGTAGTGAAGATGCCTCTTTCCTAGCGGCAAATACGGTAAATGCCTCAATAAGCTTGCTTAAAGAAACCGGGCTTACCCCGGAAGAATTAAGAATTCAAGTTGCCTCTAAGGGCGGGACTACTGAAGCAGGTTTAGAGGTTTTGCGCAGAGGCGGTTCATGGGAAGAAGCTGCTTTGTCTGCGCTTAAAAGGGCGGGAGAATTAACCAGGAAGGAATAAAAATCATGTCTAAAATAGGCATTATCGGAGGAAGCGGATTATATAATATTGATGGTATTGAGAGTCTAAAAGAAGTTTCTGTAAGCACTCCCTTTGGCTGGCCTTCAAGCAGCTTTATCTTAGGTACGCTTCAGGGTAGGGAAGTAGTATTCCTCCCTAGGCACGGGAAAAAACATACAATACCCCCAGGGCGCATTAATTACCGTGCGAATATCTTTGCCATGAAGAAATTAGGAGTGAGTAAGATTATATCAGTAAGCGCTTGCGGAAGCCTGAGGGAAGAGTTGAAACCGTTAGATTTTGTTATTGCCGATCAATTTGTCGATAGGACTAATTATGCCCGCGAAATGTCTTTTTTTACAGAAGGTATAGTCGCTCATATTGAATTCTCACATCCTGTATGTTCATTTTTAAGCAGTAAAATTTATGATGCAGGTAATAGCCTGGGTTTTGCCATGCATCCTAAAGGGATTTATTTAAACATGGAAGGCCCTGCCTTTTCAACTTTAGCCGAGTCTAATCTTTATCGAAGCTGGGGGATGGATATTATCGGAATGACTAATTTTGCTGAAGCAAAGCTTGCGCGCGAAGCAGAAATATGCTATGCAACGTTAGCCTCAATTACAGACTATGATTGTTGGCATCCGGAACATGATTCGGTTACCGTGGATTTAATAATTAGGAATTTAAATAAGAATACCGAGAATGCCAAAAAGATCTTGGCTAAGCTTATAAACAACATTCATAATCAGGAAGAATGCCCTCAGTGCTCCAGCGCATTAAGATTTGCTATTGTCACCGATAAAAATAATATATCCAAGAAGGCAAAGAAAGATTTGAATATTATTATAGGAAAATATGTCCGATAAGCCTGGATACAAAGATACATTAAACTTGCCAAAGACCGCTTTCCCCATGAAGGCAGATCTTCCTCGTCGGGAGCCTGAACTGCTCAAAGAGTGGAGCGAAAAAGACCTGTATGGTTTAATCCGTAAATATTCTCTTGGCAGGAAAAAGTATGTGTTGCATGATGGCCCGCCTTATGCAAACGGAGATATCCATATCGGCCATGCATTAAATAAAACTTTAAAAGATATAGTTATCAAATATAAAACAATGCGCGGCTTTGATTGTCCTTATGTTCCTGGATGGGATTGCCATGGGCTTCCTATTGAGCATCAGCTTTTTAAGGAGCTCAAAATACGCAAACACGAAATAAAGCAAACTGATTTTAGAAAGAAGGCGCATGATTATGCCTTAGGCTATGTTTCCAAGCAGAGGGAGCAATTTAAGCGATTGGGGGTATTCGCAGAATGGGAAGACCCCTACTTGACCTTAAGCCCGGATTACGAGGAAAGCATACTTATTGCTTTTAATGAACTGGTAAAATCAGGATACATATACCGCGGACTTAAACCGGTTAACTGGTGTTTTAAATGTGAGACTGCCCTGGCTGAAGCAGAGGTGGAGTATGCCGAGCATTCTTCCCCTTCCGTATTTGTAAAATTCAAGATTACATCCGGCAATGAATTCTCCGGTTCTTATCTAGCAATCTGGACTACTACTCCGTGGACATTATTAGCTAATGTTGCCGTAGCGGTTCACCGGGATTTTAATTACATTTTAGTTTCTACCGATAAAGGGAATCTGCTGATTGCTAAAGATTTATTAAAAAGCGCATTAGGGGAAATGGGGATAGAGGAATTCAAAATTATAAGGGAAATAAACGGCAACCGGCTCGAAGGGTTAGTTTACGAGCATCCGCTTGGCTTAAGGCTCGGCCGCGTAGTATTGGGTGATTATGTTTCTAAAGAAGAAGGAACAGGGTTGGTGCATATTGCTCCGGGGCATGGTAGTGAGGATTACCTTATCGGAACAAAATATAAATTAGATATTATTATGCCCGTAGATAATAGGGGAAATTTTGATTCTTCTACCGGAGAATTTACAGGGGTTAACTGTTTGGATGCGAATAAATTAATTCTGGATAAGCTTGATAAACTGGGCGCGCTTCTGTCTAGCTCGCAGATACAGCATTCATATCCTTATTGCTGGCGCTGTAAAAGTCCGATAATTTTCCGTGCTACTAAGCAGTGGTTTTTAAGCCTTGAGCATAAGGATCTGAAAAGAAAACTTAAGGAGATTATTAAGGAGAATATTTCCTGGATACCTGCAAGCGGTATGGAGAGGATATTGGGCATGGTGGAGCTTAGGCCTGATTGGTGCCTCTCCAGACAGAGGTATTGGGGTGTCCCTATACCTTCGCTGGTTTGTGACGATTGCCATGAGGAATTTCTGGCGCCGGAAGTAATCGAAAGGTTTATAGGTTTTTGCGCCAATAGCGGTTCAGACTCCTGGTTTTTAAGGGATTTAAAAGATTTTTTACCCGAAGGCCTTACCTGTCCCTGTTGCAAGGGGAATAATCTTTCTAAGGGGAAGGATATATTGGATGTATGGTTTGATTCCGGGGTAAGCGCGCAGGCAGTATTAAGAAAGAGGGAAGGGCTTGAGTTTCCGGCTTCTTTATATCTGGAAGGTTCGGATCAGCACCGGGGATGGTTTCAGTCCTCTCTAATCCCGGCTGTTTGTCTTTATTCTCAAGCGCCGTTTAAAAGCGTTCTAACCCATGGTTTTGTGGTTGACGGAGAAGGCAGAAAGATGTCTAAGTCGCAGGGGAATGTAGTTTCTCCCTTTGATATCATTAAGGATTACGGAGCGGATATCTTAAGGCTCTGGGTTGCATCAAGCGATTACAATGAGGACATCAGGATATCAAAAGAGATCCTTATGCGTTTGGCTGAGGCCTACCGTAAAATAAGAAATACAGCGCGTTTTATCTTAAGCAACTTGTATGATTTTAATCCGGATAAGGATAGTATTAACCCTGCAGAATTAAAGGCGGTAGACAGGTGGATACTAGGGAGGTTAGGAGTTGTTTTGGGCCTGGTTACGGATGCCTATGATTCTTTTCAGTTCCATAAAGCATATAAAGAGCTGTATGATTTTTGCAACGAAGAGTTATCGATGTATTATCTCGATATGGTTAAGGGCAGGCTGTATACCTATGCCGCGCGTTCTTCTGAAAGGCGGTCTGCCCAGACAGCAATGTATATTACGTTAAATTTACTGGCTAGGGGAATGGCCCCGATACTTACTTTTACATCAGAAGAGATATGGAGGAATATCCCAAAAAACTCAGAAGAATTGTCCGTGAGTAGTGTTCATCTTTTGAGTTGGCCGAATGAGATCTTCAAGGAAGAGAAGGGAATTGACTTAATTATTACCCTGATCCCAGAAGTAGCAAAGAGCCTGGAAGAGATGCGTGCGTGCGGAAGAATAGGCAGTTCTTTTGATGCACAAATAAATATGTTGACAAACGACCAAAACCGTTATAATTTCTTAACAAGTTTAAAAGATGATCTTCCTGAGATATTTAAGGTTTCATCTGTTACTATTGACAAAGTAGATATTCTGCCGCCGGAGGGTATTAGCAGGGAGTGCACGGATATTGCATTAGTTGTGAAAAATGCTGACGGAGTAAAATGCCCGCGCTGCTGGAATTATAGCCAAACAGTCGGAAAGTCATTGGAGCATCCTTTAATTTGTTTAAAATGTGAGGCTGCTGTCAGAGAGGAGAGAACAAATTGAAAAAGAAATTTACTAAGAAGGAACTCTCGGAATTCAAAAAAATAATACTTAAGCGCAAAGAAGAGGTCAATGACGAAATAAGGCATATATCCGAGGATACATTAAAAAAGTCGCAGAAAGACGCCTCAGGGGATATATCTGGATACACCTATCACATGGCAGATGTAGCCACCGATAATTATGATCGTGAATTCTCTTTAGGCTTTGCATCTAACGACCGCAAGTCGCTTTATGAGCTGGAGGACGCTTTAAAAAGAGTAGAAGAGGGCACTTACGGGATATGCCAGGATTGCAAAAGTTTTATTGCCAAGACAAGGCTTAAAGTAGTTCCCCAGGCGCGCCTATGTGTTAAATGCCAGCAGAAGAGGGAAAAGAGGTAACTTTATCCCCGGATGGTTTTAGCCACTGTTTTATTGACTCTCGGCTTAGATCAATTAACTAAGTTTATCGTAGTCAGAAATTTTTCTCTCCACGATTCTTTCTCGCTTATAAATGGGGTAATGAGTATAACTTTAGTGCACAATCGCGGTGCAGCCTTCGGTATATTTAAGAATCAGTTCTTCCTTTTTGTTTTTATATCTCTTCTTACGGTAATCCTGATTTATTTCATTCTTCGTAATAACAAAGGCAGTAAACTTTTCTCGTTTTCTTTAAGTTTAATATTAGGGGGTGCTTTGGGTAACCTCATTGACCGGATATTTTTAGGATATGTTGTCGATTTCCTGGATTTTCATATCTGGCCGGTATTTAATATCGCAGATAGCGCTATTACTTTTGGCACTTTAATCTTAGGCTGGCTGATATTTAAGCCTGTTTGTAAAAATGCATCCTGAAATCTGCTCCATCGGACCCTTCGTGATTTATTCTTACGGGGCTATGCTGGCGGTTGCTTTTTTAATTGCGGTTACCCTTGCCTGCGCTGAAGCCAAGAGGCAGAAGGTAAACCCTGATTTCATCTTTAATCTTAATTTCATCGTCTTTATTTCAGGAATTATCGGCGCAAGGGCTTTTTATGTCCTCGAGAATTTAGGATATTATCTCAAGAGCCCGCAAGAGATAATTATGCTTTCTCACGGAGGCATGTCCTGGTTTGGGGGGTTTTTCCTGGGGTTGGCTTCAGGGCTTTTTTATTTGAGGAAAAAGAAAGAAGGTGTATATAAAACCCTGGATTTAATTGTCCCATTCTTAGCCTTAGCGCAATCACTGGGCAGAATAGGTTGTTTTTTAAATGGTTGTTGTTTTGGGAAGGCATCAGCCCACGGTATTTATTTTCCCGTTCATGGATTAGTGTTAATACCTACTCAGCTCTATTCCTCGTTTCTACTTGTTCTAATTTTTATTATTTTAAGATTCATGCAAATCCGGCCCCATAAGTCCGGCCAGGTATTCTATTCCTATATTTTTCTTTACTCTGCCAAAAGGTTTATTATCGAGTTCTTCCGGGCGGATAACAAAATTATCTTCTTTAACCTTACCTTATTTCAGATTATAAGTATTTTTCTATTGTTTATCTCGTCTATTAAGCTTGCATCTTTCTTAAGGGCGCAGAAAGAAAATGAAGGAATATAGTTTTACGGTTCAACCCGAGGAGGAAAAGCTCAGGTTGGATATTTTGCTTGCCGATTTCTCCAGGAATAACCGCCTTGGAATTTCCCGTACTTCAATAAAAGATATAATATTGGAAGGAAAGGTGCATGTAGGCACTCTAGTAGTAACCAAGCCCAACAGCAGGGTAAAAGAAGGCGATACGGTAAGGTTTAGTTTGGAGACGAGCAGCCCCGATTACATTAAACCAGAGGACATCAAGCTGGATATTATTTATGAAGACGATTATATTGCGGTTATCAATAAGCCCTCTGGCCTGGTTGTGCATCCTGCCCCGGGAAATTATGAGCATACCCTGGTAAACGCAATCCGGAATATTTTCAGCTCACTTTCAAATATTAATCCCGGCAGGCCGGGGATTGTGCATCGTCTGGATAAGGAGACCTCGGGCCTATTGATTATCGCTAAGGATAACCAGAGCCATTTAGAACTTACGCGCCAGTTCTCTGAGCATCTTATTGAGAAAGAATATGTCGCCATTGTTAAAGGCAAGATGGAGTTTGACGAGGGCGTAATTGAGGCACCCATCGCAAGGCATACATTTAAGAGAAAAAATATGTCGGTTAATTTCTCGGACAAAGCCAAAGACGCTAAGACATATTACTGTACTTTAAAACGCTTCAGGGATTTTAGTTTTTTAAGCCTCAAGCCTTTTACCGGCAGGACTCATCAGCTGAGGGTTCATCTGGATTTTATCGGTCATCCTATATTAGGGGATAATAAGTACGGGAAGTGCAATAAGTTTAGCCGTTTGGCCCTGCATGCTAAAAGGCTTAAATTCCTGCATCCTGGAACAGGAAGGCCCGTAGAGTTTACCGCTCCTATCCCTAAGGAATTTAGGGAGTTACTAAATAAATCTTGATTTTTCATAAAGGAATGCTATATTAATTTAAATAGAAAAATATTATAAAGGAGGAGGCATGGATATTAAGGGTAGGTCACCTGGAATTATAGTGATTATATTAATTCTGGTTCTTCTTATTGCTGCATCTTCCGGATTTTATCTTTACCATCAGGAACACCTTAAGAACGTAGATTTAGAGGAGAGGTTCGAGGAGCTAAATACTAAATATAAGATTGGTGAGGCTAAGTTACTTGAGGCCCAAAAGATACTTTCTTCTTTAGAGGCAAAACTTAAAGAGTCTGATAGCCGGATCTCTGATTTAAGTAATGAATTGGAAAAAGAAAGAGCAGATAAAGAAAACGTATCATCCAGTCTGGAGCAGTTTAAGCTTGATTTAGAGGCTCAAAAGGGCCTGCGCTCAGATCTGGAGAATAGATTGAAAAGAGTTTCTGGAGATTTACAGTCTGCCCAAGATAAGTTAGCGCTTCTGGAGGCAGAGAAGAAAGATTTGGAGGCTAAGGCCCAGGAGGTTAATAAGGAGGGCTCTGCTGCCGGTATTGAGCTAGGTAAGATTATAGTAAAGGACGAGGCGGTTAAAGCCAGTCCGAGTAAAGCCGTAGATTCCTCAACTCCTCAAGTGGAAGGTAAAATACTGGTATTAAATAAAGAATATAATTTTGTAGTGATAAATTTAGGAAGCAAAGATGGAGTAGCTATGGGTCAAGTATTTTCTGTCTACCGGGGGAATAATTATCTCGGAGATATAAAAGTAGAGAAATTGCATGATTCTATGGCTGCCGCAGGATTTGCCTCAGAGGATATCAAGGGCAAGGTTAGAGAAGGCGACAGGATAGTGCAAAAGGGTTAAATGAAGCCGTTTAATATTGTGCCCGGGCTCAGATTACGGGGCAGGATCATTTTACCCGGAGACAAATCAATAGCTCACCGCGCGCTTATTTTAAGCGCAATAAGTCCCGGAGTAACAACGCTAAATAACTTCCCTTCAAGCGAAGACCTAAAAGCAACAATCAGTATATTTACTAAGCTAGGAGTTAAGATAAAAAGTTCCGGGAAAGGCATGGTTATTGTTTCCGGAAGAGGCTTGAACGGTTTAAAAGAGCCGAGGGAGGGTCTGTTTATTGCTGAATCAGGCACTACTTTTAGGCTTTTGCTGGGAGTTTTAGCCGGCCAGAATTTTGGGGTGAAGGTTTTAGCCGGGAAGTCACTCTCTCGAAGGCCAATGTTAAGAGTTACGGAACCTTTAAGGGGTATGGGCGCTTTTGTTAAATCAAGAAGATCTGGCCAGGATGAGTATCCTCCTGTTTTTATTAAGGGAGGCAGGTTAAGGGGGATTACTTATAGGGTTCCGGTTGCTTCAGCACAGGTAAAATCAGCAATTATCTTAGCCGGGCTTTATGCTGAAGGGAAAACTAGAGTTATTGAACCGGTTAAAACACGTGACCATACTGAGCGCATGCTAAAGTTTTTTAAAGCAGGAATACAACATAAAGGGAATACTATAGTTATGAAAAGAACAATCTCCCTAGTTTCTCCGGGAAGGTTTTATGTGCCCGGAGATCTTTCTTCTGCCTCTTTCTTTGTTGTTGCTTCTATTATTCTCCCTGGGTCAAGGTTAGTTTTAAAAGATGTAAGCTTGAACCCAACCAGGACTGGGTTATTAAAGGTTTTAAAAAGGATGGGCGCAGATATTAATATTGCAAAGAAATGCCGAAGGGTATCAGGTTTTGAGCCTAGCGGAGATTTAGAAGTTACAAGCAGTAAGTTGAAAGCTACAAAGGTCACACAGGAAGAAATTCCTTCCCTGATAGATGAATTACCTATCCTTATGGTAGCCAGTTGTTTTGCTAAGGGAAAAACAGTTCTTGAGGGGGTAGGGGAGCTTAGGGTTAAAGAAACCGACCGGATACGCTCAATGACCGAGAATTTAAACAAGATGGGCGCAGATATAAGGATAATCAGGCATAAGCTTAAAGAGAATATGTTTATTCAGGGCGTAGAAGGGCTTAAAGGCGCGGCCTTGAAGAGCTTTGGAGATCATCGCACGGCCATGAGTTTGATGATTGCCGGTCTTTCCGCCTGCGGCAGGAGCCGCATAGATGATGTATCCTGCGTTAATAAGTCATTTCCCGGATTTGCAAATTCCATGCAATCCCTGTTAGGTTAAATTTACTTAACTTTTTATTTGACATATAGTTTAATTCCTGTTAGAATCCTCTCTATACTCTTTAAAAGTTTTTTGCTTTCATAGCAGGGGAGAAATATATGGGTAAATTCAAAGAAGCCTTTAAGAAGATTTTGGATTATTTTTTAGACTTAGCGTCTAATGATATAGGTATTGATTTAGGCACAGCTACTACTCTGGTGTATGTTAAAGGAGAGGGTGTAGTGCTTTGCGAGCCTTCGGTTGTTGCTGTTGAACGCGGGACATCCCATGTCTTGGCAGTAGGAGAAGAGGCAAAACGCATGTTAGGCAGAACCCCGGGTAATATTATTGCTATAAGGCCTATGCGCGATGGCGTGATTACGGATTTTGAAGTCACTGAAGCCATGCTAAGGCATTTTATAAGAAAGGTCAGGCACCGCAGATTTCAGATAAGGCCTAGGATAGTTATCGCCATACCATCCGGAATTACTGAAGTTGAGCGTAGGGCAGTCAAGGAGTCTGCAGAGAGGGCTGGCGCAAGGGATGTATTCTTAATTGAAGAGCCTATCGCCGCAGCTATAGGAGTGGGTTTGCCGATACAAGAACCAGTGGGTAATATGATTATCGATATAGGCGGAGGCACTACCGAGATAGCTGTTATTTCTTTAGCGGGCATAGTATTCTCCAAGTCAATACGTATCGGTGGGGATGAGATGAACGAAGCGATTATTGAATACCTGAAAAAGACATATAACCTTATGGTTGGGGAGAGGACTGCGGAAGAGATTAAGATCAAGATCGGCTCAGCTTATCCTTTGGAGGAAGAGATGTCTTTAGAGGTAAAGGGTAGGGATTTAATCGCCGGGTTGCCTAAGATGGTGACTATCACCAGCGAAGAGATAAGAGAATCGTTACAGGAGCCCTTAAGGGCAATATTAGAGGTAACAAAAATATCTCTGGAGCGTACTCCTCCGGAATTAGCCGCGGATTTGATTGAACACGGTATTGTTGTGGCAGGCGGAGGTTCGCTGTTAAAGGGGTTGGATAAACTAATTTCTGAAGAGACCGGCTTGCCGGTTCATATCGCGGAAGACCCGGTTACCGCCGTAGCTAATGGCACGGGTAAGGTATTGAACGAAATTAAATACCTTAAGAAAGTCACGGTAGCCATTAAGTCAGAGATTCATAATTAAACCTGCATAAAATATTAAAATGTGTTTAAGCTTACCAATAAAAAGCTAACTTTTATTTTAATTTCCTTCCTGTTTTTAGTAATTATTATATTTTCTGTCGCTATCTTCAGCCCGCCTGTAAATAGAATATTAAGGTTACCATTGGGGATATCTGCTGCCTTAAGGCGCGAAATCGCAGGGGCCATATTCTATCATCGTAACCTTTTGCAGAATGAGGCATTAAAAAGAGAAACAGACTTCCTAAAAAATAAGATAAACTCATTAAATGAGTCTTATCTTGAAAATTCCCGCCTTAAGGAGTTGCTCTCCTTTAAGAAAGCTTCTGCCCTTAAGTTAATTGCTGCCAGAGTGATTGCCCGCTCCGCAGATAGTTGGTCATTGAATATTACTATTGACAAGGGCAGTTATAATGGCATCCGTCAGGGCATGAGCGTGATTACGTATTTAGGGCTGGTGGGAAGAGTTGTGGAGGTGGCGCCGAGCTTTAGCAAGATAGCGCTTTTAAGCGATCCTAATCTTGGGGTATCGGGGATTGTACAGCGCAGCAGGCAGGAAGGGCTGGTGTCAGGCACATTAGGCAATAGTTTGATTATGAAATATCTCCCGGAGGAAACGGATATAAAGATCGGAGATACTGTGGTAAGCTCTGGATTAGATAACGTTTACCCTAAGGGCGTTCTAATAGGAAAGGTTATCGAAATAGGCAGGGAGTTTTCGGGATTAAGCTGCTATGCATTGATTAGGCCTGCAGTCAGTTTTTCTAATTTAGAAGAAGTATTGATAGTTGTACCATGAAGTCATATTTAGTTCTTATTATTGTTATTGTATTCGCGTTTCTGCAGGTTACATTCGTTGATTATTTTAATTTCTTTGGCGCCAAGCCCGATTTACTTCTAATTGCTGCTTTTATCGGAGGGCTATCTCTAAAATTAGGTTGGGCCTTAGGGATTGGGTTGCTCTCCGGAATATTAAAAGACTCATTTTTACTTAATAGGTTTGGCTTGAATGCAGCTTTGTTCCCGCTTTGGGTTCTTTTATCTAAAAAATTATCCCGCAGGGTTTCTATAGAGGATAACTTATCACGGGCTATCCTTATTGCGTTAATTTCACTGTTGAATAATATTATCAACGGGATTTTCTTATTCTATGCTGGGGCCATGGTGCCCCTTGGTATATTCCTGCGCATTGCTATTATTTCCTCCTTTTATACGGCGCTAGTTTCATATTTTACTTTAAGGATTATAATAAAATGAACAGGGCGAGAATAATTTTCTGGGGTTTGTCTTTGGTATTTCTTTTGCTCGTTGCAGGATTGTTTAATCTGGAGGTAATCCGAGGAAGAAACCTACGGGGATTAGGCGAAAAAAACTGCATCAGGCTGGTAAGTCAAAGAGGGAGTAGGGGCAGGATTGTTGATCGTAACGGACTCTTGATCGCAGGCAACAGAATTTCTTATGATTTGATTCTTATCCCTCAGGAGGGCATAAGGCAGAATGATATGATCGCGAAGATCTCCCGGGTATTGGGTAAAGATGCCGGTTTGGAGCGTGGTAGATTAAGCTTTGGCACTTCAATGCCTGTAGTTATAGCGAACAATTTAAAATTAAGGGAGGCAGTTTCTTTGGGCCAGCTGAAAATAGATTTTCCTTGTATAAATATTCAGGCTAATCCTGTAAGGGGCTACCCCGAATTTAAACTGGCTTGTCATCTATTAGGATATCTGGGAGAGATAGACCGTTGGCGGCTTACTAAGCTGGAAGACTATGGTTATAAGACTAAAGATATCGTGGGGTTTGGAGGGGTAGAAGAAAAATACGATTATTATTTACGCGATGAAGAGGGTGGGGTTTCTTTTCAGGTAGATCACCGCGGCAGGCCTGTGCGTACCTTAGGTTTTAAGCCTCCTGTTAACGGAAAGGATGTGCAACTTACCATTGATGTAAGAATACAGAAGATTGTAGAGGGCGCACTGGGGGATAGGAAGGGCGCGGTTATTATTATGAACCCTTACAACGGAGAGATTTTGGCTTTGGCAAGCTCCCCCGGGTTTAACCCGAATGCCTTCTTAGCTAAAGATTCTTCTACTGTGTCCAGGTTATTTAAAGATCCTGCCGCGCCTATGATTAACCGCGCTATAAGCGGTGCGTATCCCGCTGGTTCAATCTTTAAATTGGTGGTGGCTGCAGCTGCGTTGGAGAATAGGAAGATAACCAGGCATACCTCTTTTCTCTGCCAGGGGCAACTTAAGGTTGGCAGGCAGGAATTTAAATGTTGGAGTACACATGGTACACAGGATATTGTTGATGCCTTAATTCATTCTTGCAACGTATTTTTTTATAGGGTAGGATTATTAGTTGGTGCCCAGGCTATACACGATTATGCGCTCAGGCTGGGGTTATCGCATACCACGGGCTTCGATCTTCCCTATGAAAAACAGGGTTTTATTCCGTCTCCTTTATTAAAGAAGATAAGTACATTCAAGAATTGGTTTGATGGTGATACGGCTAACTTGAGCATTGGGCAGGGTGATGTATTGGTTACTCCGCTACAGATTACGAGAATGATGGCTGTGTTTGCCAATAAGGGATACTTGGTTAACCCGCATGTAACCAAATCTATTAATGGTAAAGATATGTTCAGGTATCACAAAAAACCTGAAAAGGTTAATCTCAGGCCGGAAACCATTAATTATATAAATGATGGACTTAGAGGGGTTATAAGTGATCCCGGAGGCACTGGAAATGTTCTTTCTACTGTAGGTGTTGCTATTGCAGGAAAGACGGGCACTGCGCAAGCTCCTCCTAAGTCTTCACATGCATGGTTTAGCGGGTTCTTTCCGTTTAAAAGTCCCAGGTTTGTAATCTGCGTGTTCCTAGAGCATGGCGGTCCCGGGTATTATTCCTGCCTGGTAGCAAAGAGGGTAATAGAGGAGATGCTCGAGCAAGGTTTAATATGAAGAATGCTTCGTTAACAATACTTTTAATTGCAGTTTTGATTTGTATATTAAGCTTATTATCTATATTCAGCAGTACCTCTCAGAGAGAAGGTGAAATTTGGCAGAATATATACCAGCGTCAGGCACTATGGATTGGCCTGGGGATAATGTTTTTTTTAATTATATCTAATATCAACTACCGCAGGTTTTGGGATTGGACATATTTTTTATACTTGGCTTCTTTATTTTTTCTCCTTTTGGTGCTTTTGTTAGGTTCTGTTCGTTTAGGTGCACAGCGTTGGTTGAGGTTCGGATGGTTTAATTTTCAGCCGTCAGAATTAGCCAAGCTTGTTATGGCAATATTTCTGGCGCGCTATTTCAGCCTGAAAGATGAAAGTAATGTTACTTTGCTTTCGGAGAGATTCGGGGTATTCCGCGCTTTAATAGTCCCCCTTTTTTTTATCGCTATACCCATGGGTTTAATAATCGAACAGCCTGATTTAGGGACAGGCCTGATAGTGTTGTTTATTTTTATCCCTATGTTATACCTTGCGAATGTTAAATTGAAGTATCTTTTTGTTATGCTGGCGTTAATTATTTTTTCTACTCCTTTTGCGTGGAATTTTCTGAGAGGTTACCAGAAAGACAGGCTTATGGTTTTTCTAAATCCAAATATCGATCCTTTGGGGGCAGGGTATACGATTATACAATCAAAAATAGCAATTGGTTCCGGGGGTTTTTGGGGAAGGGGTTGGCTTTCGGGAACGCAGAGCCAGCTGCGCTTTCTCCCTGAAGCGCATACGGATTTTATCTTTGCATCTTTTTCAGAAGAATGGGGTTTGTTAGGCGGCATTGTGCTTTTATTCTTATATTATCTTTTGATCCGTAAGGGTTTTTTGATCGCTCAAAGGACCCGTGATCAATTTGGCAGGCTTATGGCTTTTGGTATTTCTCTTATGCTCGCCATCCAGGTCAGCATAAACATAGCAATGAATATGGGTTTTGCCCCGATAGTTGGCATCCCTTTGCCTCTAATGAGCTACGGAGGATCGTCTATATTCGTTACTTTTATTGCTTTGGGCATATTGGCTAATATAGATAAAAGCCGGGCGGTATTCTAATTATGTATGACGATATTCTTTTAGACGTAAGGCGCCCGGCGCAGTATATCGGGCGCGAATGGAATGTAACAAATAATGAATTTGACGGTAATTTTATAAAGTTTGCGCTTTCATTCCCCGACCTTTATGAAATAGGGATGAGCAACTTGGGTATACGTATTATATACGGGTTGCTTAACAGTACTCCGGGGATCCTGTGTGAAAGATTCTTCAGCGTAGATAAAGACCTGGAGGAGAGGTTGCGTTCGGGGCAGAGGGAGATTCTTTCTTTAGAATCCCGCAGAAGGCTTATTGAGTTTGATCTGGCTGGTTTTTCATTGGGCTCTGAGTTAGGGTATACAAATGTATTGAATATTTTAGATTTAGCGCGCATACCTTTAAAATCAAGCTTGCGCGATTACCGCTATCCCCTGGTGATCGGAGGCGGACCCTGTACTTTAAACCCCGAGCCGATTCATGATTTTTTTGATTTATTCGTGATCGGAGAGGCAGAGCCGGTTATCCTTGAAATTATAGAGATATACCGTAAATATAAGAAAGAATATAAATCCGGCAGGATGGATAAGACAGAATTATTATCCGCGCTGTGCGGCCTGCGGGGAGTTTATGTCCCTTCGTTTTATGAGGTAGTCTATGATAAAGAAGGGAAGCTTGAAGAGTTTAAGCCTAACAGGCCGGGTGCACCTGTAAGCGTAAAAAAAAGTTTTGTAAAGGATTTGAATTTCAGTTACTATCCTAAAGATTGGCTTGTGCCTAATGTGCAGGTTGTCCATGACCGGGTTACGCTTGAAGTTATGCGTGGTTGCCCTAACAGGTGCCGTTTTTGCCAGGCCAGGTCACAGTATTTTCCTTTACGTTACCGTGAGTCTGATAAAGTGCTTGATCTGGCGGATTGCATATACAAGAAAACAGGTTATGAAGAATTCTCTTTATCCGGACTTTCGGTAAGCGATTATCCTTCTATAGAAGAACTGTTGAGTAAATTCATCTCTTTATTCAAACCTAAGGGCGTAAGCCTTTCTTTGCCTTCAGTAAAAGCTAGGCATATAATGGGTGAGGTATCTTCTCTTATCGCAAAGTTTAAGAAGACCGGGCTTACCTTTGCCCCTGAGGCAGGCTCTCAGAACTTAAGGGATTTGTTAGCAAAAGATTTTAATAGCGAAGATTTCTTTAACGCTTTAAAAGAGGCTTATGCTTGCGGATATCAGCATGTGAAGCTCTATTTTATGATTGGTATCCCAAAAGAAAAAGATGCTGATTTAGATGAGATTATTGAGTTTTCTTCCCGGGTATCCGAAGCAAGAAAAGATGTAGGTAAGCCTCCGGCAATAGTTAATGTCAGTATAAATAATTTAATCCCCAAGCCCCATACTGCTTTGCAGTGGTCTCCCATGCAGGATTTAGAGGGGATAAGGAACAAACAGAATTATCTTAAGGCTAGGTCTATTAAATGCAGAAAGATTAAATTCAGTTATCATGATTTAAGGATGAGTTTTATGGAGGGGATCTTATCGCGCGGTGACAGAAAGTTGTCCGAAGTAATCTTAGCTGCTTATAAAAAAGGGGCGAAGTTTGATGCCTGGAGCAATCATTTTAACTTTAGCTTTTGGGAAGATGCATTCCGGGAGTGCGGCATAAACCCGGATTCTTATTTACAGGGGAAAAAAGTTGATGATTTGTTGCCATGGGATTTTGTTGATACCGGAGTCAGCCGCGGACATTTAGCTGAGGAATTTAACAAAACTATTGCCATATAATAAGATAAGGGGTATAATTCTAACATAAAATTATCAATTTTGCCTTTTAAGAAAACAGGGAGGTAGAAAATGGCGAAGAAGCGTAAGTTGCTTTCTTTATCTTCGCGCGGGCTTAAGCATAAATTAATGATTTCTGCGGCATTAATGTCTGTTTTACCTTTATTAGTCAGCGCATACCTTGTTTCATCTCATATCCTGCCTCGAGTTGGCCCTAAGATAGATATATTGCTTCCCCTTTTTATAAGTATTGTTATAGCGGTGATCGGGTTTTTTGTGACTAAGGAGGTTTTTGACCGTGTACTCGTAGTTACTTTTGATGCTAAGATGATTGCCGCGGGAGATTTATCCCGCAGGCTGTATGCTTCAAGCGATGATGAAGTCGGAGATTTAGGTAATGCCCTTAATAAGCTTACCGAGCGTATACGTAATAATATGGAGGAGCTTAAGACCTATGGCGAGAGGACAACCGAGATTAATTTAGGAATTCAGAAAAGGGTCATCGTACTTTCCAGCCTCCTGCAGATAAGTTCTCAAATATCACAGTCTGAGAAGCTGGATGATGTCTTAAGGATCGCGGTAGAGAAGGCGAGACTTCTGGCAAATTCTGATTTAGCATATCTTTTTTTCAGAGGAGAGGACCAGGGAGCTTTTTCACTACGGGTAGCCGAAGGTCTTAATTCTGATTACCTTACAGGTATTAAAATAGAGCCGACAGAGGATGCATTTTATAAGATTGCAGATGCTAATAAGGTTTTAATATTGGACAAGCAGGAGCTTTTGCCTAAGGATTTATCTTTATTCTTACGCCAGAAGCTTAAATTAAAGAATACATTAGTCCTGCCGGTATATTTGCGCAAGCGGGTAGTTGCGGTTTTGGGAATAGGGAATATGCGCGATAATTTCTCTTATACTAAAGAGGATATCGAGCTATTGGATATATTTGCCAAGCAAATAGCCATTGCCATAGAAAATGATATCTTGACGCATAACGTGAAAAGGCTGGAGGTTAAGGATACCCTTACTGGTTTGTATAATGAGCTTTTTATGCGTACCCGATTACAAGAAGAGATTAAGAGGGCTATTGTTTACAGGCGGCCATGCGCATATATAGTCGTAGATGTGGATAGTTTTAAAAAGTATAACCAGTCATTCGGTTCGCTTCAGGCGGAGTCGGCGATAAAAAGGATAGCTGCTTTGATTAAAGATTCGGTAAGTGAGGTTGATCGTGTAGGCAGGATAGGAGATGATGAATTTGCGGTTATACTTCCGGAGAAGAATAAGCGTCAGGCGCAGGAGATCGCCGAAAATATAAGAAGGAAAGTGGAATTTGCTTACAGTGAATATGCCGACCCGGGAAAAAAGATTACTGTCAGTGCCGGAGTCAGCGAGAATCCTTTGGATGGCATAACTTCGGAGGAATTGATTGATAAGGCTCAGGATTTGCTAAAGATTGCAAAAGATAGCGGAAGAAACCGTGTAGTTATTTTTAAGGAGCGTTCATAAGGTATGGCTTTAAGGAAGATTATAAATAAACAGCTTGGCGAGTTGCTTATTGAGCGTGGCATAATCAGCGATCAACAGCTTGAAAAGGCCTTGAATTTACAGAAAGAAAAAGGCGGACTCATCGGAGAGATTTTAGTTGAGATGGGATTTGTCAAAGAAGAAGATATCGCACAATCCTTAACTGCCCAGTACGGTTTTCCATACCTACCTTTAAGTAATTATGATATTAATCCGGAAATTATTAATGTTGTCCCCGGCAGGGTCGCCCGGCAGTATCTTTTGATGCCGGTTGATAAAATCGGCAATAATCTTACCCTTTCTATGTCTAATCCGCTGAACATACAGGCAATTGAGGATGTTGAGCTTTTATCCGGCTGCAGCGTACAGACCTTTGTTTCTACTTCTTCGGATATAAAGCGCGCAATAGACAAATACTACAAAGATAAGGAATAATGGTATCTTTAAAAGACCGTTTAACTGAAATCCTGATCAATAATAAGTTGATCACCCAGGATCAGCTTGATCAGGCGCTTTTGGTGCAAAAGGAAAAAGGGGGTAAGCTTAGCGATATTATTGTCACTTTGAAGTTTATTAAAGAAAGCGAATTAGTATCTACATTAAGCGAAGGGTTAGGCCTGCCGCTTATGGACCTGAAGCGTTTTAAGATTGACCCCGAAGTTGTCAAGATAATTCCGGTAAACGTTGCCCGGCACTATCAGATAATCCCGCTCTCTAAGATAGGCGATACCATTACCCTCGCCACAGCAGATCCTTTAAATATTTTTGCTATTGACCATGTTTCTTCTTTGACCGGATTTAAAATAAACCCGATTATTTCAAGCAGCCAAGATATTGCCCAGACCATAGATTTAGTTTACCCTGATTCCACTAAGGGGGTAATTGATGATTTGGTCAGAGAGATGTCCGCTTCTTCGATAGAATTTATTCGTGAAGATAGAGAGGCCCTTCCTTCTGACCAGGAGTTGGACCTTATAAGCCGCCAGGCACCGGTAATACAGATTACAAATATGATATTAGAAGACGGAGTCAGAAAGAAAAGTTCTGATATCCTTATCGAACCTTTTAGCAAAAAGTTGCGCATACGTTATCGCATTGACGGTATTTTGCATGAAGAGAAATCTCCTCCTAAGAATGTCCACGCTTCAATTGTTTCAAGGATCAAGGTCATGTCTGATTTGAATATTGCCGAACACAGGCTTCCGCAGGATGGGCGCTTTAAGATGAAGATTTCAGGAAAAGAGGTTGATTTCAGGGTTTCTATACTTCCTTCAAGTTTTGGCGAGAAGGTAGCCATACGGGTATTGGATAAATCACAAGCGACACTGAATATTGAAAAACTCGGGTTTAATAAAGAAGTAATTGCTAGTCTTGCAAAGGTAGCTAAGCTTCCTCATGGGATGATGCTTATTTGCGGGCCTACCGGTTCGGGGAAGACTACAACTTTGTACTCGATATTAAAATTAATTGATAACCCGGAAAAGAATATCGTTACCGTAGAAGACCCTGTTGAATTCCAGCTTGAAGGGATAAACCAGGTTACTGCAAGGCCTGAGATAGGCCTTACCTTTGCTGCCTCTCTGCGTTCGATATTAAGGCAGGATCCCAACGTAATTATGATCGGCGAAATCCGTGATTATGAAACCGTGGATATTGCGATAAAATCTGCCCTTACAGGTCACCTGGTTTTATCTACCCTCCATACTACTACTGCCCCTGGCGCAGTAGTGCGCCTGATCAATATGGGGGTAGAGCCTTATTTGATTAATTCTTCGTTGGTATGTGTAGTGGCTCAGCGACTTGTCCGCAAGATTTGCTCCCATTGCAAAGAAGAATATTCTATTAAGAAAGAAGTCTTGGAAAGTTTAAAATTAAAGATAGACGGGAAAAAGAATGTAAGGTTCTTCCATGGGAAGGGGTGCACTACCTGTTTTAATACCGGGTATGCCGGTAGGACTGGCATAGCCGAAGTGCTCTTGCTTACCAGCTCCGTACGCGATTTAATATTATCCCGCGCCCAGGAGCACCTTATTAAACAGAAAGCTCGTCAGGAGGGTATGTTGACCTTAAGGGAAGATGGCCTTTTACAGGTCTTTGATGGTATAACGACACTAGAAGAGGTGTTGCGCGTAACCGCTCCGGACGAATAACTTATTACAGCTGATTAAATGCAGACGCTTAAAGATAAAATAATCGAAATATTGGTTAAGGATGGCCATATCAATGACCAACAGCTAAAAAAGGCTTTAGATATTCAGAAAGAGGCCGGCATACCCCTGCGTAAGGTCCTTATTAATGAAGATATGATTCAGGGGGAGACTTTAATATCCCTGCTTTCAGAAGAGCTTTATATACCTACCTTAAATTTATCCAAATACAGATTTCCCCCGGAGGTGATCGGATTAGTGCCTGAGCGTATCGCTAGGCTTTATAACCTTATTCCTATATCGCGATTTGGCAATACCATAACAGTAGCCATGTCTGATCCCTTAAACATATTTGCGCTCGACGACCTTAAAACTCTTACCGGATGCAATATCGATACTGTATTAAGCCCTGACGATGAAGTGCTGCGTGCAATAGAGTTACAGTATAATCTGGATGTCAGGAGCATGGAAAAGATTTTGGATGATGTTTCTTTTGTGCAGGGCGCGCAGGAAAAGGAAGAAGTTGAATTAGTTAGGCAGGAGGAGATAGAGCTTTCTTCCGCCCTTGAGGAGAGCGAGAAGGCCCCCATAGTCAAGCTTGTTGATCTCATGCTAAACCAGGCTTTAAAGAAACGGGCGTCGGATATACATATTGAGCCTGAACATGGATGTTTGCGCATACGTTACCGTATTGACGGAGCTTTACATGACGTATTCAAGATTCCAAAGGCTAAACAGAATGCCGTGCTTGCGCGGCTTAAGATTATATCGAATTTAGATATTACCGAAAACCGCGTCCCCCAAGATGGCCGTTTTAAAGTTAAATTTGAGGGCAAAGAGGTTGATTTCCGCGTATCCGGATTGCCTACTACTTTCGGCCAGAAGTTTGTTTTACGCGCGCTTGATAAAAGTAATCTGTCTATAGGCTTGGAAAAGCTCGGATTTTCAGAGCAGCCTGAGCGTGTTTTTAAAGAGGCGATAGCTAAGCCTTTTGGCATGATTCTTGTTACCGGTCCTACGGGATCCGGAAAATCTACTACGCTTTATTCAGTTTTAAATCAGATGAATACTCCGGAGAAAAATATTATTACGATTGAGGATCCGGTAGAATACCAGATTGAAGGCATTACTCAGATTCAGGTAAAGCCTGAAATCGGGCTTGATTTTTCCTCCGGGTTGCGTTCTCTTCTTAGGCAGAGCCCCGATGTAATTATGATTGGTGAAATCCGGGATTCTGAAACCGCAGATATTGCTATCAAGGCAGCGTTAACAGGTCAAATAGTCCTTTCTACCCTGCATACTAATGACGCCATATCGAGCATAACGCGTTTAATCGATATGGGGGTAGAGCCTTTTTTGGTAGCATCCAGCGTAGTTATGCTTTGTGCCCAGAGACTGGCGCGTAAGGTTTGTATGAAATGCCGTAAGCCGATAGATATACCCGGGGATTTCTTAAAGAAGATAGGTTTTACGGAAAAAGCAAATTTCTATACTGCCGTGGGGTGTAAATATTGTAATAATACTGGTTTTTATGGCAGAGTAGCGATATTGGAGGCGGTAATAATAACCGATGCGATCCGCGAAATGATTATTGAGAAAAAACCCATTGATGTAATTAAACGGTTTGCTCAAGAGCAGGGGATGAAGAACCTGAGGGACGATGCTTTCTTAAAAGTAAAGCAGGAGATAACTACACTGGATGAAGCAATAAGGATTACTACCGAGGAATAAGGATGCCGGAGAATAACAGGATTCTCTTTATTTGTGATGATAACGAAGTCTCGCGTTACTTAAAAGAGCAGCTTATGCTTGAGGGCGGTTACTTCGTGGTTTCTGAAGAGTCATCGGAGACCGGGCTTAATTCATTCAGCAGGAATGGATTTGACCTTGTTATCATAAAGCCTGATACTTTTGATGCCGGGTCGTTAAATTTTATAAAAGAGTTCAAGCGTATTGATAGCGATAGCGTGGTTATCGTGCTTTTGGACGAAGCAAAGCCCGATATACTGGAGTATTTATTTAGCCTCGGAGTGTATGATTTTATCTCAAAACCAATTAATCTTGAGAAATTCTTCTTGCTGGTAAAAAAGGGGATAGAGCTGCATAGTTTGATGCTGGTTAACCGTAAATTTACGCAGGGCCTTAAAGAAAGCAACCTCGCCTTAGAAAAACAAAATATAGTTTTGGCTAAAAGAATAGAAGATTCGACGCGTAATCTAACCCGCTTATACGAAGATTTACGTTCTACCTATATGCGTACAATAAAAGTCCTGGCCCAGGCCATAGATGCGCGCGACCATTATACCCACAGCCATTCTGAAAATGTGGCTAAATACGCTACATTTATTGCATCAGAAATGGGGCTTTCTGCGAAAGAGGTAGAAGTTATAGGGCAGGCTTGCGAATTGCATGATTTAGGAAAAATTGGCATAGAGGATAGCATACTTATGAAGCCGGATGCATTAACTAAAGATGAATGGATGCAGATACGTAAGCATCCTGTTATAGGCGCTTCAATTCTAGAGCCTTTGACTTTTTTAAGCGATGTGATAGAATTAGTAAGGCAGCATCATGAGCATTATGATGGAAATGGCTATCCTGAAGGAAGGAAGGGCGAAGACATAAATCTCGGAGCCAGGATTATTAACCTTGCTGATGCCTATGAAGCTATGCGTTCCGCCCGCTCTTACAGAAAGATTCCCTTAACCAAGGAAGCGGCTGTGGAAGAGATTAGAAAGAATAGCGGCACTCAATTCGACCCAAAGGTGGTAGAGGCGTTTTTTAGAGTACTGGATAAATTATGATTAAATACAATTATATCGCTAAGGATAAGAATGGCTATACCTTAAATGGTTCTTTAGATGCTTCCTCTGACTCAGAGGTTGCTGAAGTGCTGCATCGGAAAGAATTAACCATAATTTCAATAGAGCAGGCCAAAGACAAGCCTTCTAAGTCTGCCTCTCAAGGGCTTGGGAAAAAGGTTAAGCTCGACGACCTGGTTATTTTTACGCGTCAGCTTGCTACGATGATAGATTCCGGTATCCCCCTTGTGCATGCCCTTGGTATCCTAAGCGAGCAGGTTGAGAACTTGGGCTTAAGGGCAGTAGTTATAGCAGTCCGCCAGGATATAGAGGCAGGAATGAGCTTTTGTGATGCCTTGGCTAAGCACCCCAAAGTTTTTAGCGAGCTTTTTGTTAATATGACCCGAGCTGGAGAAAGCTCCGGTATGCTTGACGATATACTCGACCGGTTAGCTACCTATTTGGAGAAGACAGCGGCTCTTACCAGGAAGATAAGTTCCAGCTTAGTATACCCGGCTGTAGTTATTACTATGGCGATAATAATTACCGCAGTTTTGCTTCTCAAGGTAGTTCCTACATTCAAGGGTATATTCGATGTCTTGGGAGGGCAATTGCCTGTGCCTACCCAGATTTTGATTTTTGCCAGCGACTTATTAAGAAAGTATTTCTTATTTGTGGTTATAGTTTTGATATGCTTGGGATTTTTATTCAGAAAATACATTGCTACGGAGAAAGGACACTATAATTTCGACCGCATTAAACTTAAAGCTCCTGTGTTAGGCGAACTTTTCAGAAAACTTTCTGTAGCTAAATTTTCGCGTACTTTCTCTACTTTAGTTAAAAGCGGGGTTTCTGTTCTTAGCGCCCTGGATATAGTAAGCAAAACTTCCGGTAATAAGGTGATAGAGGAGGCGGTTTTGAATTGTTCTAAGTCAGTGAGGGACGGGGAATCGATTGCCCAGCCATTATTGAGAAGCGGTGTTTTTCCTCCTATGGTCTGCCGGATGATAAGCGTAGGGGAGCAGACCGGTCAGCTGGAAAAGATGCTTACCAAGATAGCCGATTTTTATGATGAACAGGTGGATGCAGCCACTTCCGCATTAACCAGTATGATTGAGCCTTTGGTTATAGCTTTTTTGGGTATTGTGGTAGGAGGTATTGTAATTGCCCTCTTTCTGCCTATATTCCAGATCTCTAAGCTTATCGCGCAGTAAGCGAGGCCATAACTTATGGAGCTTTAAAAAAGCGGCATAAGTTGCTTGGCCGAAGTTATCCAGCACTTATTTGATATTAGTAGTATTTTAGAAGAAATAAGTGCTTGGTTAATTCGCGCTGACAATAAACTAAAGATATTCTAACAACTTACGTCGTTTTCAAAGAAAACTACGTAAGTTGTGCGCTCATTAAAAAAATGTAGATTGTAATCGTAAGTGCGAAAGCTAGGAGAATAAAAAGTCTCCATAGCTCTTAAAAATCTGTTATTTTGTAAGGTGCTAAAACCAGCAAAAAAACAGGAGAGCTTATGGAGAATATAAGCAGTGCCAGAAAGGCCGGTAAGCATAAGCATTTAAGCGAAAGAGACCGGTATCTGCTGGAAGGATACCTGGCAAGCGGCCTAAGCGTAAAGGAGATAGCCGCCAAACTCAACAGCCATATATCTACCATCTA
>Ga0172371_10002389_pt1 | contig 29817 bp, 31 predicted proteins | sample Lak12m_FD_114543 | JGI IMG/M metagenome (GOLD analysis project Ga0172371, IMG submission 114543) | Freshwater microbial communities from Kabuno Bay, South-Kivu, Congo - kab_022012_12m | ecosystem: Environmental > Aquatic > Freshwater > Lake | place: Democratic Republic of the Congo: South-Kivu...
CTTTTGCTGGTACTGAAAAAATAGGATTCAATGAAAAAATATCAATAACATTTACTGATTCACACTTAATTGAAGATAAAAATTTCAAACGTAAAAATAAAAAAAACATCAACAACTTAAAAAAGATGTGCGAACTAATATTAAATGAAATAAACAATTCAAAACAAAAATAATATTACTTATAACACTTGTGTAAACGTAATGTGTTTATCTCATAAAAATAAGAAATAACAGGAGCTAAAAAATTTCAATTCCACTTTGGTACGATCGATAGAATTTAACAAACAGACTGTAAAAAAGAATTACACAAATGAAGTACAGATACGACATATGCAGTAAGTGTGGCAAACAGCGTGTTATTGTGAACGTGTGGCACAAAATGTGCTATACGTGCAATAAAAGACGACTTGAAGCACTTGGGACTACCAAGAAATGGAAGGTATTTAATGAAAACTTAAAATGTTGTAACTTTCAATTTAAAGTAGGTGATACCTACACACACGAAGACAATGTAGAAATATGTGCTTCTGGATTTCACTTTCATGAAAACGTTAAAGACCTATTTAACTATTATGTGTACCAATCAAGAGTGTAAGAACCAGAAGAACAAAAAGAGGACAGATCAGCATTCCACCCTATACGATTCCGTGTCTGATCACATCTGATTATGATGGAATTCATAGAATTAGATATGAAAATTATGATGGAGAATTTGAAACTTTTGAAGCAAAACGTGATTCTCTCGAACTAAAATGAATATAATCAATTATTAACTAATACTAAAATTTATAAAAATGACAAAATCAAATGTTTTTGAAGCAAAGAGTCTAAAAGATTTACCAAAGTATAAGATTGACTCTAATGAATTTAAAAAATCAGAACAAGATCGAAAAAACTTAAAAAAAGCAAAATCTAATTATGCAGCTTCAATGTATGGATTTCTCGGTCCAAATTGGAAAAAAGCATCTTATCTTTTGAGAGTTTTTAATGTTCCATTAGATATTGATATTCGATCTTATTTTCAAAAAATGGCAAAAGAAAAAGGATTAATTAATTAAAAAGATGAAATACATACTTTATTCAACAATTTGATACAAAGATTTGGAATTGAATAAACCCAATGTATTAGAACCAGGAGAATATCGTCCATCTCAAAAATTACAAACTTATGAGAAGGTTATGTAATACGCATTTGATGTAGTAGACAAATATACAGGAAATTGGGTACCAAGTACCATAGTTGGAAGTAATGATGGAAGACCATATAATAATGCTCAAACAATAATCGATGCTTTATCAATTAAGGCTTTAAAAGATCTCAGATTGAATATTAATAAGTAAATTCAAAAACAAATGAAATAAAGGAGTTGAATTGTTTTTCAACTCCTTTTTTAAATTTATTACTAAAAATTTGGTTATATGAATTTTTTTTTTTAATTTTATTGTATATTTAAAAATCAAACAAAATGAACACAATGAATTTAGTCGAGACTTTAAATTGGGAAGCCCAAAAGAAGTCAATAAGTATTAGTGTAAATGGAAGCAACAAAGTTGTTCCAAATTTTACCGCTATTGTTCGTGATGACAGTCATGAAACATTGAGTATTGTAAAGAAAAAATACAATCTTCTTTCAAATAAAGATTTTATGACTCTTGTTCATGATATTTGTGAAATTTCGAAATTTGAATTGAAAGGATTTCAGTCAATTCAGGGTGGAGAAATCATCCTTGGATACTTGAAAAACGGTGATCCTAATTTCAAAATTGGAAATCTGAAGGCGGAGGATTATCTCGTTTTTGGAAATTCGTTTACACGAAAAACTTCGTTGTTTGTAGGAACATCCACAAAAATCCTCAGTTGCCAAAATCAATTTGGACAAATTCATCAAAATATTAAAATTCCTCATTTTTCAACAATGGAAAAAAGAATTCAAGAAATGAAGACTTTCTTCATAAATTACTTCCAAACAAAACAAGATATGCTCAATGCATTGAATGGTTTTCAAAATATTAAAATTAGTCCGGAAATCATTGAAAAGGCCATTACATATATATTGGATCTTGAAAAATTTGACAAACTGGATGACGCTCCAAAACAAAGGCAATCCAAAATCATTGATCTTCGTGAATCAATTACATCAGAAATGATGAAAATCGGTGAAAATGGCTGGGGATTGTTCAATGGGATTACTCATTTTACAACTCATAAAATTTCTGGAAAACGGAGTTCAAATGAAACAATTGGAAATCTTTTCGGAGTAAAAAATACATTCAATCAAAAAGGATTTTCATTTATTTCAAATCTTGTTCTTGAAACAACAAATTAAAAAATATATATGAATATTAACGATGTAAATATTTTAAATGAAAAAGCTAAATCTCGTAAAAACGAAATTTATTCATATAATAAATATTTATATGTCGTAAAAGATTATAAGTTCAAAGGATTTATCGATGCCTTTGAAAGCTACTATATCATAAATGGATTTTTTACCATTTTAATAGGAAAAGTTAAATCTTATAAGCACAGAAGAAAATTAATTGAATTGATTAAATCACAAGACATATAAAAAAAGCTGGATTTTTATTATATTATCAGTTATAGTACTGGTTACTTTAATGTTTTTATTAATTGAATTCGTTAAGTTTTTAATAGTAATGGGACTTTTTATATTAATTTTAATTGCAATTTCTTCAATCATAGTTGGAATTTTAATGTTAAAAAAATTAATACTAAGAATACTATCAAAATTTTTTTAAACTTTTTAATTAATTATGAAACGAATTGTTCATGTTTATTTTCGATTTGTTCGAAAGAGATTAAATATCATTTTTATTTCAAATCTCAAAAAACAAAAAAATCATAAATATCTTTTAAATGATGATGATATTGATATTTTGAGTGATGCAATTGAAAAGTCATTTAAGATTATTGAATCTTGTAAATATACCGAGCAGCTTCTTGTTGCTGAAAAATATAATCAAATTTTTTCTGAAAGATTTCCATTTGCATTAATCATTGAAGAAATTTTTAATCATTTGGTCCAGAAAAAAATGCAATCATTAAAGAGCTTCTACGATTTCTCTTCTTAAATTAACTTGATTTAATATATGGAATATTTAGATAAAAAATCATTTGATTCATTCAAAAAAATAAAGAAAAAGCTCCTTAAATTATATCCCGGGGCAGCAACTAAAATAGATGGAAATGGAAAGTTCTATCTAATTGATAAAAATGGATTTAAAATTTTAAAAGATGAATTTGATATTCCAAATTGTAATACCATTCGTGAAGCATGGGAAAAAACTCTTTCTATGCTTTGGACTCAAATTATTGTTATTCGAAACAATAATAAATTTTCAGATGATAAAATAATAAAACAATCTAAAAAACTTCTTTAATTTTTCTTGTTTTTTCCCTTTTTTTTCTTTATATTTTATAATCTTCAAAAAAAGATGGGTTAACCATATTTATATTTGAAGATTTTATAAAAATAGTGATCACACACGAAAGATAATGAATATCTTAATAGGAGAAGTCTGTACAAAAGAATCGAAATCATCGATTCTGTAATTCTTCTCTGAACAAAGTTATTCATTTTCTTAGAACTCTATTTTTATATTTTTTAAATAAAATTTGCATTTTTTGTTCTGATGAAATCAGAACTTCCCCCGAAGGGGGTCTACAAAAAATTTAATTTTATACTTATCTATGCTAGATAAATCAACAATTATAAAAATATTTGACTGGACTATTGAAGATCTTCGAAATTCTAATTTTTGGATTGATTTTGATTTATTTGTTCTTCAAGTTGAAAATGAGAAAAGATCATATAATACTAATAATGAAGCTAATCAAATAAACAATTCTGAATTTCAAAAATTCCAATCCCAATTGAATTTATTTATTTGGAATCTTTCTTCGAATAAAATTAAATATTTTTTTCGATTCAATTTTGAATTCTTTAGTTTTTGGATATCATCTTTATCTGAAGCAGAATTTAAGCATTTTAAAAATTTTATTTATTCATTTAAAACAGAATATTTCATTTTTAATTTAATCCAAAATGATTTATTTAATGAAATGTTAATTCTTTATGAAACTAATCAACTTAAATAATGATATTTATCAAGTTATAAAAATTCTGGATATTAAAAACAATTTTAATGAATATGAAGAATCATTAAAAATGTATTATAAATGTGATCATGTTTTATGTGATGATCACCATATATTTTTATGTAATATAATTCAGGATGCTATAATTTTAAAAGAAACCTTAACCAAAAAACATGAAATTTTAAAATTAATTGATATTTATAATTCAGAAAAATATGATGATTTCACTCAGATGAATTTACAAAACAAAGTAAAAAATATTAAAAAACGATTTGAAACTCCCAAATTTAAAATAGATTCGAATTCACTTAAAAAAATTTTAAAGGAATATTTGAAAGGATAAAATGAAAAGCAAAAAAACTTTTTTAAGTATTATTGTATTAATAACAGCTCTTTTTCTTGCTACTGTTGCAGCTGGATTTTCTATATATGGAATAAGTAGATTATTTTCCACATATTTTATTCCAATTATAATAATGGGAATAGCAATTGAATTAGGAAAAATTGTTTTGATTTCATATTCATATCAAAGATGGAAATTTATAAGTTGGTCGCATAAAATGATCACAATACTTTTGATAATTTTAGCTGTTAGTGTAACATCCATTGGTATTTATGGATTTTTATCTTCATCTTATGAAAAAACAGCTTCTGAATTAAATATTCAGGATTCACAAGTTTCTCTTTTAGAAAAAAGGAAAACAAAATTTTTAACAGAGATTCAACAATCACAATCTCAAATTGATATCCAAAATCAAAGAGTAACACAATTAATAAATGTAAGACTTCAACAAGAAGAAAGACTTAATCAACTTTATAGTGATTCTTCAATTAGAAGCGCTAGAACAACTGAAAATCTTATTAAAAAAGCTGATATTGATATCGATTCTGCAAATAATAAAATCAATGTTTTTTCTAAAAATATTTCAAATTTAAATGATTCTATTTTCAAAATAGATGAGCAAATTGTTGAATTAAAATCTAAATCAACAACAACTGATTTAGGCCCGTTGAAATATCTTTCTAGACTTTCGGCTGCCTCAATGGATAAAACAATTAATTGGTTTATTTTATTATTAATGACAATTCTCGATCCAATTGCTATATATTTACTAGTTGGATTTAATCAATTAATATTAGATAGAGAAAAAATATCAGAAGAAAAATTTGAAAAAAAGAATAGAAATCATTATATTAAAATAACAAACCCATTTAAAAAAAAGAGAATAAGTAATGATATTATTCCAGTATATAAAAGTAATACTTCTAAAGAAGTTTTTAAAGATGAAAAAGAAAAAATAATTGAACATGTGACTCCCGAAAAAAATGTGAATGAATTATTTAATGAATTTAAAGCTTCACAGAAGAAAAAAGAAGTAATGTCAAATTTGGAAACTCCACTTGAACCATTAATAAAAGAAAAACAACAGATAATAATTGATCCAGATGCACAAATTCATGCTGCTGGAGGAATAAGACCATAATATGAAATATAAATTAACAGCAGAACAAATATCAGAAAATTACAATACGCTTATTGAAAAGATTGAAGATACTTTTCATGGAGAGCGAAAAACAAAATTATTAAAATTATTCAATGAAATTGGAGAAAGATTTGCATTGGCTCCAGCATCAACGAGAAGTGGATTTCATAATGCATTTCCTGGTGGTTTATTACTTCATACATTAACTGTTATGAATATATGTGATAGAATGTATGATATCTGGACTGAATTTGGTGCTAATACATCTTTATTTACAAAAGAAAGTCTTCTTTTTGTAGCTTTATGTCATGATCTTGGAAAATTAGGTAATTTCAAAGATGATTATTATATTGAAAATGATTCAAGTTGGCATGTAACAAACAGACAGGAATATTATAAAATTAACCCAACAATTGTAAATATGAAACATGAACATAGAAGTTTATGGATTCTAAATCAAGTTGGAATAGAATTAAATGAAGAAGAATTTGTTTCTATAATTGCACATTCTGGTGCATGGAATGAAGGCAATGAATCATATTTCTTTTCTTTTGATAAAGAAAAACTTCCAAAATCTTGTATGGTATTTATTTTATCAGAAGCTGATATTATGGCATATAGAATAGAACATGAACAAGAAAATAATCCAAAATCAAATTTAAATAAAGAAGTTCAAAAACAGAAAAAAGAAGAAAAACGTTCTGCAGAACAAATATTTGATGATTTATTTAATTAAAAAATAACATGGGATATATAATAACAATAACAATATTATTAGTTTTATTACTTTTGTTTATTCTTATTTCAATAAATTTATTTAGAAAAAATGAATATTTAGAAAAAGTAAATGAAAATCAAATTGAATCATTTAAAAATATTTCTGAATTAATAAATGAATCGGATAAAAAAATAAATGAAATTGATAGATTAGGAGCTTTTAAATCTGATGATGAGATCGGATTTTTCTTTAATACAGTTAAGAATATTCAAGAATCATTAAATGAATTTAGAAAAGTGTTCTTTTAAATAAAAAGATTGAATAACCGATTACAAGTTAGTCCTTGGCTATTTTTGGCTTAATCTATTTTATAGAAAAAGGATTTGCTTGTCTTTTATAATATAATTATTTATTTTTAAAAGGAGGTCAAAATGACAACAAAAACAACAAATGCTACATACATATGTAGTCAAGATTTACCAACTGCAAAAATTGCTATTAACAAAGGATTGGTTAAACATTACGGTAATAAAGTTTATTTATCAGATGGACAAGAATTTCAAATAGAATTATTTAATCCAAAAACAACTCCAGTTTTAGCTCAAATTTATTTTAATGATAAAAAAATAACAAATTCTGGATTTGTTTTATTACCTGGACAAAGAGTTTGGATTGAAAGATTTATAGATGAAAATTGTAAGTTTAAATTTAATACTTATTTTGTAGAAAATAATGAAGCTACAAAAAAAGCTATTGAAAAAAATGGAAAAGTAAGAATTGAGTTTTATAATGAACGAATGATATTTTCCTCTAATTATTATACAATAGATAATAATTGGTGGAATCAAAATCCTAGTTGGATATTTAAATCAGATTGTATTAATACTAATTATTGTAATACTAATTATTGTAATTCGAATTTAGATATAAAACGTAATTATTTAGGAGATATTTCTTATTTTAATATAAATAATACAACAAATCTTAACCAATCAAATATTGAAACTGGTAGAATAGAAAAAGGAGCATCATCCAATCAATCATTTAAAAATTATAATGGAGAATTTGAACAGTATTATTTTCATTCAATAAATTATCAATTATTACCGTTTTCTCAAAAACCTCAATATATGAAAGATTTAAAAAGAAAATGTTTTTTATGTGGAACAAAGATTAAAAATAATAAAGCAAAATTTTGTGAGTTATGTGGATCAAAATTATAAAAATTTTATGATCTGTACTATGGGGGATTGTGAATCACAATCCCCCATTTTTAAATTAAAAATTATTTATGAGCAAAACTCGAGAATCAAATAAATATTATTTTACTAAACAAACAGAAGAAGCGATAATTCAATATAATAAATCTACTGATTTTTACGAAAAAAATCTTCTTTATAATAATTATATAAAATCAGCTTTTTTTACACTTACTGAGGTTCTTATTAATGATTATAATTTTTATCATGTTGATGATACAGTTGAATCTGCACAGAATAAAACTATAATTCATCTTATGGAAAAATTAAAAAATTATAATCCTCAAAAAGGAAAAGCATTTTCTTTTTTTACTAAAGTAGCTTATAACTTTTTAATTGGAGAAAATCAGAGAAATTATAATGAAATGAAAAAGTTCATTGATATAGATACAAGAAATGATCTACATGACAATGAAGAAAACGATTTAGAAGAAAGAATACAATTTTTTGAAGATTTTATACTTTATTTAGAAGAAAATTTACTAGATATTTTTAGTATTCATAAACCAGAATTTAAAATAACATCTGCACTGATTGAAATTATTAAAAGACGAGAGCATTTAGAACCATTCTTAAATAATTATAATAAAAAGGCAATTTATTTAATGATAAAAGAAATGACAAATGTTCAATCAATTCAAATAACAAGAACAGTTGCAAAGTTAAAAAATATTTTTAAACAAGTACAAGAAAATTATCTTACAACAGGAAGAATAATTTATATAAAACCACCAAGGAAGAAGCGATGCAAGTATTAGATAGCGATTTTGATCAAGTAATATTTAAAAACACAAAGTTTGCTGATATTCTCGAGGATATTTATATTACAAAAAAAGATAAAGAGAAACAAATAAATGAATTAATTGATCATTTAAATACATTAGTTAGTAATTTAACTGAAGCAACTCTTATAGTTCCATTAATTCGTGATTATCTTGATTTGAGTTTAAAAAATGATGATATGGTTGCTAAATTAGCGGCAGTTGTTCAAAGAGCCATATCACGAGAAAAAGTAGTTTCATCTGTTAATGGACAGAATGAATCATTATTTACTGAAGAAGATATTCAAGATTTAGAAAGAATTAAACAAGAAGCAGAAGAAAATCGAAAAAAACAAAAAGATCTTGACGAAAAAAAAGAAGAATTAAAATCAACTATATCAAATGAATTAGATTCATTTGAAATTCCAACGACGGAAGATTTTAATTTAATCAATGAAATTAAAAAAGAAATTGAAGGAGAAATGAGTGACCAATCCGATTTCGCAGATTAAACCCAAAAGTAATCAAGTTTCTATATTTAATGAAAAAATAAAAAACAGAAACTTATCGGTTTTTCCGGCCGAAGTTATTGATATAATTTCAGATTCATCACATCCTAAATATAATGATGACTCTGATATTGGTATAATTCAGTTTATTTCATTTGAAGGACCATCTGGTTTTGCGTATCCAAAGAATTCTTATTTAAAAACACCTCCTCTTTTACATGAAAGTGTTATTATTATTTCAGCTCCTACTGATAAAACAAATGAATCTCCAGGAAGATATAGTTATTATTATCTTGATGTTATTAGCACTTGGAAAATCTTAAATTTTAATCCATCTCCATATTCATCCGCATCCGAACCAGATTCTCAGTCGAAATCACAAAATTATTCCACTTTTAGTGGAAACATACAAAAAGGAACTAAAATAGAATTTGGTAATTATTTTGAATCAAAACCATATATTCCAGAAATACTTCCATTTGAAGGTGATGTACTTTTACAGGGAAGATGGGGTAATTCTATTCGTCTTGGAAGCATAAATAAAAAAGGAAAAAATTCTTGGTCCGATGATGGAACTCAAGGAAATCCAATAATGATATTTCGCTTAAATGGAAAAGAATCTAATAAAGTTGAATTAAAAACAGAAGATATAAATGAGGATGCAACATCTTTTTATTTGGGCGAAGGAATTAAAATTCCACTTGAACAATCTTCTGATAAAAAAGATACATTTCAAAAAGCGGGAACAGAGCCAGATACATCAAAAAAATTTATTGGAAATCAAATTTTATTAACATCTGATAGATTATTTTTTAATTCAAAGAAAGATAGCATTATTTTAAGTTCGAAAAAGACAATTACTTTAACGGCAAAAGAAACAATTAATATTGATGCAGAAAAAGAAATTGTATTTGATGGTAATAAAATTTATGCAGGTGCAAAAGCTCAAGAACCAGCATTGTTAGGTGATACATCAGTTGATTTAATTTCAGATTTATTAGATGGGATTTTACAATTAACTGTTCCAACCGGTACTGGCCCAAGTGGAGTTCCAATTAATGCAGCTATTTTTACTCAACTTAAACAGAAACTTGATACATTAAAAAGTAAGAAAGTATTTATTCAATAATCAAAAAAATTTCTTTTTGAGATATTTATATTGAAAACAAAAATTTTTTATCATGAAAAAAACAGAGTTTATTAATCTATTAAAAGAATATTTGAATACAGAAGTTCGCAAAATTGTTAGGGAAGAAATCAAAATGGCATTGGATAAATATTCTCCAGCTATTAATGTATCATCTCAAGTTCAAGAAATTCAAAAACCATCTAAATCAAATCAAATTAAACCAAGTCAACAAAATACTCCAAAATCATCAAATCATATTCAAGATATTTTAGTTGAAACATATAGAGATATGGCAACAAAAGGTCAATTCGTTATGGATGAAGAAGAAGATGATTTACCAGATATTGGTGATTTTATTCCTGGACAAGAAAAATTTGCATTTAATCTAACTAAAAATTCACAAAAAATACCCGAAACAGAACAATTAGTTCCATACGAAGATATAGAAGATATGTCTCAATTATCATCATTAGATCAATCAAAAATCGATAAAGTGTTCAGTAAAATGTTTAGTGAATAAAAATGAAAATAGAAGCCTTTCAAATAAACAAAAATGAAGCAATAAAAGTTCCGATTGGAATTGGGTTACCATTAGTTGATGATGGTTCAACTTTTTTTAAAATAAATTATACAACTTCAGATCAAACTAAAACCAATATACGAAATCTTTTATTAACATCTAAAGGTGAAAGAATAATGTTTCCAACATTTGGATGTGATTTAAGAAGAAGTTTATTTGAAGAAAATCAATTAGCTATTGAAAGAATTGAAAAATCGATTAAAGATGCATTAAATAAATGGCTACCAGAAGTTTCTGTTAAAAAAATAGATGTATATCAATCAAATATTAATGATCATTTAATTTTAATTGAATTATTTTATACTCTCCCATATGATGAACAAAAGACAGAAATAATTAAACTTGAGGTGAGACAATGAACGATAAAACATCAGTAAAAAATATTTCATATTTAAACAAAGATTTTGTTGATTTCAGACAGAATTTACTTACTTTAGCGAAGACCTATTATAAAGATACAATCACCGATTTCAATCCATCGGATCCGGCTCTCATGTATATTGATATGGCTTCGTATATCGGAGATGTTCTTTCATTTTATCAAGATATTAATTTAAAAGAAAATCAACTTATTGTTGCAGAAGAAAGAAATAATGTTGTACTCGCTGCTCAAGCTCTTGGATATAAACCAAGACCTTCAACTTCATCAACTACAAATTTATCTGTTTATCAATTAATTCCTTCAATTGGATCCGGAGAATCTATTCGACCTGATTTTAATTATGCTCTTAAAATAAACTCAGGAATGCAGGTTTCATCTACAAATGGAACGGTTTTTCGAACAAAAGATGATATTGATTTTGCATTTTCATCTTCCTTCAGTCCAACAAATATCACCATCTATACCATTGATGATGATGGAAATCCAACTTATTATTTACTGGAGAAGAAAATATTAATTGAATCGGGAGTTCAAAAATCATCTATAGTTTCTTTTTCAGATCCAATTAAATATTCGAAAGTTCTACTTAATGATATTAATATAATTTCTGTTGATAGTATAGTTGATTCCGATAATAATATTTGGTATGAAGTTTCTTTTTTAGCTCAAGATAGTATATTTGTAGATGTTCCAAATACAGAAGCAAATGATCAAACTCTTTATCAATATTCTAATCAAACTCCATATTTATTGAAAATTCAGAGAGTTCCCAAAAGATTTATCACTAGATATCGCCTAGATAACAAAATGGAACTTCAATTTGGAGCGGGTGTTTCAAATGATTATGATGAAGAGATTTTACCAAATCCAGATAATGTTGGATTAATGACACCAACTGGAAATTCAAAACTTAATTATTCTTGGGCTGTTTCAAATTTCCTTTATTCTGATGCATATGGTCAGGCACCTGGAAATACCACATTAACTATTAAATATACTATTGGAGGAGGAATATCATCAAATGTTTTAGCTAATACAATACAATCAATTTCAGAAGTTGCTTTTTCAATGGATGAAACTAATTTAGATGCAACTGTTGTTGCGGCAGTAAAAAATTCATTAGCATGTAATAATCTAGAAGCAGCAGTTGGAGGAAGAGGACCAGAAACAACAGAAGAAATTCGTCAAAATGCATTAGCATATTTTTCTGCGCAAGATAGAGCAGTTAATAAAAATGACTATATTATTCGAACATTATCAATGCCATCAAAATTTGGAAGTATTGCAAAAGCATATATTGTGCAAGATGATCAACTTAGTGCAAAAGATATTCTCGAAAGATATAAAAATCCATTGGCATTGAATCTTTATATTTTAAGTTATGATGCAAATAAAAGATTAGTAAATGCAAATAATGCAATTAAAGAGAATTTAAAATTTTATCTTGATAAATATAGAATGATAACGGACACTATTAATATTAAGAATGCTTTCATTATAAATATTGGAATTAATTTTGAAATATCAGTTTTATCTTATTTTTCAGCAAAAGAAGTATTATTAGAATGTATAAATAGATTGAAATTATTTTTCAATATTGATAGATGGCAAATAAATCAACCAATAATTATATCAGATATTCAGAGAGCAATTAATGAAGTCAAAGGAGTTCAGAATATTATTGATTTAAAGATAGTAAATAAATTTGATATAAATGCTGGTTACTCTGGAAATATTTATGGAATAGAATCGGCTACTAGAAATGGAATTATTTATCCATCATTAGATCCAAGTATCTTCGAAATAAGATTTCCAAATACTGATATTTATGGAAAAGTAAAAACATATTAAAATAAAAAAATGATTTGGTCAATATTCCCAGATAAAGATGTAACATTATATGAAAGATACCCAACACAAAATACTGGGCTTGATAATATATTGGAACTTTCAAAATATGTAATTGATACTAATGAGAATTATGCGTCACGAGTTCTCATGAAATTTGATATATCAACTCTTTCACAAAGTGTTTCAAATGGATCAATATCAGGAACACCACAGTATTTTTTAAATCTTTTTCTTTCTGAAGCTTATCAAATACCAATAAAATATTCAATTGAAGTATATCCAGTTTCTCAATCTTGGGAAATGGGAATAGGAAAATTTGCTGATTCACCAATAATTGAAGAAGGAGTAAGTTGGAGATATAGAGATGGTGAAACCGAAGCAACTTATTGGATTTCCGGAAGTTCTTCTTTATATGCAACTGGAACAACTGGAAGTTATAATGTAACTCCTGGTGGCGGATTATGGTATACTGATTTTACTGGGATGACACATGTAGCTTCACAATCATTTAGTAATGAATCGGCAGATCTTAATATAAACGTAACTGAAATTGTTGATGCTTGGCTTTCAGAAACAATACCAAATGAAGGATTTTTAATTAAATGGTCAGATGCTTCCGAAACAACCAGAAATAATATAAAGACATTAAAATTCTATTCAGTTGAAAGTCATACTGTATATTTACCAAAACTGACAGTTAAATGGGATGATAGTTCTTTTGTAACTCAATCTTATTGGTACACATCATCTATTTATTATGGATATACAAGTTCATTAGGAACTCAATTAAATCCTATAATAAACGTTTCAACAAGTTCATTATTTGCATACTCAATGTCTGCAAATTATAAGTCATCATCAACTTCCGAAGATAGACTTATTGATTATTGGTATCCAATAACATCTTCAGGAATTATATCATCTTCTTTTGGAAATTTTACTTTTTCGGGTTTATTTAATGGAAATCTAAGTGGAAGCTTCACTGTTATTTCATCTTCTATTGGTTCAGGAAGCGGATTCTTTGTAAATTCAGATGGGATATCATCTGTATATTATACTTTAGATACATTACCTATTTTACTTACTGATTCGGGCTCGTTTTTAGGATATTATTCTGGAAGTGCTAATTTAATTTTTACTGGAAGTGTAATTGGGATTTTTTCCGGAAGTCTTTCACATGAAAATCTTACTGGGAATATATTTTATGAATCCAAATCTTTTTCATATCCAACAAATATATCTGTTTATCGAACAACAGGATCAATTGAATTATTCGCAACAAACTCTATTGAACTAACAAGTATAGCTTCAAATAAAGAAATAATAATATATCCTATTAATTTAAAATCAACTTACAAACAAGCATCAAAAGAAATTATAGAAATTGGTTCTCGTCCAAAATATATTGATAAGAATGTTTATGTAACATCTTCTCTTTATAAACAAAATTATTATCTTCCATCAAGTTCTTATTATGCAATTAAAGATGCACACTCAGAAGATTTCATAATTGATTTTGATAATGATTATACGAAATTAAGCTGTGGAGGAAATTATCCATATAATTATTTTGAGATTTGGATGAATGGATTACAACCAGAGCGAAATTATAGATTATTAATCAAGACAGTAAGAAACGGAAGAGAAGAAATTTTCGATAATAAATACTTTTTTAAGGTAGTTAGATAATGGCAAATCCACTAAGAATTAGAATAAATAATGTAAATGGAAGTTATGAACATTGGGTACAGGTCGATAATCAAAATGGTTATTGGGCTAGTACATTATATGAATCGACTGTTCCAATTTCAGAAGTTATTAAGAATCGTTCAAGTATTGATGCATTTGGAAATATAAGATTATTTGAAGAATATGATAATGAACCACAAACAATAAATCTTCAAATAAAAACATATAATGTAAATGATCAAAATAAATATCTTGATACAGTTATCATTGAATTAATTGATACTGAAGCAACAAGTTCAGGATCGGATCCAACAACTTGTCAATATTTTCCAATAGTAGGAAATATTTATTATGTTAATGATCCTTCGTTAAATAGTGAAACTGGAATTCAAACGATCGTTGATAATGGATTTGTATTATCGGTTACTGCAAGTAATCCATGTGGATCATCATTAATGAATTACTTCTGGCTTGAAAATGGAAAAAAGATCAATTTAGAAAGTCTTAATCCTGTTCAAATTACATATGATTTAAATGAAATTGAGCAAAGCAAAGAAGAAAAAACAATTTTATGTAAAGTAGAAAATTTAGCAGGATCTAGTATTTCCAATCAGTTAAATATAACAGTTCATAATCCATATATTTCAAAATATTTTAATAAGAATTTGATAAAAAATGGAGATGCAAGCGAGGGAATGGGTAAATGGATTGTGGCGAAAGGAACTCCTAAAACATATCCAGGTTGGAATAATTTTAATAACACTGGATTTTTTAGTGCCGGAAATATACCAGAGTTACAAATTTATGATCCAAAATTCCCCGATAATTTACAGATGAGATATTTTACTGGTGGAGAAGGAACTCCAGATAATGCCGAAACTATCATGTATCAAATTATTGATATTTCAGATATTTCTGATTTAGTTGATAAAAAAGTAGTAGGGGTTGAAAATGGCATTTATGCAAACATGTTTGGTATTTTTGGAAAGAGAGGAACAAGCAGTAGATTAAATTCATCTTTTTTACATTTTGAGTTTACTCCATCGGGTCCTGGATATATTCTACCTGGAATTCATAATGAAACGGGTCATTATTTTCCGCTTGCATTTTATTATTATGATCAAAATGGTGATCCATATTATACATCATGTAGAGTAAATTATTATATTGGAGATAAATCTAAAATGAAAATATCGTTTTTAGATGAAGCCGAAAATGAGATAGATTTTAATGATTCAATATTAAGAACAAATAATTTTATAGGGTTGGCCGAAAAAATTTGGCTTAGAAGGACAGAACAAATAGTACCCATCGGAACAAGAAAAATAAAAATTGAAGTAAAATTTCAAAAAGATTTTGGTGTTTCATTACCAACTAGTTTTGGTACAAATTTATATAGCCTGGGATTTACAACTAATGAAGTAAATATACTATTAAAACCAGGTTCTTTATTTAATGTAAGACATTGGGAAGAAAAACCAGGAGTTTTTAATTTTTTTAATGATCATCTTTCGATGGCAACGTTTTTAAATTTAGAACTTGGGATAGTTGGTAAAATACATCCACATATATCTATTCCGTTGAGCCAACAAACGAATGGAATTTTTTATAATGAAATTTTTAATAGACCACAAACAACTGTAAACTTAAGCTAATGGGCGAAATAAATACTAATATACCACCAACACCAACATCGGGGACAGGAACTTCATCCGTTGGAAATGTGTATATTGGAATTCCCCAACCAGAAAAAATTAGAATTTATTTTAGTAATCCATTTTTTAATGGATTTAAAGATAATATTGAATCATTAGTTGATAATATTACACTTAATATATATGTATTTGATTTAAATGAAAATTATCTTCTGACATTGGAAGATATTTCTCCATCTCTTTGGTGGACAATTAATAATGAATATATTGAAATAGATTTATATAATACTCTTCAATATAATGGGATTTTAAATGGAAGTTATAAAATAATATATCAGTTATTCAATAATCTGCTTGGTGATATCAATAGAAAAATGTTTATTTCGGATATCTCTAATAGCAGAACGGAAATAAGAATTAAACAAACCGAAGATATTTCTGATGAAGAAGTTATTCATTTTTCATCGTTACCAAAAATAGATCAAAATAATAATGCCCTCGAATTTAATGCAAAAATTAATGAATCTGATTATAGAATAATTAATATCAGAAATGAATATAAAGAAGATAGAGATCCTAAATATAGTTTTATCTTTAAATTATTAGATCCATTAGCAGATGATATAAATATTGGTGATTTTGTTCATGTTACTTTGCCATTAACTCAAGAGTTTACAAAAAAGATATCAGTTTATCCGATTAATATTGAACAAACTGCTACTCTTTTAAAGACTCCCAATTTTAATATAAAAATCAATGATAAGTCAAATGAACAATCATCTTTTAAAAATTGGAATCAACTTATTTCTGAAAATGAATCAACATCAAATAAAATATTAAGTAAGTATTTTTCAACGTCTTCAAAAGGAATTCCATTAAATGTTGATTTTAAGGATTTTAATAATTTTGTGTTTTACAGTTCTGCAACAAAAAGACTTGAAGCATTTAAGTATAAATTAACGAAGATTGAACAATTAGATGGATCGATCGCTTCAATGTATAATGCAATTACCCCAGCTTCTTCTTCATTAACAGGATCAACTGCATTTGTTAAAAATATAAATAAGTTTAAAGATAAAAAACTCGAGATATTAAAATCATTTGATTTATATGAAAATTATCTTTTTTATGAATCGAGTTCATATGAATCAAGTTCATTTGGTGAATATTATTCTTCTTCGTGGCCAAAATATATTATTTCGAGTAGCATTTATTCACCATATTCTGTAACATCTTCTGTTGCTACTTTATGGTATGATGGTGTTTATTCATCTGCTTCATTATTTGATCGAACTAATTCAAATAAACTTACAAATTTAATTCCATTTCATATTCAAGATGATCCACTTAATTCAGATTATATAACTTTTGTTGAATTTGTATCACATCAATTTGATGAAATTTGGATTTATGCAAATCATCATGAAAACTTTTTAAAAAATAGAGATGAATCATTATATGTTGGATTGGCAAAAGATTTAATTTATTCCGAATTAAGATCATATGGATGGGATGGAATCAATGAACATCAATTCGAAGATTTATGGTATTATTCTTTAGGAACAGATGAAGCTGGAAATAGTTATTCTACTGGGTCCTGGACAGCTAATGAGCAATTTATTTCTGCGTCAAATTTACCTATTCCAAGAGGAGATATCAGTAAAGAATTTTGGAAAAGAATATTAAATAATCTTCCATATTTACGTAAAACACAAGGCACAAAAGAAGGAATTAGATCTTTAATAAATTGTTATGGTATTCCTCCAACTATTTTACGAATAAAAGAATATGGTGGACCTAATAAACCTGGGATTGCATCGTATTCTCAATTTGATAAATTTACATATGCTTTAGATTTTGATCAAGATAATGAATCATATGTCGATGTAGCAAAAAATTCATTAGTGTGTTCTGGCTTATCACCTAATATATTTGAATTCAGATTCAAAACAATAAATGCAAATAATTATCTTAGTGGAATTCCAACTTCATTAAAAAGACAAGTTTTATTTAAAAAATCAGATAATAATATCATTATTAATTTAGTTCATACAAATGGTGTTTTTGGGAATTTAAATATAATTTTAAGTGGATGTACAACAAGTACATGTACATTAGGTGAAGGTCCATTTTTCAATGGTGAGTGGTGGTCATTCATGTTTAGACATAATGAAAGCAATGATAATAATTTGCTTGAGCATACTTTTGATGTTTATGTTAAAATGGCACGTTGGTATGATATTTCTCATGCATATTCAAGTAGTTTTACATTAGATGGTACAGATCCAAGTAGCTCCGCATTTGTAACACTTGGGCTTTTATTTGAAAATGCTCAATGGTATTTGGGTGGAGGACCCAGAGTTGGAAGTAATTATCCATTTCATGGGCAAATGCAAGGATTAAAATATTGGGGAACAACAATAACTGAAAATACTTTTAATAATCATGTAACAGCTCCGGCTACTATAAATGGAGATACTTATACCGATTCATTTAATTATCTTGGTTTATATTTTCCTCTTGGAATTGATTTAAAAACAGCTAATCATTATGTAACCCAATCGATTTATTCAAAACATCCTAATTTTAATATAACTACATTTGATTCATATGGAGAGTTAACTGGAAGTATGGTTAATTTTCCTGATGAAAATAATTATGTGCCTGTTTATGATTATTATTCAATGACATTTCCAGATGTTAGTGGCAATAGATTAATTTCAAATAAAATTAGGATTGAAGAAAACATTATAACAGGAAGTTTAAGTCCATATAAACGATCTGAAGTTTCTTCATTTGATATATATCCAAGTGATAATCCAAAATTTGGAGTTTATTTTTCAACAACGAATGAAACAAATGATGATATAGCCGAACAGTTTGATGGATTAAATATTGATGATTATCTTGGCGATTGGAATAACTTCTTTAGCGGATCATACCCAGGATTACATGTTATTCGAAATCATTATTTTCAGAAGTTTAATAATTCATATGGAGTATATGATTATATTAGATTGATGAAATTTTATAATAATAGTCTTTTCAATCATATAAAAGAAACGACTCCGGCAAGAGCAAAAAAACTAGTTGGCTATGTAGTTGAACCACATATATTGAATAGATCAAAAGTTTCATTTGCTTCGAGCGAACCAGTTTTTACTTCATTGGCAATGTCTGCTTCAATTGCTCAAACTATTTTTATGATAACTGGCAGTACTCCAACAATAGTGTCTGGATCTATGCAAATGATATATTCTATTTCTGGTGAAATGAATAATACTGGATCAAGGAATGGTGGAGCAATAACTGGTTCATTAAATATTAATTTCGAACAAACTCCATTAAATAATGATAGTATTAATTTTCTTTTGGCTGCATCACAAAGATCAAATGATTATTCATATGGAATGAGAGAAGCATTTTTTGATGGATGTAAACTAACCGCACCCGCTATAAATACTCCTTCATTGCAAACACCGGATGGCGGACCTGTTATTACAATAAATCAATCAAACTCAAATACTTTACAGATAACACAAACTACTGCTGGAACAAATTTAAAAATAGTAAATAATCCGGTGATTCCTTCATCTATAAATGAAGATAAATAAAAAATTCAATATAAGAATTAAAAAAAAATTATTTTGAGATATTTATTTAAAAAATGTTAAAGAACAAAATTACAAAAATTTAAAGGAGATAAGATCGTGGGATATTTAAATAATCAGATTATAGAAATCGATGCTATTTTAACCAAAAAAGGTAGAGAGCTTTTAGCAACTGGAGTTAATAACTTTGATATAACTCAATTTGCATTGGCAGATGATGAAATTGATTATACACTTTGGAATCCAAATCACACTTTGGGTGCATCTTATTATGGAGAAGCAATCGAAGCATTACCAATATTAGAATCAAGTTCAGATGAAACGATCGCAATGAAATATTTTCTTGTTTCACTTCCAACTCAAACAACAACTACTCCATATATAACTGTTGCGATGAGTTCTGTTCTTTTACAATATGGTGAATCTGTTACCATTACGCCAACAACTCATCCAACTCAAACAGAAGAATATAGAGCAGTTTTAAGTAATAATACATATTTTGATTTAGTAGCAATCGCAGGTAGTCAGACAGCAACTGGAAGAACAACATCAATAGGAGTTTCAGTTACTGTAACAGGAACTCAATTTAAATTAATAGGAAAAAATACAACAAATAGTACAAAAACATGTAATGTAACAATTACAGGATTAAATACAGGAGCTTCAACATCAGTAACTGGTACTGCTGCAGCCTATCAAGTATCAGTTCCAACCGGAGGTTTAGATTAAAAAATTAAAGGAGATAAATAAATGGCAACATCAGCTAGTTCAGGAACCGGAGTAGGGATAACAACATCAATAACAACATCGGGTGGTGCACCACCAAGTTCAACTGGGACTTCAACAAATGTTTATACTGTTTTTAATGAAGAAGATATTATTCGAGCGAATAATGCAATTGTAACAGAAAACGTTTGGAGTTCTGGTATTGGAGGAACATTATCAACTTTTTATACCTCTTCAACACAAGTCACGGCAAGTGGTGATTATTACTATGATATATATCAAACAGAAGCTACAGAATCAAATGCTGCGGTTCAATTCTCAATAGCATATGGGAATTATAATGGTAGTGGTTCATATGAAAAGTTTCCAAATATGGGAGTAAATGGATATACACCAAGTAAAGCAGTTTATTCTCAATATAAAAATATAATTCTTGCAAAAGGAACTTCTCAATTTACTTTATATAGTGGAGCAAATATTAATCAATTTATAGCTGTTAACTTCAAAAGATCAAGATTAAAAGACAAAGTAGATCCGGGTAATTGGGAATTAACTTTAAGTGATGGAGCAACTGTTACTCATTTAATTGATAGTAATACAGGAACTAATGAGTCAACTGTTGCTGATTCATATGATATTGTAAGTGGTAGCATTGAGAATGGAATATATAGTAGTAGTGCTCCTAAATATTACGGAAAGATCTATCCAAAACATGGAGTTTTAATTATAGATGGTGATATGTTAAAAAATTCAGCATCAATTGATGTGACACAATCTACTTTACCAGATGTGACTCCTAATAATAATACAACAATGTATAATGCAATTGTTGCTGGAGGATCATTTCAAGTCAGAAACAAACAAACAGTTTCATCGACATATTATTTTATAAGAGTTAAAAATGGTAAATATAATTATAGTACTAATCCATCTTATACAACTGGATCGACTGGAGTATTAAGATTTCAAGAATGGGTAACTGATCCAGTTACGTATATAACTACTGTTGGATTATTTGATAATGCTAAAAATTTACTTGCTGTCGCTAAAATAAGCCAACCAATCAAAAAAACTAAGAGCGATGAGGCATTAATCAAGGTGAAGTTGAATTACTAAAAATATTTTTGTAACAAAAAAAAGGAGAAATTAAAAATGATAACTTTTGATCAAGGTATTACCCCAGATGCACAAACTGGAGTCATTCAAGAAACAGAAAGACCGTACACATCTTATCTTGCTATCGTAACACAAACTGCAGAAGCAGCCCCATCAGCTGTAGTTGCAGAATCTGGTAGTTTAGGCACATTAACATGGGCTAGAACAGCAACTGGAAGTTTTTCAATAACAGCAGTTGAACCAGTATTTATTACAAATAAAACATATTGTACAGTTGGTCGATTATTAGGTGGTGTTGAGAGTGGAAGCTTTGCTGAAATTTATCCATCATCAACGACTGTTATTGTTCTTAATACTTATATTGCAGAATCGGGAAGCTATTCAGCTGCAAAGACAGATGCACTTTTATCATCAACTCCAGTTGAAATAAAAGTTTATTAATTTCTAAAATAGTATGAATTGTTTCATTAATTGGATTGATAAAATCTCATTGGTGAATTCCGAAAAAATGAAAAAATATGTCTTTCATATATAAAAAATTAGAACCAAATGCCATTAGTATTACACCATTTCCTGTTTATAAAACATTAACAGCAATTAGTGGAAGTAATACTAATGATATTGAATTATTTAGAGGTTATTATTATGGAGGGCAGAAACAAATAAATTCTGATTCGTGGCCAATTACAGAAAATAATGAATATCAATATTTAGTTTTTGATTCTATTAAGCATTTATATTATAATCTTTATGATAAAAATCAACCAGATTTAACAATTAATAGAGACAAAAAAGAAATTTTTAATGAATGTTTTTTATTTTCAATTCCTCGTAATTCATTTGGTGAGGGTATAAGAAAAAGGATGGTTTCTATAGCGATTCAAGTTTCCGAATCTATTCATAATATTATTGATGATTCATATGGAAATTTAATTGATGCTACTGTTTCAAGTTCTCTTTCATATAAAATAGAAACTTATCAAACTGCTAGTGTTGGTAGGTGGAATTTTTCTGATGGATATGAATTTAAAAAAGGGACTGGACTCAATCAAATTTCAAATAAATATATCTATGATAGATCATTAAATGGAAATCATGCTAAACTAACAAATATTCAGATTTTATCTGAATCATATAGTCAAACTGCATATTTTTATAATTCGGGAAGCAATATAACAATTGATCATAATGATATTTTTAATTTCAAAAGGAATGAAGATTTTTATATCTCATGTTTATTAAAAATTCCAACAACATCTAGTTTTACTGGTTCGATAGATTTTGAAACAATTATTTCAAAAAATGATGGATCATTTAAATTTCCATATAACATCCAAATGTTAAAATCGGGTGGAGATAATGGAAAGATTCAATTTGATAGAAACGATGGAAATGATCATTCTATTGTTACATCAAGTGTTTCATTAAATGATGGTAATTATCATCATATTATTTGCCAAAAAACGGGATCTTTACTCGAGCTTTATATAGATGGTACATTAAATAATTCTGGTTCTGATTTTTCTTCTCGTGACACTCATAATTCAAGATCACTTTATATTGGTATGCTTGGGAATCATACTCATCATCTCCATGCAAATATAAAGGAAGTTGAAATAAAGGAAACTGCCTTATCATCTACAATGATAAATGAGATATCACAAAATATATTATCACAGTCATTTAATTATTATGTTGGAAATATATTTTATCCAGAAGGGATAGCTGTTATAACAAGTGATAATCAATTTTATAGAGATTTCTTTTCATATATTGATTTAGACTCAGCTATTTATCCAGTAAGTTGGAGCTTTAATGGATATGGCACTAATAAAATTTATGAATATGAATTTTTATGTACAACTGAACCAGGGGATTATAATTATTCATGGAATGATAGTTTATTTAAAGAATCCAGAAGAAATATAAAAACATATAAAGATTTTGCAACTAGCTCATTATTCACTCCTTATGTTACTAAAGTTGGATTATATAATGATAAATATGAACTCCTTGCGATTGGTAAAATTTCAAAACCAATTCCAAGGCTAAAAAATATGGAAATGACGTACATCGTTCGATTTGATATTTAATGAATTTATGAAATGAAAAGATCAGAATTAAAATACCTTATAAGAGAAGTCTTAAATGAAAGTTCAGATAGTTCATCTGAAGGAAGTTATTTTGATGTTGATACTATAATTTTTTATCTTTATAATGGTAAAATATATGTTGCATATCCGTTTAAAGAAGATATTAAGAAGAAATCGAAAGATGATAAAATTATTAATAGAAGTTCGGGATATATACATGGGCAGATAAAAAATAGCTTTTATCCATCGGCAAATAAATATATACCCCCAAAAAATCAAAGATTTTTATTTCCAGATAACCCAAAAGAAATAATAAATGGAAGAATATTTTGTTCATCCGGAACATTAACATTTTGGAGATTCCCAGAAACAAATCAAGAAATGCAAAATTTGATTCGTTTACTTAGAAATGAAATAAATGATTTAACAAAAATATTGATCCCTATTTCTCCAGATATAATATAAATTTAAGATATATTGAAGTGCCAAAAATAAAATCTCATAGGACCTTTCCTGTTATGAACATACCACGGCTTTCTCGTTTTGAATTAATTGACATTGATGAATATCAAATGTTTTTAGATAAACCATTTGAAGAGTTCGATATGCCAGATGATTGGAGAAATCTATAACAAAAAAATTTGTTTTTTTAAGTTTTTTTAATTAAATTTGTTTTAAATCTTTATTTTATGAAAGTATCAAGCAGAAAAGCGAAAGGTCGTAGGTTACAACAAGATGTAAGAGATTTATTAAGAGAGGCATATAAAGATGATGGATTAGTCGAAGGAGATATTGAATGTACTATAATGGGAGAGACAGGAAGAGATATTAAATTATCTCCGGCAGCAGAAAAATTAATTTTGCTGGATATCGAATGCAAAAATCATGAAAAATTGAATATCTGGTCGAGCTTAGAACAAGCAGAAAAGAATACAAAAAAGAATAGAATTCCTCTTGTAGTATTTAAAAGAAACAGAAGCAAAACATATGCAGTTTTAGAATTAAAGGAGTTGATTAATTTATTGATAAAAAAATGAAAGAGTTTATATTAAAATACTTTTGGGTTATTCTTATCATTGGTGCTTTAGTTGGAGGGTTCTTCATTCGGGGAATATTTATTCCAAGCGATACATTAGAAGATTTAAAACTGTGGAAAAAACATTTTAATGAACTTCAAGAAAAACACAAAAAAGATAGTATAGAATCAGCAAAGATAATTAGTTATTGGAAAGCGTTAGCAGAAACTGATTCTTTAAGAATAATTGAAATTGAACAAAATTATAAATTAATAAAGAAAAAATATGAAAAAGAGCTTAATCGTATTAATAGCTTTAATGCTAACGAGTCTTTATGGTTTTTCGCAATTGAAACCAACGTCGATCCTGACTAAACCGAATTCAACCGAAGATTGCAGATTAGTAGTTTTTAACGAAGCGCCAGGAGATACTCTTGTTTTACTTCCAATTTGGAGAATTAAAGAAGCAAATAAAATATTTGTATATTTAAGACAAGTTGTTGAAGAGAAAGATTCTCTTGTTATTTTAGTAAATACATATAAAAGACTTGATTTTAAACGACAGAATACAATTAAAGAATTAGAAAATCAAAATATACGACTAAATGATGATTATCATCAGAGTAAAAAACTAAATAATGATTGTGAATCAATCATAAAAAAACAAAAAAAAGAGATTAGAAATTTAAAATGGACTGCAGGAGGGATAGGAACAATTACTATTGTGGTTGGTATTTTAGCAATAGTTGCGGCAGTTAATTAAATGATATGATCGATAGTTATTCACAACAATTCTTAGAAAGATATTTAGGAAAGGGAGGATATGAATCTAATGGAAACATTCCTTTCTTTTGTCCTTTTTGTTCTCACCGAAAGAAAAAACTTCAAATTAAATTAGATCCTCATTCTCCTTCGTTTGGGGCATGGCATTGTTGGGTATGTAACAAAGGTGGTAAATCAATAGAGACTCTGTTACATGCCATGAAAATAGATAACACGATAATAAAATCAATAGGGGAGTATGTTAATACATTTATTCATAAAAATAAAGATAAAATAAAAATAGACAAATCAGAAAGTACATTTTTATCTTTACCAAAAGAATTTAAATCATTATATTTAAAGGAAACGAAAAACCCAGAATATAGAAATGCTATTTATTACATACTAAAAAAGAGAAAAATTTCTCCAATAGAAATATTAAGATATAACATAGGCTATTGTGAAACGGGAAGATTTGCAAATCGAATTATCATTCCGAGTTATGATAATATTGGTAATTTAAATTATTTTACTGCAAGATCGTATTATGAAGATGATCCAATCCCATATTTAAATGTAAATCTTTCAAAAGATATTATTGGATTTGATTTATTCATAAACTGGAAACTTCCAATATCTTTATTTGAAGGTCCATTTGATGCAATTGCTTATCGAAGAAATGCAATCCCATTATTTGGGAAGCAAATTTCTGAGAAGCTTAAAATGAAAATCATAACCGAAAAAGTTAAAAATATTTATATCGGTCTCGATCCCGATGCAATAAAAGATTCAATTAAAATTATAGAAGAATTTTATCGTCAAGGATTGAATGTATATTTTTTACAAATGACTGGGGAAAATGATGCAGCAAAAGAAGGATATAAAAAATTAATGGAAATAACAAATAACTCAATAAAAATCAAATTTAGTGATATTATTAAAATGAAATTAAAATGAAATCAATTAATCAACCACTGAAAAAACCAAGGGGTCATCCAAAAAAAGAAGAAGTTGAAAAACCAAAACGAGGAAGACCAAAGAAAGATAATACATTAATAAATATTCAATCGATCCCTAAAAAGAGGGGTAGGCCGAAGAAAGATGCTTCAATACAACCAATTTCTCAAATAAAAAGAGAAAGATCCAAGAAAGAAGAACAAACAAATAAAAAGATTGATTCTTTAGTTATAACTGGAACATATGAAATTTGGAATATGAATTCGGATTGGTGTAAGATATATGTAGAAGACAGGTCTTTTCTTGATTTAATATGTTCTTCATTAAATCTTTCTCCTGAAAATGAATATTTCGATGGAAAACATATTAGACCAATAGCTTGGGATTTAAGTTTTAAACGATCCGATTTAGCAAAAGTTCAAAAAATTTGTAAAAAATTAAAATTTGAAAAAAATAAGGAATGCAAAAAGAAATTAAACTTGAATTCGAAGAAATAAAACAACTCATTCATATTGCAGATATTCATATTAGAAATCTTAAAAGACATAAAGAATATAAAGATGTTTTTAAAAAATTCTTTTCATATGTCAAGAAAGAAAAGTCATTAGTACCAGAAACTATTATTTTAATTGCTGGAGATATAGTTCATGCAAAAACAGATATGAGCCCAGAATTAATTGAATTAACTGGAGCTTTTCTGACAGGGTGTGCGAATCTTTGTCCTACCATTTTGATTCCGGGCAATCATGATGCTAATTTGAATAATCAATCTCGATTAGATGCGTTATCTCCAATAGTTAAATTACTTCATCATCCTAATTTATTTTATTTTAAGAAAAATGATATTTACAGAGTTGCCGATACTGATTTTGCTGTTTTCTCCGTTCTTGATAAATCGCCATATCCATTAGCAACCGAATGTACATCTAAAAATAAAATTGCTATTTCCCATGGTCCGGTTGATTGTGCAAAAACAGATGTTGGATTTAAAATTGAAAGTAAGACAACAATTAATACATTTGATGGTTTTGATATTGTTTGTCTTGGAGATATTCATAGAATGCAATCATTAAATGATAAAAAGACAATAGCATTTCCAGGCAGTCTTATTCAACAGAACCAAGGCGAATCTCTAAATAAAGGGTTTTTAGTTTGGAATGTTCCAAAACGAGAATATAAATTTGTTGAACTTCCAAATGATTATGGATATTATACATTAAGATTAGAAGAACCCAAATTACCAGATGAATTAAATCTTCCTAAACATACTCAGTTAAGATTACAAGTTGATAGAAATATGTTAAAAGCAGATATTAAATCAATTTTATCTGAATTAAGGACTAGATTTAATATTACAAATGTTGTTGTTAACACAATTATAGATAAACAAAATCCAAATGAATGGATGACTGGTTTTGATGTAATTGGAAATGTATATGATGTTTCTTATCAGAATAATTTAATAAATGAATATCTTTCAGCAAAAGGTGTATTTTTAGATGATGATGAGTTTGAAATCATTTATGAGATTAATAAAAGATTGAATAATCAGCTAAAAATTAAAGAAGTTAACAATATAATTTGGGAACCAGTTTATCTAAAGTTTTCAAATATGTTTAGTTATGGTGAAGATAATTTTATTGATTTTACAAAGATTAAGGGAATCAATGGAATTTTTGCTGAAAATGCACATGGAAAATCATCTATTATTAGTATCCTTTTGTTTTTACTTGGAAACAAAAGTTTTCGAACAACTCGTTCCGTTGATGTTATGAATGTCAACAAAAAATACTTTCATAGTGAATTTTGTTTTAAAATAAATGACATAAAATATTTTATTCAAAAACAAGCAAAAAGAGTTAAAGCAGCCAATAATAAAGAAACGGTTCAGGTTTTTGTTGATTTTTGGACAGAAGATGATTCGGGAAATAAAGTTTCATTAAATGGTGATCAACGTCGTACGACAGATGAAAATATATATGATGTAGTTGGCGGAATTGATAATCTTATTTTAACTGCAATTTCACTTCAAAATAATTCTAATGGAATTATAGATAAATCACAATCTGAAAGAAAAATGATTCTTTCTTCATTTTTAGGAATTGACATATTTGAAGACTTATATAATTTGGGAAATGATAAGAGTAAAGAAATTGGTGCACTTATAAAAGAATTCAGTAAAAAAGATTATGATGAAGAACTTTCAAGTATTAATAAGAGAATTCAAATTAATAAGAAGAAACTGCAGCAGACAGAAAAGAAAATAGAATCATTAGAATTAGTTAAATCAACTTCTAATTCCAATATAATTTCACTTTCAAAAAAGCTAGTCAAGATTGAAAGCATCATTGATATTAACCAACTCAGAAAAGAGCTGTCAAATAATGAGGATACACTTAAAAGTATTGGAGATGATATCAATGATTTAAAAAAGAAAATTGAAACTGTTATTATAAATGCTCAAACTTTAGCGTCAGAATTCAAAAAGTATAATGAAGATGAATTAAAAAATAAAGAAGAATGTTTAGATAATCTCGAGAAATCAATTACAAATCTCGATAAAAAGTTTTCTGTTCTAAATGTTGAAATTAAACATCAAGAAGAAAAACTAAAAAAGCTTGATAAACTTGAATATGATCCCAATTGTAATTTTTGTATGAACAATATCTTTGTTAAAGATGCAATCGAAACAAAGAAAAATTATAGTGAGAATTTAATTAATCTAAATACATTAAAAAGTCAAATCGAAGAAATTAAAACTAATATTAGTAGTTCATCTAATATAAAAGAAGAAAGACGTGCTTTTACTTTAATTAAAGAGAGTAAAGATAAATTAAGAGTTTCATATAATAAATTTATATTAGAACAGAATGTTTTAATTGAAAGACAGAATTATCAAAACAAAATTAAAGAAGATATCGAACGAAAAATTCAATTTTATCATGAAAATGAGAAAGCAATAAAAGAAAATGAGTTTATTCAAGAAAAGATATCAAGATTTCAAAATAAACTAAAGATTACAGAAAATGAACTTAATTTTATTTTAACCGAAAATAGAACTGTTCATGGAGAAATAAAAGTTCTTCAAACTCAGAGAGAAGAAATAATGAAGACTATAGATAGAATTCATGAACTTGAAAAAGAGTATAAATTATTCGAATATTATTTAAAAGCAATTCATCGAAATAGCATCCCATATGAATTAATTAAAAAAGTCGTACCAGTTCTTGAATCAGAAACAAATAATATCTTATCTCAGATTGTTGAATTTAATAATTTAATCAATTTGGATGATAATCATATTAATTTATATATTGTATATGAAGATAAATATTGGGTTTTAGAACTTACATCTGGCATGGAAAAATTTATATCTTCTCTTGCTATTAGAATTGCATTA